>OMLO01002062.1_pt1 | contig 15969 bp, 12 predicted proteins | sample 1674811 | NCBI WGS metagenome assembly OMLO01 (sample SAMN06265003, study PRJEB25207) | coral metagenome | isolation source: Coral host | place: Mexico:La Bocana,Puerto Morelos, Mexico | collected 2008-11-13 | reverse complement strand
CACCGCTATAAGAAAAACTTTTACGAAAATAATCAGTGCGAGGTTGAGGAAGAGCCAGCCTCATGTCACTATTTCTTTTTGGAACAAACTCTTAATGTCAGAACTATATCATAGAATTGAATTGAATGAAAATCGGCACTGGGTCCATTTTCACTTGGACATTCAAAAGTCATTAACAAAGTTTTCCATTATTCTCAAAAGATTGTGTCGAAGGGTTCCCTCTACCACAAATTGTGTATCAATCACAGTTAAGAAGTGTATTGTATTTTTAAGGGAAGCAAGGTTATCTCCCTATGCTGTTTCAACACACACTGATAGCAATGCTCAGATGAGGAGACCCAAGTCTGCCATTTTGTCCCAGAAAGGAAGGGCTAAGAGAAGCACTGATCCCCCAAACTGGGACAGCATGCCTCGAACTGTGATTGGCTGGGCTGACAAGACAGACTGGGCCATGGCTGAGCAACGTCCAAAGCAACGTATGCGTCCAGTGTCAGCTCCTGCAACCAGAAACAGGTGAGTAGGACAAATTATGCGATTCGTAAGCTTAGAATGTTAATGCTCCTAGATATATTACTTTGTTTCTTCTTTTGAATATTTACACTGTCTTTCATTTGTGTGTTTATTCATTCATGAATAAACACACAATGAATTCCTTCATTCCTTCCTTTCTCCATATATCACTGGCTATGTTATAATTAAATTCAAGTAAAAATTACATGTAAATTCCTTTGTCTCTTAACCCTACTTATTCATTGATTATGAATAATTAGGGTTGGAAAACAAAGGAAATTGAGAATCAAACCAGGTTAAAATAATTTTTACCTGAATTTGATTTTGACCTGTAACAGCTACTCCTTCTATTGATCCATTCGTCAGAAGAGAGTAGCTTGCCTTGAAGTGAAGCTTTTCCTAAACATACAATTTAATAATTACCAATGAAAATAAGAATAATTATGACAACAGCATTGAAAGTTCCTTCTACGTTTGTCTTTATTCAGATCAGGCTCACTTAGTTCTGGAACTTCATCATTTTCCAGAAATACCTCAGGTAACTTGCATCTGATTTATTATTTTTTCAGTCTATTTTACGATCATAGCTGACAACTAAGTTCTAGGTGTAATATAAAGTATCATTTATGATTCTTTGCTTTTCCTTAGTTTCTAGTACTGCAAGTATAAAGAAAACAAAGCCATTGTACAAGAAAAAGCCTTCACTTATCTGTGTCAGAGCATTTCAGAATGGAAACCTAGATAACTATGCAAGAATCACCGTCCCAGATCTTCAGCAGGTTCATGATGCATAAATGTCAAATTAATTATTAACCTAGACTGAAGATTAGTGCAACTAAGGATTTACACTGAGTGATATTTGAAAATTCCCTCAAAATTATACAAGCCTTTATGTGAGTGCAGTTTGAAAGCACTTCTAAATATCATGAGTATTGTAGTCTCCTGGCTATTACTTTCATTAAGTCAGTCACCATTTTCTGTAAGAGATTCCAAACAAAATTTTTGTCCTCAGTCTTTTGCAACACCTTGTAGGGGATACCTATCTTTATGTTTACAATATGGCAGACGCAGTTCACGGAAAGAGGAAATGCATGCTAAACAATTGCACAAAACAAGATTTTATTCAATTACTTTGCTTGTTATAGTGGTACTGCTAACTCAAACTACTCAGGAAATTATTCCAAACTTTTCAGTTAGACGGTTCAATATGGTTGAGATAGCGAATGATTGTATGTAACTAAAAGACTGTTCTTTGTCCTTTACTGAGTGACCACCCACCAAATCCAGTAGGCAATCACTTCTTTCTCAGCTGGGGAATTTGGTTAGCACAACAAAACCCTGTAAAATGTTTGAGCTTCCATACTGTTACTTATTTATTATATGACTGAGAAAATTGCAAATGTGTGTGCGTTAATTTGCACTGCAGTGCAAATTAAGAATTAACGCTCAATTGACCTGCTTTCAGTCATGTAATGATGTAAATTATCACGTGACCAGTACGGCTCTGCGTGCAATTTCCTTGGAAATCCGTAAGAAAAAAGTTCCTGAATGAGGGCCATGTGCGTTGAGGTGATAGGGCTGGAAAAACGCGTATGGCCCTATTAGAAATGCATACAGCCCTGCAAAAACAATGCGAAACAATTTTGTACCTACAAAAAAAAATTGTCATATGATAAAATGCTTATTGACTGAGTGAGGTAAGGCCAGACTGGAAAATATTTGGCTCTCATCCTGACCTTGAGCCAAATATTTTCCCGTCCAGCCCTCCCAGTCAGTCAATAAGTACATAATACCAATATTGAAATTCTATCATACAAACAACCTGTAAATAGAAATTGATTTGTTTATGTCCTTGCCGTAATATCAGCTGTAGGTTGTTTGAATTGAAGCTTATCAGCTGAAAAAGCAAATCATAGTTTGAAGTCACACTGACTTGAAGTTTGTTTTAAACTACAACATGTACACTTAGCTATTTACAATCTAAAGAAAATGGCTGTTTAGGCTCTTGCCTCTTGGTAATGTTGTCATACTGTACTCAATTGAACATAATTATGCAGCAGTTTGAATGCAATTGGTTTCTTGACTGTAAATGATTAACACCATGTTGATAGATGTAGTTATTATTATATTTACTTTCAGTCAAAAGCTTTATAAACAGATGATAACAGAGGGATGTTTATCTCTAAACAGCTTCTTGATGCTTGCACTGACAAACTGGGGCTTGTGTCTGCGGCAAGGAAGCTCTTTTTGTCTGATGGCACTCAAGTTACGCACCCCAGGCAGCTTCCAAGAGATGTTGATGTTTTTGTGTCTTGTGGGGAGGGTTTCAGAGATCCATTTGCTGCTATACAAGGTATTAATTACAAGCCTAGGGTAAATTAGTGGTTAAGAACCGCAAAGCTTTGTTTATCATGCTAGTTGCTGTTTAACTAGCACTGTACCTTGTGTAGGCCAATATCCTATGAAAGGTACTGAAGTTAAATGTTGGGACCAAGTGGACATTACATTAAGAACCACATGTAACTTTGAATTTATATAAAACATAGGAAAATGCCAAATTGTACCAAGAACTAATGTTGAAACACAACAAATACATATAGCCAAACATGCTGCACTGAAAAAAAAAACAGCACAAGCTTGACCAGTTGGTTTAAGCAAGTTTAGTAATAGATAGATTTAGCTTAAGTCTAAAAGTGGAGCTCTTGGGCTGGGTTGTTCTAAATGGTCTAAATGGTTCTAAATGGTCACATGATACTGGTCAGCGGGACCTTGTTTTGACATGGATGTCCAATATTAAAGGAGAACATTATAAACCAAGGCTGCATATCTCTATCAGCCCATTAGCTGGAGTGTGACTGCCATCTTGTGTGACTCTGTTGTTGGCGCTATGCCTATGCATCCACGAGTAGTACTGCTAGCCATGATCACCATGGGGAAATCCATTTATGAGTTTACTTTTTTTTTTGATATATGCCTAACAGGTTTAAATGATCCATCTCTAGAAAGAAACAATCTGCAGAATTATATACAGAATCCTATACAGCATTAAGCACACCTTCAGGATGGTCATTTTTCAAATCTTGGTTATATTAAATTAGATAAATCAGTGATGTTGTGGCTTGCATTTCCCTGTTAATAACAGATAGGGAAGAGCTGCGCAGATCTGCTTCTTGGACTCTCAGTGGGATTGTTCTTCCTGAGGACCGCTCCAGAGGTCGCACAAAGCCATCGCTCTCCAAGAGGATGCAGTCATTAGTTGACAGTCAGAAGAGAAGAATACTGGTGTTCAGGAATGGCGAGAGCTCTGAAGGAGTGGAGATAGTAGCTGGGAGATTTGATGAGGTACAGAAAAAATATGTCTAAACATATTTGTTCTGACTGGAGGACAATCTCATTCCCTCTCTCACTCATCCTCTCATCTTCCTGTCCTCCCAGAGCAAGAGAGGAGAGACCCTGCACAGGGTGGTTGGTCACATGCTACTTTGATAATTGCGAACATCAGGGACTCTCTAATCAGGCAATTTTTCGCATTGAGCTTTGTCAAATTTTAAGCATCAGACTACAACCGTTATCACCCGTGATGTGTAAAAACAATTTGGAATAGTATCTGTTCCAACGTTTATCCAAAGGTTAAACAAGTCTGACACAGTTCACTGTGGTGGTAATGTTGTTGCTGTCTCACAGCAACAACATGAGATGGGCACTGTGAGAATAAAGTATCTTGCCCAAGAACACATTATGATAACCCTGGCCAGACTGCTTCATCTGAAGTCCAGTGCACTAATCATTAAGTGACCACACCTCCCTTGTGGATTTCAAAAACTCGGCTATGCTATACATGAGAAGTTCATGTATTAAAGAGGGGGGAGAGTAGTTTGTGGTACTTAACAAATCTTACTTCTCTATAATAGTTCTTGGATGATTGTACTAAGAAGTTAAATCTTGAGTCTGGAGCCAGACTATTGTTTGACTGGCAAGGAAAGGAAATCAAGAGCTTTTCAGAAGGTTGGTTGTGTTATTTGTAAACTGACAGAAAAATCTCCTATCCTAAGGTTGTACACTGAGTAGTTTATAGTTCGTTTCCATGTTTCACATCCAGTAGTTATCTTAATGACTGTCTTTGCTTGTAGTTCCAATACTGGACAGAATTCTCCAGCCATCAACCAGCGTCATTTTAGGACCTGTTTGGGTGACAAGAGGAGGAGAGAGGTTCAGTCCTAAAGGAGCTTATCATTTCATTACTACTCTGTTGATGAGCACCAAGGACAGATTAAAGCAAAGCAAAACTTACAAGCAACAGGTACAGTCACACCCTGTTTACTACAGTAACACTCTGATTTACAAAACATATGTCTGGTCCTCCGTCCATAGTAATAACATTTTTTTATTGTGTAATACCTGTGTAATACCAAAACCTCCTATCATTGTACACTCAGACAATAATATTGCTGTGGTCTTGATCAACAATACTCAGCTGTCATTACAATTTCAACAACTACATGGTAAAACACTTTTTGTTGTTCCTTCAATATGCACTTCCCGTTACAAGCATAATTTTTACTCATTTATGAAAGGCTTCAACAACGTTTATCAAGCAGTGTTTTGCATCTAAGGGCAAAGATATAATTTTTGTATCTTATCCCAAAAAGCTTGAACAAAGTCTTAAAGGTGAAGAAGTTTCCTCCAAAGAGATAATGGCAATGAGTGAAGAAGAGATTGCAAGTGAAATAAAAGAGGTGAGGCAGCTTTGTGTTTTTAATGCCAACTTTGCAAAACAGTAGCAGGGATAACATGACATCAAGTTACTCGGTGAAAATAGCTCAGTAAATATTCAAATTACTCTCCCATTTGTGGTTTCCAATTCAAGGTTGATCAACACATCAGTGACCTGTCGAGTGTGATACCAACACTGAAGTCCCATCTGAGCATGGTGGAGGCTGCTACAAATGATGAGGAGTCGGCAGGCTTGGAGAACTACAGATATCAGCATATGGCACATATTGCCCCAGAGAGCAGACTGCTGGCAAAGCAGGGACTCAGGTTAAAGGTAAGTGTAGTTGAATAATTATGTTACAGTAATGTTACAACTACCGTTACTGCCTGTGTGATTTAAACTCATCATCAATGGATAAGCTTTAGGACAGGTGTGTGTCTTAAGGATTGGTGGAGCTGAGCAACAATCGGTCATGGCATGTGTGAAGGATAATCCGTGGCAGTCCTTATCTAACTTAGGTACTAACCACACATTTTGGGAAGAGTGGAACAAAGATCAACTGCTGTCTAGCGTTGTCCTTCTAGAGTCAAATTTGTCCAAACTATATTTAATAGCTCTGTTCAAGTTGAGTGGTTGCACCTCTTGATTGTGGGTTATAAAATATTTACCAGGATGAAGTGTTTCCTCCAAGGTGGTTAATAATCTATTATATTATTTTGAATGGTAGCTGTAGAGTTCTGCAAAATAAATACCTAGTGACCATCACCTACCCATAAACAGGCCCTCTACAGCTATGAGTCATGGAGCCTATATATCTGAAATGTCTGACTCTTCCTTACAACACAGGTTTATGAAAATGGTTCCTCAGATGACAATGTCATAGTTTACTTCAATTTACATGAAGCTGAGAAAGGAATCCAGGGTGATAAGTCTCAGTTGATGCATCGATTTCTTGATACCTGCACCAGCTGTCAGAAGGTAACAGGCAGTGGAGGTGGGCCAGCAGGAAGAAGAATCGCCAAGAGAGTCTTTACGAGAGATGGGGAAGAGCTAACAGATGTGCATGACTTGGTGTACGATCAAGACATTTGGTTGTCTTATGGAGAGGATTTCATACCACCCCATGGTATTTGACTCTGTTAAGAAGAAATATTTAGTTTTCTGTTACACTACTTTATTGATTTATTTAGTATCAGTATGGTTTGTGAACTTTGGGTCACCTTTCATGAAAGTCTTGACAACAGCCATCTATGCCAACTCTCCTGGGTTCTCCCAATATCATACTGAATCTCCTGGTCTCCTGTTACAGTCACCAAATCTCCTGGATACCATGAAACTGACTTAAGTACCCTTTTCATCCTCAATTTAGCTGATTTTAGGCATTTCCAACAGAATCTTGGATTAAGTACCAGTTAATAATGTTTTTTGAGTGTTGAGAAAAGATCTCCCAGATTTCAATATTTTTTGGTTTGTGTCTCGAAAAGACTATAAATAAATATATAAATTTACTAACATGTGTAATTTTTGTGTTCTAAGATGGTTCCTATTTCTATTAATCCACGAACCTTCCTCTCTTTGTTTTGCAGTTGTTGTTCTTGAGCTGTGTTTAGATAAAGCTACCTGCATGTCACTGTGGGGTGAGAAGGAGATGGTTCAGAGAGAAAGTTTTGCTGATGAAGGAAGTGGCAAGGAGAAAGCTTCCCTTTGGAGAGCAGTGACTGGTTTTCCTTCAGGTAGCAAACGTCATCAGGTCACTTTGTTCAATCCAGGCAGTGAACTGTCTCAAGCACAAAACCTTCAGGTGGGCTCTAAATGAAAATAAATGAATGTTGTTTGCTCCCTCCTAAAATTTATGAAACGTTTTTGGGGTTATTTGCTTGATGAAATGTTTGATGAAATGTTTTTCATGATCTGTGCAGATCTCTAGGGACTTATCAACAATCTTTGAGGATCTTCATCTGTAACGCTTTCAGGATCTTGTACCGGTAGTCTTTAAGGTTTATTCTTTGGCTTGTTCCGTGAAATTCTTCTTGGAAAAGTTTCTCACCTAGTTGACTTCACCTAGTTTGTCAAAGTGACAGACTCTTTATTCATGCAAGTGGTTCCTGTCGTCTTCAACCTGTAATGTTACTTTTTAAAAAATGTCTGTAACAGACTGGTAACAATAATTCTTAGCTTTGCTGACTGTTGTAGAGGGTGACAATAGTTTAGATTTTCCCTATTTTCAAGTTCCGATGCTCTTATGTCATCCTGGCTTTGTTCTGTTTTTTTTGTGCTGAAACCAGGTTATGCGTGTGGATGAGAAGGGCTGCTTCTTGCAGTATAGAGAGAATAAGAACTTGGTGCTTTATCCAGAGCTTGCTGTTAATGAAAAAAAGAAGAAGAAGCAGGTGTGGCCTCCAGATGCTCAAGAGTGGGTCATAACACAGGTATAGAATTACGCATCTTGTAACAATTGATTGCTGCTTTATCAGAAACAAATTATCCATAAAGAGGGAGTCTCCCATAACATACCTTTTGGTAAGATTAAAGGTTGGATGCGTGGGACGTAGTTTTAAGACACAGGAGACAGGACATCATTCTTGACCCATAAACTTGGATTCCTTTGACCTAATTGGAAAGTTTTTGAAACATTGAGGATTAGAACTGTACTAAAATTGAAAATGATTACAATTCATTTGAAGGTTTAAATTTTTCACAAGCCATGTAATGTTTTATCAGTATAGATTTTGAGATGCACATGTGATGTTTGAAATATTGATGCTTTTATTCAGAGTGGGTTAATTCACAGCAAAGCTATGCCACAGCTAGTGCTGTCCAGATCTGACCATGCTGTCACAGTCAAGTATGCAGATGCACCAGTGGAAGGGTACCCTGTGGTGACAGCAAAGAGGTACATTGTCTTATTTTGTTGCTTATCCTGTGCCTTCAATCCTTATTGCATGACTGAAGCCCTTAAATGTTGTGTTACAAATGTAGATAATGTACACCAGTTTGAAATCTTAGATGAGCTACACTGTACCTCATGGATGGAAGTGAAATCCCAAACTCTGTACTTTTTACTACTTTACCCCATTTTTAACATGGGACAGATGTAATAATTTCCTGTGTGCTCAAGTGGGGGTTTTGAGGTATTTTGGCCACATAAAAAATACATGTACCTATTCACTGAAAGAAACCTGAAAATAACAGTTTACTAACTTAAAGATGGAAAAACCAGTCAGAGATAATAAACCTTAAAGTAAGGAAGTTGGTTAATACATGTAATGGAAAAGATTAACATGAATTACAAATAATGAACCTGGAAAATTTAGGCACAAATTTTCATGATGCTCAAACTGTTATGTGTTTCCTTTAAACACCTTTTCTTTTGGGATACCTACAGGAATCCTAGTGATGTCAACCAGCAATGGGGATTCAGCCCAACTGGACAGATCTACTCACTCTCAAAACCAAGTCTTGTACTCACTTATGCTGGAGATCATGACATTAAAGATGTTGTATCAGATGAAAAGCCTACACTGTCCAACTCACCAGAGAAAGAGGTTTCCAGTGGCTTGGAAAATCTTAATTTTATGGATGAATTAGAACTAGATGGTCAGATTTCCATTACAGAGGGTGTTAGTCAACAGCCGAGTCCACCTCTGTCAGACCAAGCTGAGGAAAGTACTGAGACCGGTCTTGCAAAACTCAAAGATGAGTTTCTTGGTCAAAACTACTCACTTGTACTTCTACCAAAAAAACATGGGGAAGGCACTCAGAGGTTAGTTGGAGATCATATCGTGGGCTTGATTTCTTCCCTGTTTAAGTCTGGGCTTAAAACTCAAGCTCTATACTAGAGCAATGGCTAGTGAAAACTTGTTACAAGCAAACAAGTCGTTTGTTACGTTAATTCTGATTAGTTTAGATCATTAAAATGTTTTGTTCTGTTTTAGATGGGCCGTTAAACAGGAAGACTTGAAAAATATTGGTCAATGGAAAAACTCAACCATTCGTAATCCGGAGTGGAATAAGAGAGCTTTGTCATGGCCAGTTAATGAAGATGGAACATGGAATATGGTATGGGAATGGATAACTCGTCATGATCTAAATTCACTGAATACAAAATGCAGTGCTTTTCTTTCAATTTCATCATCTTGTGTTTTATAGTAAAAATAATGAAAATAAGTTTCTCCAACACAGCTGTTATTTGGGTGATCACACATCACCCCTGCAGAAATGTTGTGTGATGACCCAAAGAAGGAGAATAAGTGAAGAACAGTTCCCCCCAAAATCTGTTGCCCTACAGAAAGTCCAGTGTTCATGTTTCCATTGCTTCTAGCTAACCTCAGTGCAATCATTTACAAGAAGGTCAAGGTTCATTTAATTACCATGTTACAAGTCAGGATATATACATTTCGCCGGTAAAAGTAAAAAATAATAAAATTTAAGGTAAAAAGCTGTTAAAATTATGAGTTGTAACATTTTGGATCTATTTGATCATCATCAGAGTGATGATGATGATGATCAAATATCCATCACTCTGATGATGATCAAATAGATCAAAAACGTTAAGACTCATAATTTTAACAGCTTTTTACCGTAAATTTTATTATATAAGTCAGGATGTTTTGTGCCTATCCTTATCTGGTGCTGTGGAATTTAAGTTCATGTTGTTGTGTGTCTGCTAGGACTTTACATGGCCTATGGAAGGATATTTGCTGCCCTATGCTCCCCCAGTGAAGAGAGCTTCACAAAAGAAGGCTGTGACAATAGGTAACAGCAAACTAACCATTAGTAAAAGCAGAAGCATATCACCTAGGTGATATGCTTCTGGTAAAAGCTACTCTGTTTATTGATAGCTCTGTTCCACTAAAAGAGACTAATTTGCAGGTGATAAGGAATAAAACAACTCGATCAGTTGTGAATAGATGTACATGTAAGCTGCACTGTACAATGAACAGCGCATTTTAAACACAAAACATTCAATAACTTGGATAGGGCAATGAATTAAATTGAAAATGAACAAAAAGGTTGCCAAACGGCCAAAAAATGCAGTAGAATATTCAGTGAAAAATCCCTTTACAGTAGAAAAGTTTGATAATATGCTATTTAAATCCAAGGGTAAACATCAGAAGAATATCTGATACTGATTAGGGACATATACACTGATTAAGTTGTCAACTTTTAAAAAACAGACATGTTGAATGTGTATGCTCAATTTTTAGACTTATGACAATTTTATTATTATAAGTGTCAAATTTCACCAGAAGGTTAATGAGGCAGCTTTTGAACATCTTAGTGACTGTGAGTTGAACATTGAGTTGTACTGCTACTTGCAAAGAAAATTTTCAACTTTCAACTAAGCTAAACTGCACTTCAAATGCAGCAGTTACAGGCTCTGACAATTTAATTTTTGCCCCTGATATAATAATTGTACTGGTTGCATTGTTTACTTGTGCACTTGTATAGAAATCTGTAGAGTCTTTATCATGTGTTCTTAGGTAGTCTGTGTCTTTTAAATGGACTAAAATATTTTTACAAGCATGGAGTATTATATTGGAAACATGGATTTATAATGGTTTCAGTTAAGTTTAGCAGGTGGCTCTGGTAACAGTGACATTTCAAGGCACATATTAATTATTTATCACATTATGATTTTTGCATATAACTTGATACATGAATGCATAAATATTATAATCATTGTGAACAGAAATTGTGTATTTTTTGGACGACTGATAGGATGTAAGGCTTTTAAAACATGTTTGTTTAGTTGCCGTGTTAGTTGCTGCATTGCAAGCCAGAGTGGTCCAGGCAAAACTTTTTCAACTTTAATTTAAAGATTTTACACAGGCTGTGATATGAATGTTTCACTTAACTAGTGCCATAAACACATGTGATATGCGTAAGTACTAAAGAAACTTAAAGATCAAAAACTCCAAAACATTTAATTATATATTTTATATATTTTTGTTATTTTATCTCCTTCCATTACTGACGAAATGTTACTCACTGGCTCACTTTTGTGATTTTAAATAATTCACAGTTATAATAGAGTTTATGTGCTACATTATTGTGTTGTGGTGGGCAAAGCTGTCAGTGGCGGCTTACCTTGCAGAATATGGGCTTTTCATTTCTTCATATCTTGATGTTAGACCATTAAGTACTAAGTTCAAAGTGCTCAAAACTGTATTGAACATTTTTAGAGACAGGCGATAGCTTCATGCTAATACATTGCTACTAACAGTGTTTATTTAAATTGTTTTCTTTACCTTGTTTACATATTCAGTTTTTATCTTAAGGCAAATGAAGATTAAAATATTTTTTTCTTGATCACCTGTGCCTGTAAATCTTGTACATGGCCATGAATGTTGGAAAATGTTCCAAGTTTAAAGGGGAATTAAATTATTTGCTTCTTGTTTTTGTGCTAACATTTCATTTTTACTGAGAGTCTATATGCTTGTTTAATGTTATTTTGTGTCTGTACTGATCAAGTTATTTTGTTTCTGTACTGATCAAGGTTGGATTTCAAATTTTCAGGGACCCCTGCTAGATTACGAGTGTTAAAAAATGGTGAATCAGATCACAGTAGAGCTGTCACAGTTGTTGGTCCTGACTTAACTAATGTGAGTTGCTTCAATAATTTTAACAACTATAAGATACTTATAGGTTGTAGTCTTAAACTTGCAATTAGAGACAGATCATTATTTTTTTGGAGGAGGGAGGGAGGTTTGGGCAAGTAAAAGGTAAAGTCTGCACAGAAAAAACTGCTGAAAAAAACAAATACCGGTAACAAATTGTGCAGAGTCGGGAGTCATACGAAAAGAAATTGAGCAAGGGCTTTCTACTATCCAAGTCAATTCTTCAATCTCCTACCAAAAAAGGACATGTACAAGCTAAAGGTGAGAAAAAAAATTATGCCCCAGAAAATTACCAAACCCACCCTCCATTCAAAAAAATTGGTCCGCCCTAAACTTCATAATGTTATGACATGAAATCTTGACATATTACGTAAGGTTCAAACCTGAATGAACACAAGAGTGGTAGCGATGTCATTAATGTATCAAACTCCTGTTATTTACGCTTTCAAATTAATTAGTTTTTGTAACTTATGATAATATGTGCTTTCCTCTTTAGATGCTGCATGATGTCAGTGGAACAAGTCCAAGTTCGAGTTCAAACAGCTCTTTTAAGAAACACAAGAGGTATACAATTGTTTTTGTCTTAAGAACTTCTTTTTATAGTGGAAAATTGATCATGTAGAATATCAGTGAAGCAATCCAACACTTGGAACTGTCCCCCCATCAATGGCTTGCCACAGTCCATATTAATGCAAACTACAATCACTGTCCTGAGTCGTTTAATTAGCTTCCTCCTTCATATTTCTTTGTTCTGTGTGCCTTATCCCCGGGGTAATCCCATATATGCCTTATGTGAAGGGTATGCTTTTTAGGAAGTTTGGGTGATCTGTAATAGCAATTGACTTTGTACGATATTGGTTTAGTTAGAGTATGTTGGACTACAAGTTTCTGAGTTGTAATAACTAGTCTGGAATAGGGTAGGGGGTTTTGGTTCCTAGCCTTTAATGCGGTTGGAAAATCAAGTTATAGAGCAAAGGTTTTAGTGTTGCAGTGATACACCCCTACCCAAAGATTTACACATGACACCCACCTACCACTCCCCCGGGGGCTTGATCTTTTAAACAACATTCAGAGGGAGGTCGATTAAAATGGCTGTTCACTAACAAAATAAATTAATGATTGTAGGAGTTGGTGAGATTATCAAATGGTAAACTACCGGGACTCTGGATAAATTTCTCTTATTTTAAGCCTTGTCGGAGTTATTGTGTAATATTACCAACAAAAACAATAGTCAACATAGATGTCCCTCTTTATTCAGTGTATTTACTGTCTTTCAGGCGATCTACTGTTGACAAACATGAGCAATCTGGTGAGGATCTGGCTGGCTCCCGTCATCCCCTTGATCACAAAAGACTTGAGTTGAATCTGGTATGTCTTTAAAGTAAAGCACTAATTCTGAAGTTTTGTTGGCCTTTATTCTAATTTTCAATTTTTTTTGCTCTGAACACAGTTCCTGGATAGGTGCACCGAAGCTGTTGGTTTGCCGTTTGCGGCAAGAAGGCTGTACACTGCAGATGGTAAAGAAGTTACTAGTCTATCAGATCTCCAGAGAAATGATTTGGTGTACGTAACATGTGGTGAACCCTGGAGTGACCCACAGCTGTCCTACTCTGAGCAACAAAGGAGGGCGGTGCTAGCTAACCTTGCAGCAGACATTTCACACATCAGGCAGTTCTGTGCCTTGAGAAATCCATCAGGTAATGTTTAGCTGTTAGAAGAAGCATAGTGGCGTAGTGGCAAAATATAAGCACAAAAACAGCAGAGAATTGATAATAAACTGAAATTAAACAAGATTTGTCGCACCTGAGGGAGATAAAGATAGATTACATTTCAGACTTCGTTCGAAATATATAAGAAAACAAATGGTAGGAATTTCCCGGTTAGTGCCTCAAACCACAAGTTATAATTTGAACTATAACTTCAGGCCGCTTCGCGGCTCTAGTATAATTCTCGATTTGAACGCAAATTTTTCTTTCAAGACACATGAGGGTGCCTAGTCCCTTCTTGTTCAAAGGGTGGATAAAGCTGTCCTGCAGAACTATCACTAGCCAGTGTATCATACAGTTTTGTATTCACTTATAGTGCTTTTCAATCGAGGGTCGTAAAACCAAAACCAAAGTTCTCACTCTGGCCAATAACAAAAGACAGACAATGCAGTTAACCAATCAAAACTCCAAGTACTTATACGTAGCTGACGCAAAGCGCGGGAAAACGTGTGCGAACGAGTCGCGATTGGTTTTGGTTTTTTACTTCTGATTGGATGATAAAGTGGCGCGAGTTTTTTAAGCCAATCGTGTGGCGTAATAAGTGCGAAACTAATTAATGTTTCGACACTCGCATGAAAACCAATCTCTGTAAAAGCTCATGTTCTATTGGTGTTTAATGTCTTGCATCTGTGGTAACAACGTGCCATTCTTCATTCAATGTTTTTTTGTTCGTCTTTGTTAGACTTAGTTCTTCAAGTTGAGGGAGCTATTACCAATGGTTGTCGTTTGTGTGTAGCACAATGTGCACTGAGTTCTGAGGAACGAGAGAAATTAGCTACTGGTAATAATCAAGACGAGTTACCAATGGAGAATGAAGAGAGGTATTTCAAACCTGCTATAACGTTCACACAACGGTCTTGCATGGCTTTTGCAGTAAGAACTTGTAAAATCGGAGATTGTCTTCTTATTTCGCCTGCTATTTCTCAAAGTTACCCGCGCTCAAGTTTCCTGTTTCATATTCGGATGCAACGAGAACAGCATCAGCAACAACAACAACAGCAATTTTCGTGGTGCTGATACCTAAAATTAAAGTTTACAAAAAGAAGTTTTAAATTAAAGTGAGTAAGGGCTGGTTCACACTAGCGTCGGAATCGGAAGCGGAGTCGGAATCGGAAGCGCAAGGAGCGTTACGATCCAGTGTAAATCAAAAATCGGAATCGGAAGCGGAGTCGGAAGCTCGACAGTATCGGACTCAGAAGGATCAGAAGAGTTTGTTTTCGTCCGATTCCTCTTCCGTCGTGCCGATTCACATTAGATCAGAACTTTCTTCCGATTCCGACTCCGCTTACGACTCCGCTTCCGTCGCTTCCGTCGCTAGTGTGAACCAGCCCTAAATAAGAAAAACGAGACCATTATATGCAGGCTACCTCAAGTAGTTTTAGAGCTCTATGGTGTTGCCAGAAAGTACGCTGGTCTTGAGTGACAGGTCTCTTTGGTTGAGCAAATGGGAGAAACACAGCATCACGGAAGGAGAACCAATTCATGGCAGTCAGTAAGCCGTAAGGAGAGGAAATGGTTTGTGATCTGCATTTCAAGATGCAACATCCACAACCAAAGAGGCTCGTTTGAGACATTGTAAGGAACGAATTTTTGAGGGGAGGGGCTGGGGGTGGTCAATTTTCTTGGGCATTATTAGGTTGTGAATGATTTTTGGGGGCAGGCAATAGCTTGTGCAAGAAATTAAAAAAAAAACATAGGACCCGGATAGCAGAAAACATGAAAAGAAAACTTAGGAATATAATTAAAGAGAATTGATGTTTCAAACTTTCTGCTATTTCTTTCTAGTCCAGAAGACATTTACAGCCATGCTTTAAATGCTCACGAACGTTCTCATATTCGCGCTGAGCAGCGTCTGAAGACCTTGCAATGGCCTTGGGAAAATGAGAAGACCCTCAAGGACGATCCTTCAGTGGAAGATAAGGAAGAGAATGACTTTTATAATGAAGTCATGTTCTCTGATCGACAGCTGCAAAGGAAATTCAGGTAACTGTTCTTTGTTTCTTTGAAGCGATTCATCTCCAAGTACAAATCTCTCAACGCTGTTTAAAGCTTCAATATTTTTCATTACTCAGTTGGTAAGGATTGTTTAGCTGTATTCATGTGAGACTTTACGAGGGCTGTTACCTGACTCCATTCATAGTGCGACTTTTTGAGAGAAATTGTGTTTTGAATACTACCATTTATTTTCAACTACTATTTTTTAATACTACCAGACTACAGCTTCAATAAAAGTGAAACCTGGTCACCTTTTAATCATTACTTCAGTCGACTCTAGAGCTCTGACTAAGCTTGAATAAGATGTTAACTGCACAACACAAATAGGCCGAAATAAGTTTACGATCGCTCAGCTACTAACGAC
>OMLO01002061.1_pt1 | contig 15969 bp, 5 predicted proteins | sample 1674811 | NCBI WGS metagenome assembly OMLO01 (sample SAMN06265003, study PRJEB25207) | coral metagenome | isolation source: Coral host | place: Mexico:La Bocana,Puerto Morelos, Mexico | collected 2008-11-13 | reverse complement strand
CTCTGTTGAAATAAAATAAAATATTCAAGGCATTAACATTTGGTTGCACATGAGTTGACCACACTGCAAACACTGGCTTTTTTCTGAGAAGGGAGAGAGAGGAAACCGTACATACCTTATAAGTATAACAACAGAACCAACAATTAACTTAACAGTTGTAAAGACATCATATCCAAACTCAGAAAAAATCTGGATTCCTTCAAACCAGCAGTTCTCAAATTTTGTTTGCTCTGAGCAAGGTTTCCTTTTTTCAAATTTAGTTGCCAGGGTTGTTGAAATACATCCTACCAGCTAACCTGACATGTCCATAAAAAAGATACTGTACTTTACTTCCTAACCTGCATAGCAATGTCCACCCCATGTTCAAGCTGTATTAATGCTCTATCCAATTCATTTGCCTTTTCTGCAGAAGTGTCCACTGCAATAAGGATACAAAAATAAATAATTAAATAAACAAACTAAACAAGAAATGACTAGCCCTAAGCACCATGTGTTAAGACAATGAAATCTATGGTTTGACTTTAATACATGTAAATATTACAAACAAGGGCATCTTGTTGTGTTGTGTCACTTACAATTGTACGAAAATAAATCACTTTTTAGGGGATAATCACATATTTTGAACAAGCAGACGGAATTACATTTGAAGCTTTTGTCCTGAACTGGATTTTTGTAAAGTACAAACAAAGCTGTGACTAAAACTGCATCATGCCAAGTATCCAAGTTCCCAGTACTGGAAATAATTTTTTTTTCAGAACATGTCAAAGATTTTCGACACAAATTAATCCATACTGTATTTAAAAAAGTTTGATTTACTTCTCGTGATTTAAGATTAATTAGACTGCTTTGCCTACTAGATGACTGCACAGTTTTGTCCTGATACTCTCCAGGTAGTATGTTAAAATTTCAAGCAAACCTAGTTTTATATAATTTGAGCACTACCGAAATTATCATACACTGTAAGTGCTAACAGCATATCACAATTCACCTAGTGCATTAGAGGGGATTTCAGAATATAACTTTTAGTACTTCGACTTTATAAGTTACCTATCAAATGGCTCAAGCTAACAGAGTCCACTAAGTGATAAAATCATTTTTTAGGAATTTTGTTCCAAAAAGGACTCGATGCGTAACATCTACCGTTATACAGAAAAAAAAAACAGAAAAAGATCATAGGGAAGATTTTCAAGAATCTGTGCATTACAAGAGACACAATCCATAGGCATGCACGATGCACTCAATGCTCAATGGTGTACAATGCAATATAGGGCGATTTCAAACACAAGTTTTCCAATGTAGGAGAATCCTTAATAGCAAAGCAAAAGGATAGACTGACTTCTTTCTTATGTTTTATGTTTTTGAAACAAAGATATGATTCTCTGGAACAACAAAATGTCCGAGAAAATAACCATTATTTTTATTGATCATCAATGCCTGTAGAGAAATGAAGTCGACCAAATCTTCAAGTTTACTTCAAGACTGGAATGCTTGTCCCTCTTAGGATTACCCTCCAGCATTTCATTCTCCAGTACCTATTTATACAGCATATGAGAGTCCTTCTGAAAGGCACAGTACAGTGACTCAGGCCAGGACTTAAACCCTGATGCTAATTAATCAAGAGTAACAGTTCTCTAATAAAACCTCTCAGCATAACACCTTCAAACCTATGACCTGGAAGGACAGATGTTTTGGTTTCAATTAAGCTTCAGTATATATTGTACCTGATTCTTTCTTTTCTTTTCTCTCATCCTTGTCTTCAAGATAATCCTGGTCATCCTCATTATCTTCCTCGTAACCTCTGTCATCACCTTCTTCATCATCCTCATCCCCAAAGTCGTCCAGTGACTGCAGTAAACAAATAAAACAATCAGTCAAGATGACAAACAAAACAATCTAGAATGTGCCACATGACCTCTCTTCTATTTAACACAACAACAACTCCAAAAAATTCACAGCTACCCGGTCTCCACTGAGTATTTAAAACAAGCAATAATTTAAAACAGTTCAAAGCCACTTCCATTAGAGGTTTGATCACTCAATATGTGATCACGAGACAAAAGTGTTGCAATGTATTACAGAGAATAGATTAAAATCTAAATAAGAAGAAGTTCTATTGGAGTACTTTTCTCAAGAACCATCTCTTAACTATACTTTTAAAGACTTTTAGTGAGTGACTTTATAATTCTGAAGTTGAAAACAGTTACTTGTAAGAACAAGTATCATGAATGTTGATTAAACATGTTACATTTAACAACAAGTGAGAGCTAATAAAGATCACATTATTGTACTGAGGATAAAAGTTGTATAGAATGCGATGCGACACCGTTTTTAAATAAGAATTATCCAAGAGAAACTTTTCACCTGAAAGAAAATAATCTACTGCAGAAGAGCTGATTGACAACGAGTTCGAGACAGACAGCAAAGCTGAAGACAATGAGTAGCTGAGCTCAGCCGAGCTTTCAAACAAACAGTTCTTTTCAGAGCCACCCCAGTTCTTTTAGAACCAAAAAATCAGATAAAGTCAATGATCGACATTGCTTGTCTTTTGCCTATTCACATACCAGTATCTATTTACATACTCAATTCAGTTTATTAGGGAAATTGGAGAAGTTATATTTTTTGAACAAAAATACTTCATTATAAGATGCACCCAGAGTTTTAAGGAGATTTTGATTGAACAAGCCGATTTTCTCGTAAAGAAATGGTGTTCCTTATAAGTGAATAAATATGGTAATATCTAAGCTTATGGAAGAAAAGAATTAACATCACAGATATGAACACTGCATCACATAACAACAATCAAGTAATTCTTGCCTACAGTATGGTATTGAACACAAATGCACATCAAAATTATCTGACATGTTTTCCCCTTATCCAGAGCTAAGAATTACCACATAAATTTTTCATTTAGTCTTCCCTTTCCTAATAGCATTGCTGTTCGTTTTCCATTAGATTCAGTTTTTATGTGGTATCATAAATAAAAAAATATATAAATAATTTATTGCTGTAATTTTCAGTTCTAATTACACGTCCAAGGATTGAAAATCAAATAAATGTCATGAACAAAAGTTCTGCACGTCCTCGTTGATCACTGCAAACTCCAGTCATACTTCTTTGCGTCAGCAATGTTACAATTATACGAAGAGAAAACAAATAACTAATTACAGACTAAGAGCGTACATATACTTGGTGCTTTTACCAAAAGATGATAACATTAAAGCGAAATGAAATAATTGTCTAAAATGTCAACAAGTTATTGCGTGGCAAAATAAACAAGCTAACCAAAGATTTTAAGTATGTAATTGGCTTGTTAACAAAGTTATCACAACCACTTGATATTACTGAATGTGCTAATGTACCGTGTTTGTATACTCCTCAGGACTGGTAACATTTCATTATTATTTTGTTTCAAGATGAGGGAATATCCTCCACAGTCACGGTTCAACATTTATGAAATAAACTTTGTACAGTTCTTTTAATCTTAAACATTTAATTTTTGTACCTTGTGTAATCAATCTATTCAAGCAGAAATAAACAAGCTAGTTATTGCGAACACACACACATGCGTGTGAAGAAGCATGCACTGACATTACTGCAATGTCTGTTAACAAGATAATAAGATCACAGACTCAGTTTGAAATTGAATAACAAGCTCTGATTACAAACTGAAAGACTTCTTCCTTAGCACTACATTGACATGATCATAAGAGCTCAAAACCATATAAACACAGACCAGGAGCAAAAACAGTTCTAATGGTGTAAAATAACGCCAAATGAAAGTCAGTGTGCCCCACTAACAACATTGGGCAATTACCTGAATTCCCGCAAACAAAATTGCATTTGCCATCCTGAAGGGATCCGCAATAAAAGGGTACTTATCCATTTCTGTATCTTCACTCATTTAGTGACAAAACATCAAAAGGAAGTCGTTATAACCTTGGCTGGTAAAACAGCTTTCTAGCATAAAGGCGTATTGAGTAATATGAGTAATATATACCTTATTTTCAAGAGAAAGGTCAAGAGGCAGAGATCAAATAAATCCAAAGATTCCATAAATATTTTTACAAACCTGCTTGTTAGTCATAACGTGAAACACAGTCCTGACATAATTTTGTCAACATAGTCTACAAGTACATGACTATTGAAAGAAGTGGTAAATGAAAGCCACAACATAAGGTCAAAAATATTATTTGGAAGATCTGTAAGTATACAGTAGACGGACAACACATTTGTAGGCTTGCTGCTACACCATATTAGCTTGGAATGACTCAAGGATAATATTTAGGGCTTCAATAATTATTGGTTTAACTTTCAGAAATATTTCCTAGTTTAAGACCTAATGTCTCATGTCTAGGAAGATATACGGTAAATGGACGGAAGGTGACAAATTTAACAAGTGCTTTTTCTTTTGAGCAAAAATGCAACTGTGAATTGTTATCATTGTTTGGGATTAAAGAAATGTGTTACATCCGTGTGCATTTTTGAAGTGATTTGAAACAAAGATCATAGGCATGTCATCCAATCCTACTTAAAGAGCACTTCCTAGTTAGATATTGGCCAAACTCTAGTCAATTAAAAAGCAGCCCTGAATTCTATAATTGAGCTGGAAAAATTGGAATCAGCAAACAAGGAAATCCATCCATTATATGTACATGAAGCTATGAAGATGTACATCCCTAATCATTAATAAAAATTTGTTATCAGAACTGAGAGGTGTTTTTGTCATCCACAGTGACTTTCATAGCCCTGCACAGACTGTACTGCTTACAAAAGAAGGAGATAAACAACATAATGAAGTCATACTGTGTTAATATACACTTTTAAAATCACAAGAAGCTCTGGCGCAATGTTATCATCTCATTTATTTTTCAAATCACACAGCTATTAATACCAGCTGGGGATTAATCAGGTTTACAACTGACCTTTCAAATTTATTCACTGAATATTATAGCAAAAAATCAATAAAAACAAATACACAATTTTATGTTAGTAAACTGTGAAAGATGCTGTGCATGGGTTAAACGAATCACTCAAGACCCATTATTAGCTAACAGTTCCGCAGGAAATGAAAGGATAAGGAGTATTCAATGGGTTGATCATGATGTACGGGGCAGATTGCATGTGCATCTACATAACAATGAAACTCCTTAGATTAAAATCAGAGGGTGCAGTACAGAACACACACCAAGAATGATAACAATTCAAGCATTTTACTTACAATGTAGCTGATCGTCCTGGATGAAAGACACTGAAGACGGGGCTTTCTTCTCAGAAATGACATTAAAGTATTTCTATCATGTGGGTCAACGTCAAAAGAATCTCCCAAAATTAACACCATTTGGACTGTTCTATTCCACTTGAATTCATTGGCAATTGTGAAGATAACTAATGCCCTAAACTATACCAGTTCATGTTGCACCTGTAGCTCAAAGCATAGCAAACATGTGCACAAAAATTGCTCTAAAGTCGCCATTACTAATACCCCAAAATATGTAAATTCTTTTGTGGTTTGTAAGAAATATGAAATCTATGAACAAACCACATGAAACCCTACACCTGTCAAATCTGATCAGCTGACACTACAGCTTAAGCTCTATTTCATGTTTGAGAACACAAGGCCAACAGCTTGTAACACAATAACATGACACTTCCAAATGGAATTTCACAAGAATGCAGTAAGGAACATAATCTCTTTTTAATGTGGTAATGACTTCACACCTTTCTCCTTTTCAAATGACACAACATTTCAGGAGGAAATACACATGACTTCATATGGTTTGAAGTAACACATCACAATTCTGTAAAGTGAACTGATCAATACTTTTTTCTGAACAGGAAAGCTTAAAATAATATCAAACAATAAGCTAGATAGAATTTCATTTCTTAAATTCTCTGGAATGCAAAAGACATGCCTGGGATAATCTATTTCTAAGAGATTAGGGTGTAGATAAGTCTTATCACAAAATTCAATGGCTTCTAAATCTTATTTCCAAAACAACAAAGTTTACAACTGTTTTGGTAAAAAGAAAAACAGCCATAAGACTTTTTTTGGCAATATATTCTCACCAAATGATTGTAATCAGCAACTAAAAGATTAGTGGTACTACTGAACATCAAGCAGTTGAAAAAAAACAGTGAAGTTAGGGAGTCAGATTGGCTAGTCAGAGTCACTCTATCAGTCTCTGAACTTTAGGCGGGGTACTTTACAGAATTTTATATAGAGGGTGTGTCAAATTTAGGCATAATAAAGATTATTTAGGTTTTATAGAATTAATATTATGACTTGTGTACTTTCAATTTAATATTATATTAAATGTTTGATGCATGAGAGCTTCATTTGAATTACTGGTATGCTAAATTGGATGCCTCTGAATAAATATTGATTTAAAATTAATGTGAAATAATTTACCAAACAAGATATAAATTAAATAAAATTACATGATGAAATAATTAAATTATTTATACAGCTCCAATATTAGCTCTTTTCTTTTGACAAATAATTAAATAAATAAATAAACCCTAAGGAGGAGGTACCTTAAAATCAACCTCTCTCCAAAGAGTCTGAGTTAAATAGCCAGAAAAGGAAAAAGAAGTAACAACCATTGTGCTATAAAAGGAAGGGCTTTCACTGAAGCTCTGGCAGCATGGATTGAGGCTAAAAAAGTTTAGTTTTCCTGAAAAAGTATATACCCCACATGTAGGCAAAAGTACTGTAATAGCTGGGAAGCTACTGACTAATTTCACGCTGTGAACTCATCACTGTCAGACATTTCACTAGAGACAAAGACTTTGAGTAGTAAACAAGGTGCACAAGCGAGACAACCTGGCCAGCTTGATAAGCCTTTGTATTGTTTTCTGTTAGCCAAATCCCTGCACGTACACTCGTACAATATTATTACCATAATCACATTAGACGATCTACAGATAACAGAGATAACATTATGACCAGAGGTGATTGGCATCTAATGTCTGAAATTTTGAGGTAGAAAAAATATCATACAGAAAACAGGACTAAGCAAACATAACCTTGTCTAGCTAATCCACATCCACAGAACAAAAAAAATGGAACTTGGCTGCAGAAGGGTTCATGTGTCTGTGATATGTGGTGAAGGCAAAACTCAGTGCGTGAGACGTGAAAACAAGTAAATGACAGGTGATATGACACCTGAATTTAATTACAATTTTGCTTGAAACTGGATCCTAACTCCCCTAGCTAACCTCAACTGCAATGTGATTCAAAGCATTGAAACAGGATTCATAACTTGAGAGAGATGTTGCATTAAGGGATGTCTCTGCATTGAAAGCAAACCCTAAGGTTTCAACCGTTCAGGTAAACTACAGTCACAACCAAAAATAAGCATCCATGCGTCTACATGATTAGATTCATTAAACTCCAGAATCAAACTAGGGCTTATAGATGTTAATGTAAGGTCAGTCAGTAAGGAAAATTAATACATGCAAGCATATTGACATTGGTGCATTAAGTCAGCATCAAAATCCTCCTTACACAATTTATGCATTTACTCTGTGTGGAAGAATTGAGTTTCATGCAAGACTATTTACTGTTTAATTTTGGGTCCATTTGCTAACATGCCAATGGACCTTTTTATCAATAAAACTCGCTGCTCAAGTTTTCATCACACCAAATTTATTGAATAGGGAAAGTTTCATGAGAATCAGTAACTTGTCAACTCGTTAAAGTATGGGACCCACAACTTGCCAATTTTACAAAGAAATGTTTGCAAGGGAGAAAGTGCTGCTCCCCCCCCTCCCCCATGTACATTTCTTTGTAAAAATTAGCAAGAAAAGAATCCCATAATTTTCCAATTTTTGCAATAGATTTTTATGAAACTTCACCTATTTATGAAATTCAGCATGACATATTGATGAACACAAAAAACTTCACTAAAAAGTCCTCATTATGCTACTAAAAAATATAAATTAACATTCGCTATCTCAAATTAGTTTTAAATCATGCTTTGCAACACATCACTGAATATGCTAACCACAAAATAATGCTTTCCCAAGGAATGATCAACAGCAATCTTACTTAACATTGTGTCAAGATATTTCTTGCATTAAAAGCCCAACCAAAACTAGCAGTTTATATCACAGTAAGTACTCAATAAGGTGCAATCAACTCAGTGAAAAGCACTCCTACATGTATTCCTAATGTATCACCAGTCTTATGTACTCTGTGACTGAAAGTAGATTTTTGCTTACAAATTTCCTATCAGAGCCGAGTTCATTGTCATGCAGAGAATACCAGATGAAAATGAATCTAGGTTATTCTTGAACAATATATGCCACAAACAGACATTTCTGCCATTAACTTTTATTAAATAAAATTTCAGGTGGAACTAATAAATCACCAAAGCAAGAATCTTGCATGTAGCAATTTCATAAGCAGAGCTCAGCTCTGTGATACAGTCTAGCCAAGTAAATGCAGCTCTAATAGCACGCGACCCTGTGTCACTTATAAACTCTTTATAACATATTGGCAACCAATTGATGCATCCTGATTGATGACCGTCACGAAAAAAGAGAGTTCAAAACAACTACCTGTAGCAAAACCTGTGTATAAGAACCTAGTGGTTTAAGAACCTGCTAGCAAAAATTCACCATTTTAATACCCAAAATATGAAGACCTCTTCAGTAAAGCGAGATCAAGTAGGTTCTTACGGGTTAGAGTTAAATTATAAACTCTTGTTATAGAGACAACACTACATAAACATTTTGTAATTAGTTATGTTAGGCATGGGTCACACTTGGGCAAAGTTTCCATCTTTGCTGATCAAAAAACCACAGAAAATGTAAAAATGCAACTGGATTGAGCAAAACTCGCGTCAAAATGAGTAGAGTTGCACTGGAGTAGAAAAGTGTCAGTGATGACATCTGAAATAGACCAGGTGTGTTTATCTATGTGTTTTCGGAAGACAGGAGCTTAAACTCTTGGGAAAAACCTGACAAAAAATGCATCCTGTTGCAGCATTGCTGACAACTATCACAGTGATACCTTTGTTTATCATTCAGTTAAATCAGTGGCATTTTCTTTTGTCTTCGATATGATATATGAAAGATGGTTTAATAAATGTCTAAATGTTTTGACTGTCGCTATGATGAGAGGAAGAAATTGACATCAGTCAATCACCATATGCCTGGTCAGTTCCTCATCCAGTAGAGTCCTGGTTCAATCTTCATCACTACATATTGGGAATATTTGGTGCTGCTGCTAAAAAAAGCAGGGAACTGCGACAGATTGTAATGGTTCCTGTAAAATCCATGTCCGCGCATGGACATAAACAGAAGCAATATTGTGCGCTTTTTTAATGTGAGCGCAATTGTTCTGTTAATTCTGTGATTCAGCTAGAGTTTTCTGAATTCTGCCTGCCCACCCAAGTCTTTGATGTTGGGGTCACACTTGGAAATGTCTCCTGACGACAGATTTTGGCTGCAAAGTAAAGAAAGTCCGGCAAAAGTGCGACCCATGCCTTAGGCTTATCATCATACAGTGCAACATTAATGACCCTTTTGTGTAGTGTGCAGCAATTTCATGTAAGTAACTATGTATGGCATTTCAAACAACTTAAAATCAAAACAATTGAAATGTTCAACCAGCATGTGAATGCACACAGTACATGTACAATGTCTTACTAATAAGTGAGCTTCAAGACACAATGAAACAAATTCTATATTAAACATTGGATAGCCTTCTTACCCGTGAATGTTGTTTATTCATCATTGACTCCGACAAAACCATATCCTGGTCACCCATAAGGAAATCGGAAACACTGCGAAAAGATACAAGAAACACTTGTTGATACATGTCAATGCTATTACTGTTTTATTCATACAATTGTACCTCCCCACTGGGAATATTTATCTGTACACTGATACAGTTGTTGTCCTTTCAAGTGACAAGGGAATTAAAGAATTATATTTTATTTTATACAAAGAACATGCATTGTTCTATTTTTGAAATTTGCTTTACATGTATTTCTTGGCACAAGCTTTTCTTCAGTTCTATTACACTGATCACAAGCGTAATAAAATATATATAATACAGCAAAACTGGCATTACAATGTATGTTTTGTGATGTGTATGCAAATTATGTCACTTGACACAAAAATGATGTAAAACACATCTCCACAGGACGTTACATGATTGAGGAATCTCAGAATATAGAGAACAATAATTGGAACCCAAAATGGACAAACTCATTAAAATTGGCAGTTTTGTCACAAAAAGGATGTGGAAACATGACTGACTATAAATTAAAGCAATAAGTAGTATATAAACCAGACCTAATCAGAAATTTGTAAACATTTATGTCCAGGTTCAATACAGCCACCCAATTCACCAGGACCGGGTTGTTTGAAAGCTAATAATAATAATACTAAACCAGGATTAAAAGCTAACCAAGCATTATTTTTTCTTATATAAAACTTTTTTCACTCTCTACTTTTTTGTTTGGTTTGAAATTATTCTGACTAAATGCTAACCCAAATCAAACACAATGTAGAATAAAATACTGAACACTGGAGTGTTATGTCACTGATGAAAAGGGCAGCTACTAGAGAGGCGTGAAGTACACAAAATGGAAAAGCCAAAAAGATGGCATTATGTTTCTGGTTGAAACTGACGCCTCAGTTATGGTAGAAATTATTCTATAGTTGTCTTGCACCCCAGAAAAAGAGGAAGGTTAACAATTATTTTCAAGCCAGAACAAGAGTCTACTCTGCTCAAGAAAGGTAGAAATTTTAGCAACACCACTGCACGTAAGGGACAACATTGGCAGGAAGGCAACAGTTAATAATAATAACATATTTGTATTTAAGTAACACTTCATACCACATGTGTAGACCTTGTAGTGTCTTTCTAAAAAATTTCAATTTAAAGAAATCTGCATACTGCCCACACAACTGAGAACCCTTAACAGTTAATAAGTTGTAGTTTACTTTACCTGCTACTAAAAGCCAAGGCAAGCTGGTCAATAGATTCATAGAATTCATCAGGCGCTTTACTTGTATCTTCATAGTTGTGACTTTTGACCTTGCTTATCAATGTACCAGCTGATGCAAGAATGTCTGTTGAGTGAAGAGGCTGGTATTTATTGAGGACACCCTTAAGAACAGACAGCACCTCACCAAGACGTTCATGTGCTTTCACTTCTGGCCGATCATTATCAGGGTTATCTGAAACAAAATAAGGTAAAGGTAAAAACTACACATGGTCCTAGTGGCCTATCAGCCTGGCACTATCTCAGGTGCCATTAGCATGAAGCAAGTTGGAGTCGTGTATCTATTCCCCCCCCCCCCTGGATCATTGGGATGCTAGTCCATCACAGGGTTACCCCTAGCATTAAATTCACTGGTACCCATTCATGTACCTAACTGGAGAGAAACACTGTCAGAATAAAGTGTCTCACCCAAGGACACAATATTCCCGGCCAGGACTCAAACCTGAACTACCCAATTTCCAGGCACGACGCCACAAAATAGGTGGAAGATAAGACCATACTTATTTAGTAGTGAGTAAAGGAAGTAACCACATTTTCCTTCACTCACTAAGAAGGTAGTGTTGCCTAGTGGTTAGGGTACTGGATTTGTAATCTAGTCCCAAATTCAAATCTTCCTTGCAGTCACTGGATGGATTTGTGTTTAGTGGTCCTAAATTCAACTCCTGCTTGTCTTAGTAAATAGCCAACTGGTCAGCCTCCAACCAGTTGATGTAGAGTATCGCGAAGCAGCAAGGTAAATATCCACCACTTGCACCAACACTGAGGTGAATAATTGTTTTAGTATAATATTATAACAAACAAGCTGAATAACTAGTGGATCAAAGAGTAACTTAACTTGTTTAAGAGTAACTTTATTTGAAATGGGAAGCCATTTTATTTCTCTTCGGCTGCTCGGAGGTGAATAGTACTTGGCTAATCACCTCTGAGCTAGCCAATCAGTGCACACAAAAAGCGCTGTTCACTTGCGTGGTATATTCCAATACCAAATATCATGACTCTTGAATAAAGGGATTATTTTTTTAAAAAATTCTTTATTGTATTTATTTTTTTTTTATATTACAGACTAGTTGACACAGGGGTTTGATACCCTGCGAACAGGCTCCCAGCAAGGACAAACAAGTCAGCGAGCTAAGAACTCAGAACAGCGAGAAAATTAAGAATTTCAAGAGCAAAGTGATCAGGCTGGTGCCAGGCAGCATGTAGACTTCTTTTGATGTGCCTTTTCACCACTGGTGATTAGCCTGTAACAAATTAATCAATGAGGTACATATATTTAGACTTGTCAAGAAGCTTCATTTTCTGTACTTGTAAACAAATTCTAATCAACCTAATCAAATAATCAGGCACAGAGTGCAAGTAAGCAACATGATCACAGAATATTTCAAGCTTGTCCCTCCAGAGCCAATACTTAGAGAGTTTAAGACTTATTTTGCAATACTGAAATGAGCCGAGAGAAATTATAATCACATGGCAAATGATTGAGGTGTCAACCTCTGCAGAGCGACATGCAGATAACAGAAGAAAGTCCTAAAACAATACCTTTGACCTCTAAAAAAATTTACTATAGCAAAGCCAAACACCTCCACTCTACTTAAAATTCCTCCTCATAACACAGTTTAAAGTACCCTTCAGAATCACCTCTAAAATAACAAAAGGTTGAGAGACCAAAATTAAAAGAGGAAAGTAAATGCAAAAACATCACAAGCCGTAGGAGTCCTGTAGGGCATTCAACACCATTTTACAAAGATATGTCAAATATTTATCTCAAAGGCGTCAACAATCAGTGATTTAACCAATCATATCATGATACCAGAACCTGGTATTATGGATGAGTGGCATCAGTAGAATGTCTACAAGCTCCCTCCCTTGTCCGGGCTAGCTTGATGGGAGTCTGTTCCCAGGATAGTGGTTTCATTAAAGGTTGGTCACTGGGCAATAAGGATGACTTTGCCCGCCTGATTTGATCATCTAGAGGAATGTCTTTTAAAAAAAGAAGTCTAGTTCAAAAAGTTCTGCCCGCCTGTGAAAACCATCTGCCTCCCTGTTGCAAACACGAATGAAACCACTAGTGAAACAACTCAAATCCATTGAGTTGATAGATTTCATTATTATATATAACAACAATTATAAGAGTGACCTACAAGTTTGACAGTGTGTTATTGATACAAGAATAATTTTTCAAATATTTACTCCAAGCTAAGGACAAACTACTAGTTGAGAATGAAAAGAGAGTGAAACCCTGATAAAACAGACAAGGATGTACACACATCATTACTGCATGATATTTCTGAACAGAAATCAACCACATCACCACAAGATGCCATTGTAAAAATTAATAATTAAATCTTGCATAGCACATTTTTTGAACACAGCAGTTTTGCCCTAACGGTTTTGCTTGTATTTTGATTACATGTGTCAATAACAGAAACAATGGTATTAACAATAATAATCTGCAAGCAACTTGCCAAAAGGCACAAAATTTACTTTGTAATTCCATGCGAGAAGAACCAGTCTCTCAAAATCCTAGAAAACACACAAAAATATCAACCAACAGCAAAATAGAAATTTGATATCACATGCTCCGATAACCCTTCCTATGAGGCTATGTAAACAGGATTATGAGGTCATGTTACCAAGTAATGAAGAAGAAATAGTAAGTTGACACTTTATGTTCTGATCCGATGGAGTGATGTAAACTCTATTAAAGTTACCTGTTAATCCAGCCTATGTAATATAGCTTAGCCTGCATGTAAGAACACTTGTCTACAAAATTCACATAATTGTAACTTGTTTGCATATAAAGCACATGAAGATACACAGTCATGTTTCTTTAATTCAAAAGTGAACTCTTTTCATACAGAGGTGCACTTTAACAGCATCTCAAATATTCAACTGATGAAAGCTTAGCCACAGGTTTTCATTAAGATTTTCACCAGGAGAAAAAAAAGGTTTTCACAGTTGGGCAAAACTTTTTCAAATTAAGTTCGTTATAAGAGAAACTTTCCTCTCAATGATCAGACCAGACAGACAAAACCATCCTCAAAGCCGGTCAATTTGCCTGACGCCAGCCCTTAATAATACCCTGTTTAGCGGCATTCCACCAATCTATTTTCAATAAGAACTACAGTGTACATTGTAGCATTCTTATCTCCAGACTACCCTAATTAAGTTTCTGGGTGAATGATTCAGACTGCCAAATTAGTGAAACCTAGATTTTGTGTCAACTTCGATTCATACTACCCTCAAGTAAACCAAGTTGCCTATAACTTGTTTTCTTAGAAAGGTTGAAGATAAAAAGAAAATCAGCTTTCTCTAGTCACTGATTCCCTTTATCCTACTAAGGATTAATGAAATAACCACTAAAATAAAAACAGAGTACAATAACAGTCTCAGTATGCAGTGGTCATGTATACATTTGACAGCCACTACATCATTCAAGTTAAACAGAACTATGCCTCGTGTATAATAGAAGAAGCAAGACTAGTAGGGAACGTCAAAGTGTTAAATACATTTGCTGCAGAAATTTAAGGTATGATTGTTAAGTTCTCTTGATGAGTTTCAAGGTCACAACACAGTTCAAGAATCTCCCTTACTAATGGAAGAACTAGAACACTATAAGATAATTTTTAGGATTAAGACAATTGAACAATCTTGCATGCAGGTTACAACTGAGAATATAAAGTTTATTTCTAGATTCATTTATTCTGAGATCGTAGTAAAATTTTCACCAACAGTGCTCACTAAACTTCAGTAAACGTTGGTTAGCATGAGAGCGAATTAGTTATTGAGGTATTCACTGAAATGTAAACAATCAAAACACAACCTCGCGTTTGCTCTGTGAATGAGTATTGCAAATCAAATTAAATGGTATTCAGAAAGACAACTCCAAAATAAACATTCCTGCACTGTACTGTCAAAGGAAAAACAGAATATATTTTTAGGAAAAGGAATGATATAATAACAGCAGACCAATATCAGTAATTTAAAATAAATTCGCATAAGAAACTCGAACTTGAAGCTGCAAACTTTTTGTACGAAGTTTTTCTGTGTACACGCTGAAGTGAGTTTTGGCGTCCTTCATGCACGTAATTTTCGTACATTTTAGGATAATGAAACAATGCTGTACATTTTAATACAATACAATAAATCTCAAAATGTTTTAAAATGAACTCGGTAAAAACTATGGTGGCGAAACACAAAAGTAACAGAAATATTTGATCTCAGCACGCAAGAATTTAACACGACTTCATAAACAATGGAGTTTGTTATTGCCATTTCAGTCACAAAAAAAAACACGAAAATGGTTATAACATGATATAAAAAGATTCATGACTTCTAATGACATAAACACCTACTAAACTTCATGATGCCGTATTAACAAATTTGACAACACTTCCCTGATAAAAATGGCTGGCTTCCAACTCACATGACGATTGAACACGATACAAAAATTAAGAAATTCAAAATAAAGAAAGAGGAAATCTGCAGGCTGTCACCAGCCTTTGCGGTTTTATTTTCGAAAGGAAAATGTTCACACAGGATTCAATAAGGTGATTAAAACTAATCAAAGGTTTTATCTGTCTCAAATAGTCCTTAATTTTAATTAGCAAGAGATACTTTGCGTATTTAACTCCCTTTTGTACGACATACGGGCTTTAATTTCACAAAATATTTCCTGGATCAGAAAGAAAGCTTAATTTAAACAAAGCCACCTCAAAGATAATGCAAAATTATTCTTCTCACAGTTTGCCCACACGCTAAACAATTCGAATAAAAGTGAGTTGACTTTATACAAGTACACAACGCGTACAGGGGTCTAGTAAACACTTCTTACCTTCGCATTCTATGAAAGTGTTTCGCAACGAGCTCAACGCTTCCGAAAACGTCCTGACATGGCAGGTTAAAGCAATGATATCTTCTTGAACTATCATTGGTACTTCTGCTGCTT
>OMLO01002060.1_pt1 | contig 15969 bp, 9 predicted proteins | sample 1674811 | NCBI WGS metagenome assembly OMLO01 (sample SAMN06265003, study PRJEB25207) | coral metagenome | isolation source: Coral host | place: Mexico:La Bocana,Puerto Morelos, Mexico | collected 2008-11-13 | reverse complement strand
GTTAAGTGTCTTGCCCAAGAACACAACACAATGTCCCCGGCCAGGGCTTGAACCCAGACCGCTCGCTCCGGGGACGAGTGCACTAACCATGAGGCCACCGCGCCTCCCAAGAGCACTAGGACTTCAGCCTTAATTGGCCTGCGTAACTGAATCGAACATCGCTGAATTACATACCTCGTGCCGAGCGCAACATCGCCTGACACTGATGTAGCAAGCGGCCGTGACAAAGCAGACGGTAGGGGGGTTGGTAAGTTATTCCTTGCAGGGGTACCGATAGGTGTTGATGTTGCAATAGGCAATCCTCCAGGTGTCTGGCTAACGGTAGATTGTTGCGGTGTCATACCAGATAAAAGAGGATTATTCACTCGTCCACTCGCCTCCATGCTTGACCGAGGCACTTCAGACTCGCTCTCCAGGAAGCTTACGAACAATTCTGAGAATGACTGAAAACAAACAACAATGCAGGGTCAGTGATGCAACCTTTATTACGAAAACGCTTACTGTCAGATGAGATAATCAACTGCAGCCTTCGATTCCCGACATGCCATCCAAATTGCTTCAAAGGAATTACTAAAAGCCACAATTCTATTCAGTACCTTTTGTTGTGAAGCTGTTCCCCGTGTTGGAGTCTTGGGTGCACCGTGGCTGAAGGGAATAAGACTAGAGATCCATGATCCTTTAGGAGCTGATGATCCAGTTCCAACCTGACAAGGTGAAAAAAGATTTTTTACACTTAACCCCACCCCATGCAATTTGTCAAGGAAGCTCGGTATCAAGTTATCACTGTTGTATAGGTACCTTGTCCAGTTCCTCGTGTGTGAAGCCAAGCAAGCCTCCTATGACGTGCACTACATCTGCTCGTTTGTTTTCCGGTGTATTAAAATATCCCATCAGCATGTTTTTCACAAGAGATCTTACAGAAAACGAAATTAAAACATGCAAGGCAAGTTAGTCGATCAACAACAATTACAAAACATTTATAAAGAAGTACGAGACCTAGACAGAAAAACCCATCTCTACTCACTTCTCAACTTTGCTGTCCGACAGACTGTTGAGGTTTTTGATTCTTTCTTGACTGACTCGTAACTCCTCCTCCAGCCGGCTTACTATCAATAAATAGACATAAAACAACAAGATTACAGTGGGCCAGGCCTCGGTAATTAAAACCACCAAAGCAACAGCATCTTATCCCTTGATCGAGTATTAATAAGGAGTGAAAAACCTTCTTCCTTGTGCTTGAGAAGTTCCTCATCTTTATGTTTCAGTTGGCTTTGCATGTCCACTACCTGTTGTGTTATGCGAGCAGCCATCTCCAGCTGACTCTACGAAAATAAACACAGAATTCTTGTGAGATACAGTAAAAAGTCACCAGAGTAATGAATTTGTTCATGTCACACCTTCAGTTGATTTTCTTTCGTCTGTAGTTCCTTAACTTGCGCCCAGGCCTTGTCGATCTCTTTCTGCGCCTGTTCTTGAGTAGCTCTGAGCTGAGATTCGCGTTCTGAGTGAAACAACGAAAAGAATAAGCTAACAAGAGTCACAACGCTTTAGCATGCTTTGTTTTAAAGGACAAATCATACCTCTTTGGAACTGCTCCAGAACAAGCTGTAGATTGCTGAGAGAAGTCTGGTATTGATGCGCCTGCTCTTGGATTGAGGCTAGATCCATGACTGCACGATCACGTTGAGCTGCGATGGCCTGGAGCTGTTCCTGGAGGCTCTCTATATGTACAGAGGCTTGGCGACTAAACATTGAAAATAACAACTTGTGTGAGGATCAAAATCTACATGCCTTGAAATCCTTGAACTCCTTTTACCAACAAATGCTGGTTGAAAATATATCATTTTCAAATCGCTGAGCGTAGTAAAGCAAAACCAAAGCAAATGACAGTGAAACGGCTTTTCAGTTTGCGCAACTTTTTACCTCTTTCGATTGGTATCTGGAGTTATTAGTTATTGGCGAAACATTTCACAGGTTTTGTGATATCAATGGAGCCGTCATATCACACACACTACTCTAACTCGGGCATGTTATTCTGTCCCGTCACTGCCTGTAGCTGCAGGTAAATCAAATCGCACTGCTGATAAATTAAAATTATCCTGCTACTTACTCTCGATCCAACATGGAGTGAGAACTTGACAACAGCTGTTCTTCCGCACGAGTTAATTTCACCCTCAGGTCTTTCTCTCGTTCCTCGGCCTCGAGAGCCTCACGCGTGTAGCTCTCTTCAACCTGAAACATTTTTGTCGCACAGGCTATTACGTAGAACGCTAAACAATGCCAATGCACTGATAACTTTTCTTACTGCTCAACAAAATCGTTACCATAACCATACATGGTCAGGAAGTCACATGAGAGATAAAGCAAGATTGAAAACAAGTGGTTAAGTGACGTCAGACAACGAGGCTCCATGTATAGTTTATTTCTTATTTGGAGACTCGTCCGACGCGACTTGCAGACGCCGCGCAGCCCCTGCCTCGTCCGTTCAGTATCCAGTGACTTTCCCTATAATTGCAAAGGATAATAGCTACATATTTTCAGCAATTTTGTGACAAAGTTACAAAAGTTCGCTGCTGTGCAAACGTTTTTAAATGTCAAAGCAATTATAACTATTTTAGGTCACACTTCCTGGAAAAAAATGCAAAAAACGATCCTCTGCTGTCAATGTCACGATAAGTCAAAATAAGAACAAAGGATCTTCTCTAAAATATAATCGTGTCGAAGGTGTACACGGAGTTCTCCTATTTCAAAGCCAATGGTTGGCAAGATACTGCTCTGGTTTCTAACTGATGGACTATTAATCACATCCTACAAGCAGTTTACGTGAAGGCACGGCGGCCCAATGGCTAGTGCACTCGACTCTGGATCAAGCACCTCTCTCCATCCCACAAATATAATGCACGGGGGGGGGGGGGCCTGGTGATGGACTTGCATCCATTCAAGGTGTAAGAGAAATACTCCTAGACGCTTCATGCAACTCAAACGGGAGATGGGCCCCGGTCGGGGATGGAACGATGATTTACCCCGGGAGTTTTTCTTTCAACATTACATCTGATCGTACCTAATAGTACTTATCGCTAGCATACCTGCACCAGATGATTCCTGAGGCGATCTAACTCTTGAGCCATCTTGGTCTCTGCCACCTTCTGTCCACTGCTAGCCACAGACAACTCTTCCTGAAGCTGCTGAACTCGGTAATGAAGGTTCTCTTTCGTTCTCTGTAGCTGCTCTCTCTCCACCACCATGTCATTGACGATCCTATCCTTCTCTTGTAATGCTATCTTGTACTGATCTACTTCCCTTTGTAATTTGCTGATGATACCTCGCTCTTGTGTCAAAACACCTTTCAATTCATGCAGTTCAGCTTGTAACCTGCCCGTCTCAGCCTGCCACTGTGAGTTGGCATTCTTCACTTGTTCTCTGTCCCTTTCTGCTTGGTCTAGTTCACTTATAATTCGTTCCTTCTCCTGGATGACACGCTGTAGGTCCAGCTGAGAGCCACGATCTTTTTCACTGACTGTTCGACTAAGACTCACAATCTGATCTTGCAGATCTGCTACAATGGACTCCTTCTCACGGACCACGTCTTCTTTTTCGTCACGTGCCTGCCGCAACATCCGGTGTAACTCTTCCTTGTCACGCAATACTTCCTCTAATTCAGAGCCGCGAGTGTTCGTGGCGTTATTTAGTATCGTCACGTTTGAAAGTTGCTCCCGAAGCGATTGAATTTCATTGTCTCGTTCTCGAAGAGCACTGTTTCTTTGGTTTCTAACTGTATGAAGCAATGCTTGAAAGTTCTTATCAATATCATAAACATTTTCTTGCTCCTTCGCATCAGAATCTGTAAGTAAATGCACAAGCTGGAACATTTTGCTTTTTAACTCACCAGTTTCGATATATTTTTGTTCTAAAATATCGTCCCTCTCTCTTTTGACACTTTCAAGTTCCACCAATATGGAACTTTTTTCATTTCGGCTGTTCTCTAAAAGTTGTTCAAGTTCCTTGTTCTTGGACTCTAAGACACTTCTCAATGAGCTGATTTGGTCTTCCAACTCTTTCACTCTGTTGTCGCTCCGAACGAGATTAGATTTGTCCTGAGACAGCGAATTTAGTTCTGATTGTAGTTTGGAAAACTGTTTTGACAGCTCATCATTTTCAGCCAACAATCCGTCGGCCAAGTTAGATTTTTCTTCTATTGCTTGCCTTAGAGAGTAACCTTCTTCTTGAAGTTGTGATATTTCTATTTCCTTGATTTCTTTCTCTCTAAATGCCGAGTCCCTTTCTCGAAGGAGCACATCCCTCTCCTCCCGAAGTCGTTTGACCTGCGGTTCAACCCCTTCAGAGGAAGGCATGGAAGAATCTGAACCCAATAGTGCAAGGGTTGCAATCTGTTTATCCTTTTCTTGGATTAGAGTAGTTAACGTTTCGTGTTCAACCTGGAGCGCGCTTATTTGACGTCTTAGCTGATTATTGTCTTCTTGTATTCGTTGAAGTTCAGCACTTTTGCTCCTGCTGTATTCTTCAACGCGTTTCTGTAGTAAAGAGTTCTTTTCTCTTAGTTTTCCAATCTCGTTTGCTTGAGACTCATTCAAGGCCAGCAGCCGAGCATGCTCAGTGTGAAGTAAATGTGAAGCTTGGTCTTTGCCATGCATCTTCTCCCTCATGGCTTCAAGTCTATCCTCCATAGTAAGCAACTCCTCGTCCCGCAGACTCAAGTCACCTAACAGTCCATCTCTCTCTTCCCTTAGTTGCTTCAACTTGTCTTCATACTGCTCCTGCGCACGATGAGTACTCTGATCTGTCTGACTAACAAGCTCTATCAAGGACGCGTCCTTCTGTTTAAGAGCAGCAATCTCCTGATCCTTCCCCTCTAATAGCCGTAACAATTGGGCCTGTCGATACAAAGCATCATCTGAGCTTTGAGTTCCAGCACTGGAAGCATTCACAACTTGAGTGTGAATCAATTCTTCCTTCTCTTTTAAGGATTTTGACAGCTTTGCTATGTCCAGCTTCAGTAAATCAATGTCGGCTCCTTTCTCTCTCAGATCAAGTTCCAGTTTAGTCAGCTGCAACTCTTTAGTTCCCAATTGCTTGTTTAGTTCGTCTTTTTCTTTTATGCTTTCAGACAATTTCTGCTCCAACTCTTTACAAGCCAAAGCTTGACTCTGAAGAGCATCAACAAGTTTGTTCTTTTCTTCATTAAGCACTTCAATCTCAGTAAACCTTTCCTTAAGCTCAGAAGAAACGTCATGTAACTTGGAAGTGCTCTCTTGGTGCTCCAATGCAAGATTCTCCTTTTCTCGGGAAAGAATTGTGCTCTTTGCATTCAACTCTTGGTACCTCTCTTCGCTACTTTCAATCAACTGATTTAGCAGTTCAATTTCCTTTTCAAGGTTAGCTTTCTCTTCACCTTGTTTCTTCTGACTTTTGAGCTTATCTTGGTATTCTTCAATCAAACTTTGTAAAACTTCTTTTTCCATCAACATACTATTGTTTTCAGCAGCAAGCGAGTCATTTACTTCTTCTTTATGTTGTACTGTTGTTACCAATTTGTCCTTCTCTTCTCTTAAAACTTTGAGATCTGTTTCTTTTTCAGCTAACAGCGCTTCTAAACTCTCAGTTTGTTCACTAAGCTCTTGATGAGTTAGTTGATGTTGTCCCATTAGATCAAGCAATTCATTGTTTTTGTTTTTTAGTAGAGAACATTCTTTTCGATTTTCTTCCAAAAGTTTTACCACATCCTGTTGTTCCGTTTGAAGCAAGCTTATTTCATTATCCTTAGAACTGGTCAAATCCAGCAAATGATTGTTGAAGCTTTCTTCTAGTTCACATATTCTCTCGTCTCGTTCGTTGATCATATTCACCAAATCTCGTTTTTCGTCACTGATACTCTTCACATCACCATTTTTGGCCTCAAGTTCACTTTGCAGATCAGTTACTTCGGACGTTTTCTCTTCAATTTCTTGAATAAGCCGCTCAGTCTCTTTTCGTAAAAGAGAGTTGTCTTTTTCAAATTCTTCGAGTTTTGTTAAATAAAGTTCAAACCTTTCATCGGTTTGTGAACTTTCACTCATACTTAGACTTTTTTCAGTATCATTAAAAGACGTGGTAGATTTGTTTAGTGACCACCTATTCAGATCTTTACGCAATGTTTGCATTCGTTCTTCATCGATCTCATCAGAATCATTTGCTACATTGGGGCTACTTATATTAAGAGAGACAAAATCTTCTTCAATTTGTTTCCACGTGTCGAGAAGATGTTTCTTTTCTGACAAGATTCGAACGTTTTCATCCCGTAATCTAGTAATTTCATGTTCACCAGAGCTATTCTCTTTACCAAGGTCGGCCAAAAGTGCTTGCAAGTCCTTCACCTGGCGTCGGAGACTAAGCACCAGACCTTCTAGAGCCTCCTTTTCCCCTTCCCAGTCCCTCTGAGCCAATTCAAACTCCTCCACCTGTTGCTGGTAGTCCCGTAACTGCTGCTGCAGCTCCGAAAGTGTAAATTCCTCACTGGTAGAGTCACCTCCTTCTAGCGGCACCTCAATCTGCTGTCTTACCGCAGGTTCAAGCGAAGGGTCGGTCATTCCTCCCAGCTGATCACCCATGTCCATGGACAGTTCACCCTCCTGTTGTGTACTGTCTGTAAAGCTAGCTACACTCTCTGCTGAACCCGACCGACTTGCTTGTCGCTCGTCACACTCGTTGTTAACGTTCCAAGTTTTTTGATTCTGCAGTGAGTTAACAAGTTCCTGTAGGTCTTGGACCTTGTGTTCCAGTCCAACTATAGTGCTCTCCAGTACAGCTTTTTCTGCATGCAAAGCAGTCACAACATCACTGCCTTCCTCCTCATCAATACCTATCTGCCTTCCCATCTCTGTGACGCAATCTTTTGTTTCTTGCGCTACTTGTTCATTGTCTGACTGTAAGTCCATCACAGCACCCTCTAGTTCCTCTACCGTTACTCTTAGTTCAGCTGATCTGCCCATCATAACCTCTTTTTCTTTCACCACATGTTCAAGTTTCGCCTGACCACGGTCTTCTAGTCTATGCTGAAGTTCTCTTAGGTCGTCACGCACTGTATTGGTACTTAACTGGTAACAATAAAAGAAAAAACGGATTTACTGAGAACTAATAGAGTAAACTCTGAACAAAACACAGCACGGTGACCACGAATTAAAATTGCCATTTTCCTTAAATCAATCACTATTGTTCTAATTTTCGTTGGCAAGCGAGTACAAACTTAATAACTAGTTTGTATCAAACACAAGTGAACAACAGCAAAGGGAATGATAAAGTGTAATAATAAACAACACTAAGAAGTTCTGCTAATCTCACGTGGTCTTAACTCATTATAAACAATTTGTGTTATTCGTGAATATATTACCAGGATTATATGGAGGTGGATCAGGTAATGAGAAAACTAGTTCATGTAATATTATAAGTTGTGAGTTGATATCCTCACTATCTCCTGTATTCTGTCAAATTTACAACAATGCGGAATGAAGAACAGAATTAAAAGTTTAACAGAAACACGTATGGCATATCAAGGAAGCTGTGCAGGAAAATATGAGCAACAGGATACCCAAGCCAAGCATAAACATATTACATCAAATAAGCAAAGCCCTAGTGACTGGTAATGGTTAAACCAATGGACACCACATCTTTGATTGAAAAGTTACAGCTGCACAAACAAGTGAAAAAAATGGAATGGAAAAGTTATATCTGTGTGATTTGTAGGTAAAAGAATGTACCTGAACAACGAGGGAGTAAAACAGGTCCTTATACATTTTTTAAACAAAAGAACTAATTGGAATCATGTTATCAATTGCAGACAGGCATTATCATGCCTTCAAACTCACTGTAGACACTATTAATACCAAATTTTAGGTGTATGAGAACTGATACCAAGATGAAGCATTTCTAAAAGAAAGCGTGTGACATCCAGGTTGAGATGGCAAAGCTACAAATAGCATATTATATCAATTGTGTTGAATGCTGTGGACACAGCAAGCTAAAAGTGTTCTGATAGTTGTTTGAAGATTGAAAGGAAGCGTTCATTTCAGAACTGCCCTACATCTTTTTGCCAATAGTCAGTGTGATATAATGAGATTAAGTACTAACAAGGTAGAAAGTTAGCATTAAAACATTACTACAATATCATATGGCCAACAGAAAAATGGTTAGTGGTGTCCATCATGTCAAGGGTTAGTTTTCCTTTTGTAAAGCCCAGCTAAATTACAAGATCAAGCAGACTAGCAAGGTCCCCCACCCATCTCTCCCTGCACAGCAACCCATCAAGAGATGCATTACATGTGGAGCCTGGAACATGGCCAAAAGCCTGGCGTTACTGTTGTGCAACTCATGTCTGACCTGCTGGTAAAGCTGAACCAGGCACAGGTGGCGCTCCCACAGAGCTGTCAAGGCAAGTGGTAGTCATATGTTACTTAGCTGAACATAACTGTGAATTCATTGATACAGTCAGACCCTGGTAATTTGAGCTGAAGTCATGCCTATTTGATTTCAGCAACAGTCTGTTCAAACTTGCAAGTTTGAACCCAGTTATTTTACCTTCAATCGTGGCCCATGGTCAATTAACAATAAATTGCACTTACTTTTAACACCCTTTATTAAAACTATTCTCATTTTCTCACACAAGTTCACTTGTTTTTTTCCAGCAAACAATAATTTCTACTCAGGATTACTTGGAGGGTTTTGAAAATCTTTAGAAATGTTCAAAAACAATGACTAACAATGATATAATGACAATAAGGGAATTTCTGGAAGTCTACCGAAAGCGGTCAGAAACTTTTGGAAGAAGAATCATATGTTCTTGCACCACAGAAACATACTAAAAACGCCATAATCTCAAAACACACAAAGCAGTTACTAGTAATTTATGTTTCTGTCAGCAAACATTCCATCATTTGAAAAAAACAAAAACAGAGAGAAAGTACAACCCATGGGCTCAACAGGGGGCTTAGTAGTCACAAAAAATTACATTGCTACAACAAAATCTTACAATAAGATCTGGTTTATACTGCACGAAAGAACAGATGAGTTTGGGTGCCCTTCAAGAAACTATTACTCTGAAATTTTAGTTATAACTACTGGTATGTACATGACCATCTTCATATTACTGTAGTATTTCCATGTACTTGTGCACAAGTAAGACATCACATACCAGCCAGTGCACTCCTCAGTTTAGCCATTTCCTGCTTAGCATCTCCTTTGATGTACTTCACCTTCTTCAAGCTGTCCATTTCAATCTTCTGTTCTTGCTGAAGACCTTGTGAAATGTGCAGCTCTTCCATTAACTCCATGGTTGAAGAACTAAGCTGTTCAAGCTCAGATTTTACTTCCTCAACACAACGATGCAATCTCCTCTCCTCTGACTGGCTGCTTTTAAGTTGTTCCTTCAACTCTGCATTTTCTGTAGCAACGTGATTTAAATCTTCTCGCAACTTTTGGAGGCTCTCGGAGTCAGATCTTGAGACACTAAGTTCCTTGCTTTGATCTTGGAGCTGATTTTGAAGTTTTTCTACCAGTTCAAAACTCTTATTTAGCTTACTTTCAGAAGCAGACATGGCTTGATCATGTAATTCAGTGGCATTTTGGAATTTGGTCTGCATATCATCTAAATTCTTTCTTGTTGTAACAATGACATACTCCTTTTCCTGAAGTTCAGCATTCAAAGCACTCATAAGCTGCTCATGACTTTTAACCTGATTTTTCAGTTCTACTAGAGACTTTTCTGCGAAGACCAACTGTTTCTGCAGAGATGAAACTATCTTTGCACTCTCATCACATTGAATGTCTGAAGGACTGTCACCTTCAATATCTGAAAAATGAAAAACAATACAATACATATTAAAATTACTCTTACATACAAACAACCTAATATTACAATTTTCAACTTCACTATATATTCTGCTATCTACATGTGTGACTTGCAACATGGAACAACAATCTTACTGGAAAAATCCAGTTTGTTGTCCAAAGTACCAACTGAAACCAAAAATGGACTTACATTTTGTATCATTTATATTAAATCTTTCTTAAAACTAATTTAAGAACACACACATGGGGCAAATGTTAATGATAATGACATGCATACTGTTATACTCTCCTTTCAGTGGTTTACCATGGAATAACATTCAAATTTATAAATACTGGTAGTTATTTGGTAACAATGTAGTGCCAAAACACTCTGTTATTATTTTGTACCAAATAATTACTATTTATGAGTTGTACCTATCAGTAAATGCCAATGAATGAAAGAACAACTGTTGATAAGGATGATGGTTATTTAGCAAGTATGTTATGTAAACGTGTGGATGTACTGAATGAAAATACAAGTGACAATGGGACATTCCGTGGTATACTGCTACAGAGCATTGCCTGACTATTTTATACCATGCCATAGACAAGACAGTGGCTAGCACAATCAATGCACTGAACAGGGAAAGGGTGTGTGGTATAAAACACAATACACTGGCATGCAGAAACTTGAAACTATGTGCTCATTATACACACACCATTGGGATTTAGAAGCCTTCCTTCTAACTCTTCTATTCTCTGTAAGTACTCCTCTTTTTCGTCCTGCAGGTTTTGTAACTCTTGCTTATGCTTCTTGTTGAGATTAGAAATCTTTTGTGAGTAGCTACTTTGCAATGCAGTCAATTCATGCTGATACTGGTCTATTTCTTTGTGCAGATTATCTTGATTTCCCTGCAAAAGTTCATTGAATGATATAATTACAATTTCATAAACTATTAATTTATATTTTGATATGACACCAAACATGTTTATTTACATTTTGCAATAGTCTAGTCATTTAAAGTATTCAATACACCCAAAATTTTGATTTTCATTTTTTTTTTTCTGTTTGGTTTTTTCTTGCTTGACATTTAATTTCTAGGAGATGCATCAATTTAACCCAATATCATAGGACCCATTTGTATGATTAGCACCTGTTAATTTTGGGTTGGAAAAAAGCTGTGCATGTGAATGTTACCATACTGCATGAATAATGGTAGTGATATACTACTGGACAGATGCTACCAAAAGACAAATGGGAATTTTGATGAACAAGACTCAAGTGATCCGAACAAACCACTTTTTTTGTGGTGTGCATAAACATGCAACATTACTTGGCTTCCCACTCACCACTCCATTTGCTATGGATTTCCAGTGTTGACATTCAGTTTGGAGCTTTGAAATCTCACTGCGTAGTCTTTTTATCTCCATGGAATCTTCAATACTGTCAGTGGAATCATGTCTCTCTCTCCTTCCAAAACTATGACCATGTTCCTCTTGAAATCTGCTGAGTTCCCTGAGCTTAATCAACTCTTGCTGTTTATTAGAACAACACAGTTCACATATTTAGGAACACTTGAACACAATGATGTTTAAATAATATTCCATGCATTGTTTCCCAATGATATAATTGAGACACAGAAACTTTCAAAGCTGTCTTAGTTGAAATTTAACACATTAAGGGATCCAGATTAGTAGTAGGCCATTCTTCTAATACATGTATGTATTATAACACAGGAGCTAGCTTGGATGGGTACACTGAGATAGAAGCAACCTAACTTAATTTTTCCTTTTCATTTGAAGAAATTACATTTGGACTGTCTTTTGTATGCTTTCAGAGCTCTTTTGAAACTTTATTTGTTAAAAGCCATCATGATACATACAGGTACTGTGCAACTAATATTCTGAAATGTCAATGCAGGCTTACGTGTATGTACCTTGTTGGCAATATTCCGTGATACACTGCAGCAGCAGACATCTATTAAACTTGTAAGTTTAATAGTGAGATACGACAGCAATTTGGTGAGAGAAAGAATGGTGAGGCCTCTATGCCATGGTCTGTTCTAGCTCCAAGTGAATAAGATCTCTTGCCCTGTTAGAAAAAGGGCCAAGTAAAAAGTGGACAGGGCAAGTATGTTTTCTGTAAACCAGTCTGATGAGTTGGAAAAAATCTTTTATGGATTCCTGCACTTTTTAATTTGATTGCAACATATTAATATAGAGTTGAAATATTTGGATTTGACAGGTGCATGCTGTCGTTTAGGATTATTTTTGGTTTAAAACTTATCAAACCAGATAGATGTTTATTTGCTTTTCTTCTTGCCTTCATTTCTACATGGTTGCAAGCGCATACATGTACTAATTTACAGATGAATATAAAAAGAAAAACTAGTCTGACTGCATTTAATGTTTTGCACTTCTTGTCAATAAAAGCTGGTTGACTAAGCAAGCAAGATAGCTTTGAGATATCAAATACCCTTTGTACTTGCCACATCTATTTTGCAGAAAAACATTGTTTTATGTAAACTATGTTTTACAGTATGTTACATGTAATTCTGAAAGTAACCTCATAGGGAATAGTTCTTATTCAAAGCAGTGGATGTGAGCTAGAAATCACTAAGTTTAAGAATTCCACTCATCTTGATCAGCTTTTATTGATATGTAAAGCCTACTGGACTGTGCAATTGTTCATGCTCATTCCACATGGCCCCAACAAAAGACGTGAATTTTGTTCCAAACACTAAATTAATTACAACAGTTAATTAGTGTTTTCCACAGTTCTTCCTAGCAGGATTATCATTATCTTTAGTTATTGTGGTGTACCCAAGTACAATGACCCCGATATTCAGATGACCGCGTGGGTAATGTAAGCAACTGGCTCTTAAAGTAAATTGATACCTAAATCACATGATACAATACGCTCTGATTAATGATTAAAAGGCATGAACAATGAAATCATAGAAACGATAACAAAACTAAACAAAGCCGCAATCATAGGGTAAACAAAACAATCTCTGTCACTTTGAGCGTTCAGCACAGTTATTCTTTGTTACAATCCTCCTCCTCCTCCTATATCTCTTTATGCCATAAGACACATAAGGCTTTGACATTCTCTTTCCAATCACTACGGTTTGCCGCGAGGGTTCTGACATTTGCCCATGACTGCCATCCAGCTGTTTTCCTTTCATCTTCAACCATTCTCGTCCATGTTGTTTTGGGTCGACCCGGCCTTCTTTTCCCTTCTGGCCTCCATTCCAGAGCTGTGACACAATGTTCCTCTTTGTCTTTCCTCATTATATGTCCAATACAGTTCCATCTTTTACACCTGATTTCATCGCTCATTCTGTTCACTCCTGTGTTCTCCTGAATTTGCTGGTCGGAGATGGTCTGAGGCCACCTTATTCTTAAAATCCTCTTCGTGCACTTGTATTGGAAACCATCCAGCTTCTTTGCTTCTGTTTTTGTAAGTCTCCAAGCTTCACAGCCATACATCAAAAGTTGACCTAACAATTGTACCCCCATCTTTCTGCCAATCTCACTGGTGTCCCATATTCTTCGCATCCTATAAAAAGCCTGTCTAGCTTTACTCAGCCTATGCTGTATGTCCTTTGTTGTTCCTCCTTTTTTGTCCAGCAGTACACAAACCCTTCCACCTGTTCACCATTGATCTCTATTCGTTGGTCATTTTTGGCATTCACTCGCAAGACTTTTGACTTCTTTGCATTGATCTTAAGACCGACTCTTGCAGCTTCATCGGCTAGTCTGCTGGTCATATCTCTGATGTTGATGTACCTAGACAACAACAAAGCAATGTCGTCTGCAAAGTCTAGGTCTTCTAAAATCGAGGTGAACTTCCATCGTATACCAGTTCTTCTACCTTCCATAGTCCCGCTCATGTCAATTGCAAGTAGAAATAGGAAACCAGACATGACACAACCTTGCTTTACTCCTGACTGGACTTGAAACCATTCTGTTGTTTCACCCTCATCTAGGACTGCACACAGTGACACTCAAAGTTGTTGTACATCACCTTCACCAATGCAATAAGCTCTTCTGGGATTCCGTACATTGACATGATGTTCGACAGACTTTCTCTATGTACGCTTTCTCAAAGTCTATGAAATGGGTGTACAGAATTGTGTAATGTAATGGCTTCACTGTTTATTTTCCCCCTTTTGGGATCTTGTTATTTTAATTTGCACTTAATGTACCATTCATTGGCCCTGACTTAGAAATTTATTACTACTATTTACGAGCCCCTCTTGGAGATTTTGTTATGGCATTTATCCTTGCGATAATTCAGGGGTCCTTGATGGGGCATATGTCACATTCTAGCCATTGTATCAGCCCCTTTGTATTATAATTACATCATTGTTCGCTCTACTTTTTGTTCATTTGGATCCTTTGTATGATTATGTTATTGTGGCACAACCTTTCTCAAGACAGCTGTACCCTAAGACTGGAATAAGCCTAGCTTTCAATGACCATTCTCTGCCTGTTCTTTGATCATACCGGTAACCCAATGAAGATTCTGCTAATTATGAGTCCAGTAAATTCCTACTTCGATTCACAGCTGCTTTTCAAAGAAGTAACCATTTCTAGGCATCCATTAATTTTCCTCTCAGATCCCAACCTCTAGAAGTTACAAACAAGTAATGCAGAGGTTCCATTTCATGTGGAGAATAAAAAACATTTGCATTTCATGGCATTCGAGTACCATCTTGTTACATCTACAGAAAACCCTTTGTTTCATCATGCAGAAAAGTCAAATCCAATTATATTTTTCCCTCCACAAAATTTATAGATAGCCAGACTATTATTTATACCGGTAGTTTTAAGCTTACATTGTTTCAAAATGCATCGCATCTGCAGTCAAAAACTGTGTCATGTCAAAAACAAATGAGTTTTTTTACAGCTTCAATTACAGTCAAACCATATTGAGTTTAAAAAAAAATTGACTCAGAGTTGACTTGTGACTCGACTCGGACTCAACTTTCTTCAAGCTTGCTACTGAATGAAGAAAATCATAATAGTTCACTCAGCTTTAATCTTGTTACGTAACCTTAACTATTACCTCCTTGTTGTGTAACTGAGCCCTGTATTCCTTAGATATATTGCTGATCTGAAGTTCTGAGGCCTCAAGTCTCACATGAAGTTCATCATTGTTTTGTTTCAGTCTCTCATACTAACAAGAAAAAACAAATTTAAGGTAGTTAGAAAGAATGATCTGATGCTAAATAAACATGAAAAGTTAGGTTATGTCTACTGCAGGCCAAATAGCTAAGGTAGGAAGAGATTAAGAAGTACTTGAAAAAATAAATTTTTTTCTCGAGTGGGTCAGAAACTATGGGGGGTTAAGACATGGGACTCATCTGACTGTGAAATCAAAACAATGTAGGTCTACATATCTTACAATTTTAAACCAAATTGGATATAGGCAAGTGTCCTTTCCTATATATTAATCTCACTTTTTTTGTTTCTCTCTGTTCAGTGCCAAAAATATGTCAACCAATATTCTCATTTTAACATCAAGACCACCATAGCCCCGGGCAAAACAATGTCTTCCTTGGTATTTAACGGTGTTTTACCTTTCTCTTCCAAACAAATATAACAACAATATACTGGCTATATGCCTGAAAAACAATGATATCCAGATTTGTTTTAAGATTTCCAAATCACATGTCCCATCAAACACACTTTGAGAGGAATTTGAAGGATATAAGTATTTAAGTAAAGTAAGTAAAGATGAGGTGTCTGAATGGGTTTCTTGTCAGGTATTCGCCTTCTAGGGTTTCAAACTTCTTTATTTGATTCAGTATCAACTAAGTTGAAAATGTAAATTGGCCACCGTAACGAGTTATAAAGCTGACGTTTCGAGCGTTAGCCCTTCCTCAGAGTGGATGGAGGAATTGTGGGTTGTGTGTGGGTTTATATGGAGAAAGTGGAGCTACGCTATTGGTGGGAACATAGTGAAGAGAAAAATATGAATAAATTAGTAGAATGAAAAGTGTTCGTTGATACCTATGGGATTTAGAGTGCCGATTTGAAAAATAAACTTTTGTTCAAGAGTTTTGCAGCTTTCCGAGCTACCTAAATGTAATGAAAGGCCGCAGATTGCCATATGTTGCTTAGAATGATTAGGTAAATTAAAAT
>OMLO01002059.1_pt1 | contig 15974 bp, 8 predicted proteins | sample 1674811 | NCBI WGS metagenome assembly OMLO01 (sample SAMN06265003, study PRJEB25207) | coral metagenome | isolation source: Coral host | place: Mexico:La Bocana,Puerto Morelos, Mexico | collected 2008-11-13 | reverse complement strand
TTCTTACCACATTTTGACGTCATCTGTGATCTATTACTGAACAGACGCACGGCAACATGGAATCTATTTGTTAAGTATACTAAAAACTCTGAAGCTAGTCAAAGATTATTTTAAAATACCTTCTTCCAAAAGAATGTTCTCTGGTTTCAAATCTGCATGGATAACATTCTCTCTGTCATATAAAGATTACATGATTTTAAATTATGTACATGTATCACATGTTCTAAATTAACTAAAGGTCATCAGCTGACCAAGCACATACACTTTTAGCCTGACAGCTGCCAGTTGACAATAATTACATGTAGTTTTTTTAGCTTGTAGATAGAGATTTTCTATTTTATAGAAAAGGCCCAAAAATTAAGTAGTACATCTATCACTGACTGAAAACGAGGGTGATTAAAAAAGGGATAAAGGTTTGCCAAAATTAAACCTAACCTCAACAATTTGGCATCTGCATTTGAGTGTCAATCAATGCCCTTGATTGATCGATACTCGATTCACACTCCATGAACATCTTGGTTTACATTTGATTGACATGCCACTGACACCTTGGTCGACAATCAGTCAACAGTCAACTAACTTTTGATTAACTCAATATACATGGGTCAGTTGCACTATTGATTGGTTGTTAGTCAGTTGCTCATCAAATGTTGACGGAGTATTAATCGAGTATCTATCAAGGGTGTTGATTAACACTTGAGTGCAGATGCCTTTAGTATGTACATGATTCAACAATTTCAGGCTACAACTTAATATTGTTAATTAAGAACAAAACACACAAAAAAGAGAATTTTCTAGCCTATAGAACTAGTTGTCAAAATAGTTGGACATCTGTCAGCAAGTGCATGTCATTCAGTTGTAGCCAATGAGAACATTACATATAGCTTGCACTTGCTGTCTTGAGCAGTAGTAAGAATTGTCTATATTTGATGTCCGAGTGAACAATTCACCTTTTTAGGAATCCAAGGGCTTGTAAAAGCTGAAAGATGATATGCACATAGAGACAGTAGCATTACTGGTAAATTGTGTGAAGGATAAGTAAAACTGCATGACTTGTGCATTACATGTAATTCACATGTTCACTTGGTATTAGACTATTAAATAAAATAAATATATAATCTGACAGAGGATATGACATGGCAACACAGAGATAAAAAAAAATTATCTTCAAACAAACGAGTGAAATATTTTTCAGCACGAGAAGGGAAATTCTCAAAACAAGGGGGCATTTGAGGAAATGCCACCAAATTCTACAGAGTGAAGGCCAGATCAGTCTCTTCTTGCTCATTATCAGTTCACATTGTAAAAAGAAAAACTCACCTGTAACATTATTTTTCTGATCACTTTCAACTTTGCCTCCTATTGGTAAAACAGAATTGATAAACAATTTATTACGTTGACAACTTGTTGAAACATATTGCGTGTTACAGTGTACATGTATTTCGTCTCCACACTAGTTCTGTATAGGGCTGCAATGATACATTTTCTTAGAAACTGATACATATCTCGGTACAAGTGCCACTATACGATACACGATACAATACATCATAACATACAACTGACAAGTGACGTAATGTTACTAAACTGCTTTGGAATCTTTAATTTCCATTGATAATAATAAACAAATGGTAACAAATTACACAAGAATAGCTGGAACCAAAACTGGAAAACAAACCACGTGTTTTTGTTGCGGGCAAAAGACTGTGTCAGCTGAGAACTTATTGAAACTATGCATGCTTTCGTGCTACCATATCGTGAAAAATAAGTGATTGGAAGCACGCAAAGCGATACTAAGCAATGCCGAAGCCCTGTAGCTAAAAAAAGGCTTGTACTTGGATAAGGAGTCATAAAACTGATTAAAACAGTAATTTCTGAATGTTGGTAAAGTAATTTTTTTATTTTTGATGACAAATATTTTGTTGTTTTGCGATACAGCGATATCCCATTCAGATATCGATATTCGTATCGTGACAAAAAATATCGCAGTTCACCGGTGCACGGGTGTATCGTTGCAGCCCTAGTTCTGTAATTTGAATGTCCTCAGAAAAGTGAACACAAAAACAGAATCCACTAGCCCAACAGTAATAGCTAACCCAAGATTATTGGAAATTGCTAGATGACTGTCTCTACAATACTGTCTCTGCATAATTTTCACAGAATGATGTACAATGTGTGGATTATTTTTTATATTTATTTCTTTGAAACAACTCTTATGAACACAGAAAGAAGATGTACCGGTAAGTCTGAAAATAAAATAATATGCCCCATTTTCCCATAATCAGTGCATTTTCCATGTGGATGTGTAATATTGCTGTGAAAATTTAAAGATCATTTCTTGTGTTTACATGAATGTAGATTAATTTTATTAATTTTAATTTTTACTCTATGCAATCACAAATTTCTTACCTCACTATCAAACTGACATTTCTGCAAACATAAAAAAGTGTTGATCACTCGAATGTTCAAATAACACGTAAACTGTGAAGATGCAACATTAATCCATTAACACTGTACTATTACCAATAACAAATTAAAATGCTTGCAACTAACCTGAAAGTATTGATGGAGAGGTCTTGGACGCAGTAACTCAAACACCAAACAATAGTGACACTGAAAGCTGAAAACATTCTGAAAGTCCAAAATATTTGGTGTTTGTCCGTCAGTGACATTTAGTGGGTATTTTCTGATAATTAAAAATTTTCTGTACATTGTCAACCAATACACTATATCAGTGCACACTGTCACAAAAAAGGGGAACAAACACATATCTTGATATTCTTGCATATAATGCAGTCGAGACGAATGAGCCTTGAAAGTGAGGCTGAGAATAATTCACTCTGAAACTCATCACCATTATCATGAGTCCTTTTCTTGTAGAGTGGCTACCGTCATGTACTCTAAAGTAAAACACTCTATTACCTGTCATTGTTGTGTCCTGTGGACTTAAATTTAAAGAAAACTTTGAAACAAAGATACAGTACTGTACATCTGTGACTTACAAACAACTGGGCAGTTCTCGACACATGAAGGATATCTGCCTTATTGAGCTGTCGAATGCAATCTGCCTCCTACAGTTAAAAAAAGTGAAAAAAAAGTTAAATAATCCATTTGTACAGATTTTCAGTACATGCATGTTTTGTTGCATGCTGAACAAGGTTGTTTGTCCTTGACACCATTAAATGAAATTTTCATCAAACGTTTTGTTGATGTGACCATACATGTTACGCACTGTTGTCTTTGGTGTATATATGACTGTATACCAGTCATCCTCTGAGTAATGTATTCCACACTACTAAACAATTCTGGGATTCTATATAGAAACAAGATGTGTCTTGCAAGAAAGAACTTGAGAGGCGGTAATATACTTTTGAGCAGTACAGTATCTAAAGCGTTTTTTGCTCTCGTAAGAAAAAGTATGAACAAGCATCCATGTACCTGAGCTCCCAGTCTTGAATAATCCAGATGCATGATTTTTACTGCAACTAACTTCTTATCAGGATGAAAAGTATCCTTTTTGAAAAAAAAAATTATATTTATATGTATTTTAGCTAATTCAACCAGAATGTAACATAGAGAGCCTGACATGAACATTGTAATTGTATGAAAAATTACAGTTAGGTAATTATGTTATGAGTTATTGACCAAGCATGAGGTCATTGTGGCTGGATATTGGCCAATTTTTTTTGCATGTTTATGGACCGAGACAGAGTCAAGGTCCATAAACACGCAAAAAAGAACGAGGCCAAAATCCAGCCATCTTGACCACACAATCTTGGTCAATAAAGGATTTATTACATGTATATGGGATAAAACACCAAAACATGATAAGTTTTTCTTGCGGGACAAAGCCTGTATCAGAGCAGGCAAGATAACTCCATCTTACCCACTCGGGTAGCCAATCACAGCACGAGATTTGGTTCATCTTGCTACTCGATGACTATTGCTAATAGTCCCCTAGTGGCGTAGCCAATCAAAATGCAGGATAAAAAAGGAAAAAAGATAGCCAATAAGAAAACAAGAAAAGCCTGACAAACTTTTCTAGATTGATGCTTGCTGATTGATACTGTGAAGTCATTTTGAAGGAACAGCTGCATTTAATACCCAATTAAATCAGCGGAATGACTCAACGAAGGCTCTGGGAATACAGTGGATATTTTTTGGGGAATTTTACAGTTCGTAACCTATCTATTGATATATAGTTTGTTATGGTTCACTTTAAAACAACACGCACGGTATTGTGTAACCTTAAATCATAAACATGCAAAAAATATTTAGCCATCTTGACCGAACAAGCTTGCCAAAAAAGGATTTATTAGACTCCCAAGTGGGCAAGATAATGTCATCTTGCTCAGTTGGCTGGTTGTTGCGGATGTTAATAGTTATTGTTTACCAATGCTGTGTGGAAAAGACTTCACAATAAAGTCATAATTAAATGTAAATTCAAGTTCACAAGTAAAAAGAACGTTCGAAATAGGTCACTAATCCGTGGCATCTTTTTTATAGCTCTTCCCATGGGGCTGATGGGTGTAATATTGACAGGAATTTTGGCCTGAGCTTGCAACAGTGCATAATTTATGGGTTGTCAAAATAATAATTACATGTAGAAGGCTTCAAATTTAGGGTGACTATAATACTTGTTCAGTTGCATGTATATAATACCTATTTCAAATTAAATTTAAAAATAAGTATTAGATAGGAATCCAGATATTATTAAAAGCACCTTTTCAAGGCTTTTTGCACAGTTCCTCTTGCAGTTACTTCTAACAGCAATTTCTGAATATGGGCTCATTTAAAGTTATATTTTATTATCGCTAATCCAGACTAACACAGTTGTTTAATTGTTTTCTCACCTCTGCAGCAACCAGGACTGAAGATTGTCCTTGCCCGATAACTCGAACAAATTTGTATCTTCCAGCAAGCAAAGGAACTAACGAAATGACATGTGCAAATGATATGACTTGAAGAAAGCAGCTCTTACATGTACTAGTATAACAAGAGATTTATTTAGATTGGTCTAAACCAGCAACCAGGAAACATGAAAACTAGCAACCAGCAAAATGAAAAGCTACATGTATAATTAATTTATAATAATTTATTTAACAATAAAGGAGCCTTTAGAAGTGGTTTATTACACTGTGATAAGACACGATGGGCATTTGAGAACACAAGAGTGTAAAAACCTGACTGGCAGGCTTGAGTGTTCTCAAATGTTCCGAGTGTTTTATCACAGTGTAGTACACAGCTTAGGCTTCTTCATTTGCTTTATGATATAGAGATAATGTGGCGAAAAACAATAAAAAACACTTTTTCTTTGTTTTGTACTCTGATAAAACATGGCTTTTTGACCAATCAGAGAATGTGCAGGGACCTATAGATATATTAAAAAGGGAACTAATAAATAAATATATATTATTATTCAACAAATTGTAAAACTGTCCAAATAATTATGGTCATGATTCTCTCAAAATCTGACATCCGTAGGTAACAGATATCCTGCTATATACGTAATTTTGTACACCACAACAAGCTAAACAAGCAAAATAAAAGAGTTTTTTTCCTGTCTGGATAAAATTGTTAGTTTTGTTATCAATTTGTTGAATAATAAAACAATTATCCTGCTCAATCTTGCAGAATATCGCCTGATACTAGCCAACGTTGGCTAGTATCAGGCGATATTCTGCACGATTTTGCAGGATAATTGTTAAATATTGTCACAAGAATATGTACAAACCATTGTTCATTCAATCCAGTTGCATGTTTTATTATTATGTTTATTTTGTTATATTATTTTGTTATTTTGTTATATGATATGTACATTCCCGGTTGCTGGTATCACAGCGTAACAGACGGCTTAGGCTTCTTCATTTGGTTTATGATATAGAGATAATGTAACTAAAAACAATAAGACATGCTTTTTCTATGTTTTATACATGTACTCTGATAAAACATGAGTTTTTGACCAATTAGAGAGCATGCAGGGTGCTACTTGTTATAAAATGAATTAAAGCATACAATTATGTACACTGTATACATGTCTTGTACTTAAGGTTGCTATTAGCATATAAATCATTGAAAACAAATTGCCTTTAAGACAACAAAAAATGCACATAATGAAAACAATTATTAATAATAAATAATATTTGGGCAGTCGTCATAGGAAATGTTTCCTGAAGGTGTATACAGCTGTACTGAACAATAAATTATTGTGTAAGAAATGGCTTTTAGTTTCATGTAATTTCATCAAGTACCTGGATATTAGCCATAGATGATTACACCTGTTGCTTTTTTTGGATGGACCATTAAGATATGGACCAAGATAATCTTTTTGTTTATTCTAGTATTAAAGAGAACCTACTTGGATAACATGGTTGGAATTTTCCATCTGGATCTGTCTGAGATTCATGATCTATGGAAAAGAAAACGAAAAAAAGCAAGTCAAATGGCATGTACATGTAATTTAACATTCCATGCAACTACGGCAACTCGCAGTATGACTCCCTCTGGCATGACAACTTTGCAGACTTTGCACAGTATGGTATAAAACTCCATCCCAGAAAAAGTACAACCCTGCCTTGCAGTGATGGCCCCCAGTATCACAGTCAATTTATTCTAGCCTCAGCGAAAGCTCAGTCCTGAAGTTATTTCCTAATAATTATAAATTACTATTTAAAGAACCCTCTAGGCTAGTAATACAGCAAACCTGTTAATTAATAATTATTAATATACAGCCAGATTTTTGTGGCATGTCAGTGACTGGATTTATAGTGTTCCACTGTTAGTAATAATGCTTTTAACAAATTGTAGTTAGGAGTATTTGCACCAGTCCTTCACTATGTGAGTATAAAAAAGAGCTCTGCATCTCATTTCAGCCCAATTTGCATAAGAATCCTTTGGCTGTTGGGAGACACACCATGTCGTCTCTCCTTCTCAGTTGCTTCTACATGCTACCATCTTTCTCATTTCCAATCCCTGCATTTCCTTCTCCTTTTACTCTTCCAACTTGCTTCAACAAGGTAGCATTTCTCCATCTCTAATTCAGCGAGAATGAACAGGACTGTGCGGAATTCAGGGGATCCCCTCAGTTGAAATTGACATTTGAATTGCTAGTTATGTGATGTGATTTTACTAGCTTTGGATCTGTGTGTGTTATTGTTTTGATTGTGTTCAAGGGCTGAGCTCTGAATTCTAGTTTAAACTTGGTTTTAAGTTGGAAATCGGAATAAATTCATTACAGGGATGGGCATGAAAAGTATGGTATACTAAGAGTACAATTTCCAGTAATTTTGTGTCATATTTTTATTTTATTAGGAAAGCAGTATTAATTATGATTATTTTTATCTCACCTTGTTCTTTATAAGGGGTTAAGTTCCTTGTGTCTCCAAGATGTTTGTATAGGATTTTCAGTCCACCTGAAAGTTGAGCAGAAACAAATCTTGTGGGAGGGGAAACAGTTGCTCTGCAGTAGCCAGTACTCCTACATAAACAAATGAAAAAACATTGTCACAATTTAACAAGCTGTCTACTTTACTTACAAAACATTAACTGTATTGTATAACTCTAAAGGTAGATTTCTACAGTTCCATTTTATTTTTCACCTACATGCACTTATGAAATCAAAAATAACTGCTGCTGTATTTCAAAGGATTTTCAAAAAATTAAGAATGGCATATTCTTTTATGGAATATCTTTTTTCATTTTATAGATAATTACTATTATACAAATTAGGAGAGTGATGACATCATAAGCTTTGCAACTAAAATTGTAAAATACTAAATAAAGAATAGACCCTTTACATAAAAATAATTATTCTGGCATTTTGTTTGGTTCTCACTTATGATCTAGTAGAGGACAGATGCGCAATTGTAACTAATTCCCACCAGAGCCCTTACTCATAATCACCCCCGATATTGTTAAGTTATGGGAATGAGTCGACTCAACAGGTGAGAGGAAGCAAGAGCTACAAGTTCGCAGGCGTGAGAGTCATCGCTGCGAGGAGGAGGGAGGGTCGCTCCAGCAATACACGAAAAGACAGAGTACACGTGAGCTGGGGAGCTCAATGTACACACAAGGTCAGCGGCATCACATGTGATCGCCAAAAACAACTGGGCCCATGGGATAGGAAATTAGGGAGATTGTTCGTCCGTGCCCCAGTGAGAATAGATGTCTTTTGTGGGGCACATAACACTGAGAAGTTGGACACCTTGAATAAACGTATACTTAGGTTTATTCTTAAAGATTACAGTTCCTCTTACAGCCAGTTACCGGTACTTGAAAAGGTTAACCTCATGCACTCGACACTTCATTACGTAACAAACAACTTCAAAGTATGCTTATTGTATTATGCAAGAGCTTGTTTGTAACTGATTATCCAAATTATATGAGAGACATGTTTACTCTACGCGCTGTAAACTACAACCTACGTGGCAATTACATTCTGTCACTTCCAAAGCCAAGGACAACAACGTACGGTCTGAACTCGTTCAGGTACCACAGTGCAAAACTATGGAATGCTCTCACTGAGGCCTTGAGAACTTGCAAGGATTTTGACGAATTCAAGAGGAATGTTGAAACTTTTATCAATTTTAATATTAAATATAACTTATCATAAATTGTAAATTTTTATATTGTATTCTTTCAATTTTGTTAATTTTACTATTTTATAGGCATGCTTTTTATATTTTGATGATGATTTTGTATTTTATTGTATTTTAAATTTATTATTTTACTCGAAGACATTAGCTTTTATAGCTACTCTCAAATTCGAGTTGAAATAAAGTTCATGTTATTATTGTATGTATGTACATGTATGTATGTATGTCACATTAGTTTTTCCCTCTGTGTTTTAAATTGGTAGAAAGTGTTGAGAATTTTAAAGATAATATTTTATGCCACTAGGCCAAAGATAAGGAAAAAAAACAAACATAGACCCATTGCAGGCATACATTTTGTAGTTTGCTTTTGGAAGGTTAGTATCCAGTCTTAAAAGAGCAAAGTAAATCAATTTTCACTGTGCTTAGAGAGTTTGTTTATGCTCGCCCTCAAGTCTTAGTTTTGTAATTACGAATTCTTAGTTATCGTAACTACGAAAACTAAGACTCTTTCTAAGCACAGCGAAAACTGGTTTACTTTGCTCTTTTAAGATTGGATACTATCATTCCAAAAGCAATCTACAAAATGGATGTGATTTATGAGCAAATAGACATTTGGTTATAAAAGGAAATGAGAGTTGAACTGCATGTCATGCAACCCTTGGGTTCTAAATCTGCCTAAAAGAATCATATCAGTCTTGCCTACAATGGGTCTATGTTCATTATTTCTTTAGGCCTTTGGAGTGCATAAAAGAAGCGAAAAGTAGCGTTAAAATAAAATCGCCCAAGATCGGCGCACAGTGAATCGACCGATCGAGTCGATCTATTCGTGTTTTTGTGGTCGTTGTATCTTTTTATGCGGCCCAAGTCTTCTCGTCTTAAAAACACATTAATATATTGATAAAAGAGCATTTGTTTCTTTCTATTGTTTTGGTTTTGAGGGGGTCTTAGTTTTCGTAATTACGAAAACTAAGACCTGGGGGTCTTAGGTGTTAGGTCTTAGTTTTCGAGGGTCCCGTTCGCCTTAGGGGGTTAAGGATCAACGTGCAATGATCACTCAATATCGAAACTGCAACTGTGGCAGTGGGTAAACTTTTCAACAGAACAGCTAGCTACCGATACCATTTAGAGAGGTAACCTTTTTTAGACCTAGAGCTTTAAAGCGTGGTTTCCTGATCAAAAGATTGCTCGCTTCTGCTAAATTCGATTAAATGCGCGCGCGCAAATTTGAACACATTACAGTCATGCAAGCAAAACTAACCTTTGCGTCGAAACTGAAGCAAATGCTCCATCCAGGTTCAGCATTTCCAAGATTAGATATCCTACAGGAGTATAGCCTGTTTCTATTAGAAGAGCAGCCGAAATTGATCGATCACATAGAAAAAAACTTGTGGCGAAATTTTTCTCAGGTCGTTAAGTCTGGCCGCCATATGCAATAGGTACCAGATCTCCCCTGAATGCGCTCTAGCTACTTTGTGTAGAGAGCACGTTATGTCTACATGCACTTGTTTTCAGCCTTGCCAGTGAACAGATCGGGAGGTTTCCTGTACTTGTATCTTCCATCTCATATCCAATGCACGCTCATAGTATAATTGTATAAGAATAGATGTTGTATCTTGAATATTGCTTAAAACCATAATACCTGACTTAACCATCATAATCAACAGCAGTCAAGGAAATATCAATTTATTCAGTTTTATTCTTAAAAGGGTACAAAACCATCCTTCACAGTATGATTTTGGAAGACCTAGTCCCCTCAGTGTATTACTCATAGCAAAATTTATAAACTACCCCTACTACTATATAAATGTATGAACATAAGAAAAATATTATTGCTCTGATTCCCGACACCGCACCCTGCCCAGTCTGCTCAAGAAGGAAAAAACTGAGGTATTTATTTTATAAAAAACTATGAATACTGTGCATCTGCTATACATTGCATTAATTTACAGTAATTATTGCTGTTATTTACAGCATGGTATGAACGATCATGCACTGGGTGTATAATTTTGAAGTGTTAATGCTCAGGGGCTTAGGTGTTACACAATTGGGACAAAAGAAGATTGACATTTCTTAAACTAAAAGTTGTCAGAGAAAATATTTCTAGATAAATTCTTTGAACAATTTTGGTTTTGTACACCCTATCCCCATTGGAATTTCCAGTACCCTTACATGCAGCAGTTATGTACAAAATAAATGTTAGGGTACACTAAAAAAATTGTCTGTCCAGCTGTTTTGATTGAAGATAATTGAAAACAGTTACAGGCTTATGGATTTTCCATAAATACAAAAAACTGTTTTATTGAATGACAACTAAGCCCCTTTGAGAAATTAACTACATAATTGTATTTCCAAGGCAATATTAAACATACAACTGAATTACTTCTGATATCAAAGAAGTTAATACAGTAGCTGTAAAAAAAAATCTATTTGAGATTAATGCCACAGAAAAGTATAAATCTATCAGATGTATAATGTTTAAATTACACTGACACTTGCTGTTTGTGTGAACAGGAATTATTCTCTTGTAATTATTAGCAATTAATAAAAACACAGGAAAATAAATTATGTTGCAGTGCAGAACATGTTGGAAATACATAGTTATCTGTAGAAGTTGGGGACAATAAATAATTACAGCTGTATGTACAGGGAAACCAATTCCTTAAATTTGATACAAAAACACATACCGGTATTGTAAAACCCAGTAATTAGAATTCATTCAAATATTGGCATTTATGACAGACATCTTTCAAACTATCATTTTTCTTTATATTTCCAGACCAGATTATTTGCAACTGAAAAATGCAGCTGTGACACAATAAATATTTAATAATAATTACCCCTGGTATTATGCATGTGTGAGTCATCAAAATTTGATCTCTTCAAAACTAGAAAAACCAGATGTCCTGGATTGAGTTTATTAAAAACTTGTGTGGTGATAGCATAGCACTAATAATTGCAACCAAAAAGCATCATCAACCAACTTATTACACCTAACTGAAAAGGACCGTCGTTGTGAGTACATGTACATGTATGGACAATTATAATAAAAAATAATTAGTTAAAAATTACATGTACATTGTCATCCAAAGACTGAGTTATTATTGTCGTAAATGTAATGTGAACAATATGACTGGGCACTACTACATGTACAACCTACATGAACAACCGAGGTTGGGCTCCTTGTTAGTGTAGGAGACACAGGACTGGTCACAATAAAATGCTACCTCATAAACTTATTGTTTTTGTTTTCCTCATTCACTTCTACTTTTGTTCTCTATCGTTTTTCATCAACTGTGTCTTCTACACTAAGTAAGAGCCTGGAGTTCGTACTGAAATAAGACGAGTCAAAAGTAAGAAAAAAGACTGTGAAAGAGTGGATGAACAACCCTGCCCATAATGCTTCACTATTACTGTAATCCCTTTTTCTCAAACCCTTGAGAAAATGAAATGCACTGACCACTCAGTTGCAGTCACCTTGCCTCCTTTAAGTGGCTTGAAACACAATAAAGTTTGTCTGTGTTCACAGGCTACATGTAGCTTTTGGGGACATATGAAAGTAGGTAATGGAGATTTGTAAAACAAGAAGACTAGCAAAGATGTGTGGGAGCAACTGCAGAATATCCCGCCACTATTGGTCCTGATTCTACTTGCGCACATATTTTTAACGAACGAGACGTGTGCAGGGATAAATTAACTCAAGTGGCAGGGTATTCTACAGTTAAGCAGATGTGTGCTGAATATAATTAAATTTTGGCAACAAAGGTCAGAACTATTACATAAGAACTCCTGTGATGGATATTCTGTAATAGTAAGTTCAGGCCAGATTTGCTGGAGTGCTAGATGGGCAAGCCATGACAATGGCCAGCTAAGACAGGTGCCATTAGGCTAACAAAGGGTGTGGTGGGGCATTTTCAAGGGTGCACACATTAATTAGGGGGATACACAACTCTCACATCTCACTTGACAAGATTATCGCTGTCCATCTCTTAAATTGTATGATTTCCTGCCATACACAACAGACTCCTTGTTTCAAACTTTCCAAAATTTCAGAACCTTATCTGAACCTTTCTGCACAGCCGGGCAATGAGACAGGCGGATACTAAACAGGGGTCCCCTCTGGGGGTAAAGGGTTGTTCTCGAACATTGAAGTATCCATTTTTCCCAGCATTTGGTTTAATTCCTGTCTCAGTGATTCCCCTCCGGATCCCGCCAGAGTTACCCGCCTATTCTTGTCCCGCCGATAGATGAATCCTCTTTTCATAGTTGGCGAAGAAATTTCGTAGTTTGTGTAAAACAAATCGCTGACCTTTCGAAGTTCCTGAGCGATTTTCAACGCTTCTCGAGTCAGTGGCTCGGAATGCGATCGAGATCGTCTCCCATCGAACTCCTCAGCTTGTAAAGCATGAATTCTTCTTTCTTCGACACCGAAGTGCGGCACAGATCTTGTTTGGTGAATAGGTTTGTGGGAATTAGAACTTGATCCCGCCGGGGCATGTTGAGCGCGCGGGTTTTCGTTTGTGGCCGACGCACCTTCAGCTTCGTTCGAGTCCATTGAACCGTTCCCGGTTCCCGGTATTTCAACTCAACAGCGTCTTCTGTAAATATTTCCGATCTGCAGAATGCAATTTTCAACTTGGAGTCAGAGTATTTGTGTCACCCAACCTGCAACAAATGTTGACAATATATAGAAACTAGAGCCAATACCCAGCATTAATACATCGATGGTACCTACCCGATTGAATTTGAATACTGCTGTTGAATTTAAAATATTGCTCAGAAAACACAAACTCGACGAGGCAAACGTTACCTGAAATTTAGATTTAGACTTGGAAATGCTGTGACGCTGTGATTAAACAATTCCAACCAGCTTTTCTTACACAAAACGTTCTCTACATCGTCTTCTATAAACCTCAGTTTTATTTTGGTCCATAAAGAGTGGCACCGACATCGTAGCCAATCAGGGCAGAGCAAGCAAAGCAATGAAACAATGGGTTTTGTTAGGTTTTGTTCCTTTGTTCCATGACGTGTGAAGTTTGACAGTCCTTGTCAAGGCCAATGTTAGTTTGTGCGCGCGATATCGGCGCATGTGAAATATATTTAGTGACCATTCCATTGCAGCCATTGTTTTCTTATTCTTTTATTTCTTTTTTTTTTGTTTATGTGTGGTTTCAAAATTGCAAAGTAGCTTACCTTGTCCAATAGTTAATAATAGTAATAATAATAATAAACGAATCTTTCAACAGGATAAACCCATCAGTACTATAAAGTACTGTTATCAAAGGGGTCCTGTATGTATTTGTTATTTGCGAGGGTTGAAAAATGCTACTGGTCTTTGACCTAAACATAAACGGGCCCATTTCCAACCTTCGCCTACAACCCCATAACCAAACACGGGTCGCGATTATATCCTTGTCATCTCTGGCTTTTCTGTGTAGTCTAGGAGCTGCACGCGTTTTCCCAGCGCGAAAAGCAAGACTCGTGATTTCAGGGGTGAGTTCAGATGTGGAAGCCTGGTCCCATGGGTTGTCACGCAACGCTACGTTATCTAGTGTTGGATAAATTTACCTGCCGCTTAAAACCTCTAACAAAGTGTTTTTTTGTCAGAAATTCATGTACAATTTTTAGTATTATTATATGCCGTTCTTCATTGGTAGTAGATGAGATCTCGTTTTCTCGTAAAGCGTGATGCTTCGTGTACGTAAACTTGATCAGGAGTGGCACTGTTGAATAGGCGGTCCACCCCTTCACCTACCAGCGGTAGCCTACATGACAAAACAAGATTGCAAATAAAAATGGCGGTCTTCGAAGTGGTTTTGAACGATAAAATTTCCGACCTGAAGCACCTGCTAGAGATCGATCCAAAATGCGCAAATTCTGTAGGATGGCACGGTTTAACACCTTTGCATCATGCAGCATTAAAAAATAACCTTGAACTGGTAGACTTGTTGCTTGAGTATGGAGCGAACGTGAACCGGCCGAATGCCTACGGGGAGACTCCGCTTCACCTTGCTTGTCAGGCGGCTTCAGTGAATTTTTTACACAAGTTCTTGGAGATTGGTGCAGAGCTGAGAGCGGAAGACAGCTCTGGGAGGACTTGTATTCATCATGCTGCTAAAAGTGGTTCTGTGTGAGTATACTGAAGTTGTAAAAGTGGTTCAGCACGCCATAAACACAAATTATTCGAAATTGATCGATTTAGAGATTTAGGTTTTTGTTTGTTGTGCTGGGTTGAGTTTGCCGTCGGGCCGGTTTCTTGCTAGTGGGGTACATTGTGGATCGTTACGTGTATTCAGCAGTCGATCTTGGTTGTAGTCAAAGACTCCTTTCGGGAGAATTGTACTTTTTCACGATTCTGAGGCTTACAAATTAAAATGTACATGTAGCTTGTCATGATGACTTTTTCAATTAGCATTTTGTATGATTATTGAATTTTAAATTATGTTTGGATAATGTACACAAAAACGTCATCAAGTCTACACGTAATAAAAACTAGCACCACTTACAAGAAGTTAAATTAGCAATTTCAACGTCTGCACTGAAAAGTAATTGAAGTGAGATTTGCTCTTGTCAACAGAACATTATTTTTATACTTTTGAGTGAAGCCGGTGTGTGACTTGTGTTACACTGTTTGATACATGTACTGTAGACTTTGTGTTACTGCACCCAAATGGCACTTACCAAAATAGGCCAGTTTCATATTCTCGAAATTGGACTGGAACTTCAATAGCTTGTAATGGAGGGTTATAATATATCATTAAAATGAGATTAAACACACAATTTGCATTTGAAAAGACCATCATTTTAGCCTCAGTTGCAAGCTAGTTCCAGTCCAGTATCGAGAATAAGAAGTCTTGTCAGCTGTCTTGATATCCTGTGTTATCATAGTTAACTATGGTGGTATCAAGCCACTGAACTGATATATTGACTGGAGTTTTGCTCACTTTGGGTACAGTAGTTAATTGACCATACCCTTTTATTAAGCTTCGGTTCGTGACAAATCAGACTCATTTAGTCTTACCATGGATTTTTGGCTCAATAAGCTTGGCAAATAATGAACGGTGACTCAACCATACTGATTACCCACCGTACTCACCCACTGTACTCACCAAAAAGTCATAAATTGGTCAGTGTACAATGTATGTTTGTGCAACTGGTACATGTATTACATGTAGTAGAATTTTAATTGTATAAGTTCAGTGTAAATGTTGTAGGTAAAATCTGTTCACAGGTAAAACCAGTAATTAACTAGGTTAAAGTTGTGATCTATTTCTACCTACAGTAGGCAAAATTTGTTCTCAACCTACTCAGGGGTGAAAGTTTCTAAAGAAACTGTGGTGCTGCGTCGGTGGGGGTAACAAGGTAATTTGGTTATATCAACTAAGT
>OMLO01002058.1_pt1 | contig 15983 bp, 11 predicted proteins | sample 1674811 | NCBI WGS metagenome assembly OMLO01 (sample SAMN06265003, study PRJEB25207) | coral metagenome | isolation source: Coral host | place: Mexico:La Bocana,Puerto Morelos, Mexico | collected 2008-11-13 | reverse complement strand
TTTGGCCGGTTTAAAAGATTTTTCAAGAAAAAAATCTCTGGGCGAAATATAAAGAATTTTGATTTTTCATCATGTGCCACCTCTCGCTCGGTCTTAGTGGACATTCGCTCTTAAAATCTCTTGTTTTACATCGTTTGAGTTTTTTTGATCGCCTGACTTTTCATGTGAATTCATGCGCATGAAAGAGCATCGCGCGCCGAGATTTCCACGTTGTTAGAAATAAACCAAATTTTGGATCGCCTGATTATTCAGCTTGTATCGCTTGCTTCGCTTGCTTCGCGGCTTCGCGGCTTCGCGGCTCGGTAAATATCCACCACTATTCACCTCCATTTTTGCGAATAATTGCTAATTATTACCGACTATATCGGGATAACCTGTATTTATTTTAATCATCAGCTGTCAGAACACATAACAGAGAATCTTCGTGAGTCGGCCATAAGGAAAATCATTTCGGGGTATCGCACTAGTGGCTTCTCTTTCGGTACTGCATTCTATGTTCTTGTTGGACATAGAATGCCGTTCTTAACATATTGAAAAGTTTGTTTTCTACATTCATTGGCTATTGCCCAGTCATTAATATTGAGCAAAACAATATATTCCACATATTACCCAATTTCCCTATGCACAGTCACATTAAAGTGAAAATTTTGTGTTCACAATTACGGTGCTCTTTGAAACACAATATCTTAATCTCGTGATTTAGAAATCAGCAAGGAAGGAGCATATTGTCTTCCCGTGTAATATAGAAATTATTCTCATCGAGATAGGAAAAAGCAATGTCAAATGTTATGAACTGCGTTTTTTATGGGATAAGTTCGATCATTTATACGTAATAAAGGAGTGATTTGATGCAGATTAAACGCTTTTTCTTTCAAACGGTTAAAATTTTTTTCAGTTCAAGTTACACTGCCGATGTGTTTGTTGATTCGGAAGTGTTTCACTGCCGCGAAGCTAGTCATTATGGCATTATTTAAGTTCCCACTAATAAATTGTAAGCTTAAGATAATAAACATTTAGCAGGTTAAAAGAGTTATATGATATATACATATATTTTTTGCTTGCAGATTTCTCTGCTCACGAACCGGAAATTTATATGGTTTAACAAAAAAGAGCATAAGCTTAACATGCAAATTTAAGTAAACTCTGCAAAATGAGGGATTTAAAATGGCCTTTTAGTGATAAAATATTTTTCAATCATACGTTTCTGCAACCATCTATGTGAGAATGAACTGTTTGGTCACAACGCCCCTACAGGTAAAAAAAAAGAAAAAAACTGGTGTCAAGCGTACTATTTAAATATTGTTCTTTAATGTAATCTGTTTCGATAAGTAATTTTTTATTTCAATTTTTTTTAGACTAAACAATTAGACTATGCAAGGTTTGCCGAGTTCATTTAAATCGAAGAATGCTTAACGCATTCTGGTTTGAACGCAAGAGGAAAGTTTCAAACAGTAGAAAAGAACTTCCCTTCTTTTGTACGTGATCTTCCCTTTACGCACCCACGTAGCACTTATGTAAATATTCAAAATATTTAAAGGAGCAGCCAGGTGTCATGATCTCAGGAACCATTTAAATAAAGGCATTGCATAAGCAATAAGGCCATTGCTACAATGTTCGTCCCGGCGGTCAGGCCAGAAGTCCGACAACAAAGCGCTTGCAGTAAGTATTTTATTGGGCTCGGATTGTGAAGTTATTGGCATCCCCTCTGGATATTGTTTTTAGAACTGTAACCATGACTGTCTTGGCTTTACTATCCAGACGTATATTTTAATCAGTATTTATAGAAATGGAATTGTAGCTAAATGTGAAAGGAATAGTCGATGGTCCCGGGAGGGAAGACAGCGCTTATACGCCTACTAAGGAAACGCATGTTACCTTTTTGCACCAGATCTAAACTTTGTCGAATTAGGAAAAAATTCACGTTAGCATCAACGGGAAATTAAGAAAAAATGACGTAATTGAAGAGCACATACTGTACATCACGATCTTACAATATGTTTATACATATTTTATTTAGTCGCGTCACTTCGCAATAAAATTTGTTCAATTTTACTTGGTACCATTCAATCTACCTCACAAAATAAACGGTTACCTTTTACAAATATCGCCATATCAGTGGTTTTTTTTTCGGTCCGCAACCTAAGTTGTGGGTAATTAATTATGTATAAACAGCGGGAGCAGATGACTGCCATTTTGTTAAGGTAAGTCCGAGTTTCATGTGATGTGTGAATTTATGTGATTTGTGAGTTCATGTGATGTGTGAATTTATGTGATGTGTGGATTCATGTGATGTGTGAATTCATGTGATATGTGAATTCGTGTGAAGTATGACTGTTCATGTGATGTGTGGCGGAAAAGAAACAACATCAACATCCTGCATTTCAGGCCGTACATTTACTCACTTCGCCAACAAAAGCCGAAAAGTTATGTTTTAATGGAGGCATTTTTAAAGAAAAAAAAACCTTTAGTGAGGGTGATAAAAAGTGTTATGATAAAAAGTGAACATCATTTGTTTGACTCGCTGACACAGCGGAGTTCCACCCCTGTAGATCAATAGAAATGGCAACACAAGCCCAGTTACCAATAAAGATTACTCAGAATGTCTGGGTGTATTTGCAAACATTATATATAGAAACTGATCAAAGCCTCCTTGCCTAGACATAACATGTTCGATATGCAAATTATTCATTTTAATATTGAAAAAGAAGACACTAAAAGGACATACAGGTGACAACCTTACACGGGTAAGAAATAATTATCACTCATTTTTTTTTCTTTTCTAGATGAAGGCGAAGTCGCTTCTTTCACTACAAACAGTTTGTTTTAGGGGTTTTGACATTTACCCGGTTTTGTGTACTAATTTACTCAGATAGATCTTCCATTTTGGTTAGAAATTTACGGGACGCTTTCGAATGTTTCTTCAATATTGACACACCGAACAGCTGACTGACAAATACCTTGAACGTGTTCAAAGGGAAACTACGCTGACTTTATTAAACGAAACATTTACCGACCTTCCGAAGCTGAGGCAACGAACAGGAACACAATAACTGTTACTACAGTGACTATACCTTACATGTAAGGTACCTCTGAGACCAGAATGCTCCGACTGCCAGGCTTCCTACATTGGCGAGACAGGCAGAAACCCTAAACGAGAATGACTGAACACGAACGAGCCACGAGAAATGGTGTTGCTTACAATCACATCATCAACTGACTAACCACAACATTGACTGGGACACTGCACAATTATTCAACTACAGTACGAACTATTTTCAACGATTGACTCTGGAAAGCTAGTACACTAACTTAGAGCAAATGCCTCTTAACAGATGTCAACCACTACCGGCGCCTTACAAACGACTTGTCCACGACGTAAACGGAACCGGCAAACCGCCGACTTAATTTGACTAACAATACACGGGCCTCCAACCGACTACAGGATATAACCGACCTATGACTGTCAGTCAATACCATCAGTTTCAACTGACCAATCAGTTTCAACGGACCAGATTTATAACACCATCGCCTGACAAACACTATTCACTTGACTCTGAAGATGACTTCCGCTCAGGTTGTCAAAAAGTCAGTCACCAACAACAGTTCTTTTCAGAACTTCTCTTACCCGAACGGTCACACTATACGAACTACAGATAGTCCTGGGTTCAAACCATTTACAAAAAAAGTTCACTATAAGCTTAAGTGAGATTGCATTTAGAAGTTTTACTTTATTAAATCTTTGCCCTGTCTTTAAGGCAAGACTTAACTATTCAAATGAACTAGTAGGCTACTTTTGGAACAAATGCTTTCCAAAATTGACCTTGACAACGCTGAACTCATCGAGTTTACCTCTTCTGCCAGGAGGCACTTCACTAATTGTGTATAATTTCAGTTTTATAGTTTACTGAAATTGGGGCTACCCAGGCAATTAAAACCAGTCAGATGGCAAAACTCGGAAACGATAGATTCCGACATTTTCAAATCCAACCAATCAAATGTGCTATTTTCAAATCCAACTAATCAAATGCCCAGTACAAAACAAAGAAATCTCAACTTGTTCATTGTGATGCTTATGCTCGTGCTTATGTAATTACAGTGTTACTTAATAAGTGGTCAAACTCAAACTGTTAGTACTTTTGAATGCTTGTGGGTTTAAGAACAATTGAAAAATATGCTGCACATTCTATGGGGTGTTTGGTTGCTTTAGAAGATTATACATGAGAAGACAAGCTACGCACCAGTGTTACTCATAATACATATCAGCTTATATTATCAGCGCAGTGCGTTATAGGGTTTGTGCATTGTTGCTGCTGCTGTTTGAAATAAACCCTGCAAATGGTCTCCGAGTATTTTCGCATGTGCACAGCTTAGAATGCTACGGAACTGGAAAGGGATTATTTTCCATGTAACTGAAAGAGGCGAAAGGAGACTTCAAGCAGGAGAATTGAAAGCTGTACCTTAAAACAAAAACAGACTTGTAACTCAAATTCTTTGTTTGAAGTATCTTTGAATTTTCCATCCAGGGAAAGTTTTTGTGTTGTCATCATCTTTGGGTTTTGTTCGAGTGATTTTACATACTAAGGCTTTGATAGTACAATGTGGAAATAAAGTTGTTTGAATTTTCAATGAAGATGTTTTTACCAAGGGAGCTCAAGCTCCAAAATGTACACCTGCTCAGACGGTGAATGCATTAGTTTTACCAGGAACTGCATGGTGGATTTCGGTTGGTTGCATTAATTAACCCCTTCGTGACGACAGCCGGACACCCTCTCTAACCTGCAGCCATATTGAATATTGTTCTTGCTCTTTCCTTGTGTCCCTTTCCACATCCTCCTCTTACTCCATGGTTGCCTTGTATACCTCCTGATGCATTTTCAGGTTCATTTTTGTCCAATTCCGCTTCTTCGCCACCACTTTCGTCTTGTCTTCTTCTTCCTCGTCTTCAGACTCTTTAGAAACATTTGACTCAAATCAGACTGTCACTAAATCAATGGCATGAGATTCTTGATTGGCAAATATTTCAGCAAGAGCTTCATCTTAAAAAGAATGAAATCATAAGTTGTAGCTTATTGCCAGTAAGTCTAAACTCACTCCAAACTCATTACTCCAAGCTATTCATGAACATAAAATCAGGGCTATAATTATATCCATTAAATTTAAACGTGGATGCACGAAACAAGAAACACGCATTTTCTTAAGTGGACATTCAATTGCCTTAGTGTTTTCTAATATTAATCAATTCATTGCTGTTCGTCTAAGAAGAGCTCTTGCTTATTTTATCGAAAAAATAAACAGGTGCATTTCCTCAGGAGCAAAATTCTCAGGCAATGAAGTTTTGTTTATTCACATTTCTAATATGAATTTGTCTTCTCATCAGAAAAAATCCAAACAAGGAAAATTCATAAATTCACGCCTCTTTGTGTATGCCAGTATAATCCGCGCTTTGAATTTTTTATTTTTTTTTACCAATAACACCAAGTGGAATGATATATCGTGAATTTTGCAGGGACCGTGTTTTTCACAATGATGAGAGACGGTGCCTGACTTTATGTGTACTTTGATCGACATTTATATTTTGCATTCGACTTAATTGTTAGAGTCACGTTCATCAAATTTGTCTTAGGATTTGGAATTTGACGACGTTGAGTCGAGTGGAGTTGAGATGAGTTGGAGTCATAACCAATCCATTTCCTTTCCCTTAAAGTAAGAGAAAAAAAAACATAGAAACCTATTGACCAGCAAAAGAAAAAGCAAGATGCACCGAGGATCCACAATTGCTTATAATCTACAGCAGTTATATTACTTTGCGTGCGTTCGAACTTCTTTAGTACATTCAAACGACTTGACATCCACTTTATCAGACTAAGACATATGCTCGACTGCTGGCGTCAGCAGAGAGCATTTGTTTAATTCGAACAGGAACTAATCTAGATTTTGTTTGAAGATAGGCTTTTACACCATTCAAGGTTCTGACATTAAATGACAATGTTCTATAGGATGTTGCTTTCCAAAATTTATAACTAATTCATTTTATTAAAATGCGTGCTATTTTGTTTCAGGTATCTAGGCGCTGAACTTATAGGAATACAACCTGTTTGGTTCTATTCGGAGTAAAGAACAATAAGCCGGGCACGTGCGGGAAGATAGAAAGATGTCGATAACTTTAGAAAGAAGGCAAACTGGAATTATTGTGGCAGAGGCGACAAGCCTTATTGTTTTGAATGTGGTTTCATTAGTGGGAAACTTCCTTATATGTTGGGTAGTTTATCGCAACCCAAGCCTTAGAACGACTACTAATCTGTATATTGTCGCTCTGGCAGTCAGTGACCTCAGCTCAGCGATATTTGTGATGCCATTTTCATCAGGTGTGTTAATTACTGGTGACTGGATGTATGGCAGCTTTTATTGCAATATACAAGGCTTCTTCGTCGTGTTGAACATATACGTTTCGCCGTGTCTGATGGCGCTTACGGCTTTTAACCGATACATCAGAATCGTTAAGACGAACATTTATCACAAACTTTTCTCCATGCAAAAATGCAAAATCTGGATCGTTGCCGTATGGCTTATGGTGGTTGCCTATATTTTGTCTCAAGTATTGGTCGGCAACCAGGCAATCCGTTTTGTTCCTCCTTACGCAGTCTGCTCCACGACTCACCTGAAAAGCACACAGAAAATCGTTCATTACAGTATTGTTATCCCTGCGTTTGTGGTGGCCCCAATTGCAATAACTTCAGCCTGCTACTACAAGATATTTCGAAACATAAAAGTCCACAACAAGAATGTGTTACCATCGTTACAGGGCAGAAATGGCACCTCGAGCATTTCAAGTCGCGAGCTTAGAATCAGCATATCGCTTTTCGTTGTGGTAATAGTCTTCGCGTTTTGTTGGATTCCGCTGTGGGTACTGGCCTTGCTGTTTCGCTTTCAATTGGTGAAAAGTCTTCCCAGGAACGTCACCTTACTTATAAGTTTCTTGGTGTTTTTCTCCTCCACCATCAACCCTTTCATATACGCTGGTATGAACAGGTCTTTCCGAAGTGAGTTGCGTCGTATTTGCTCGCTGTGTAAACAGCAACCCAATCCATTGCACACTAGACAATGCAGAAGAACTGAGGAACCAAAGATTACATCTTTAAATCATGCCGAATTGCAAAGTTTAAACATGGATAAATGAAAGGACGAATCTGATTCGTTGAAATTGAACTGTCTATAAACAACTCAACAACATAAAATTAATTAGCTCGCTCTCTATTATGATTATTATCATTATTATTATTTTTTTTTTTTAAATAATGATAATACAACTTTATTTACCTCATTCAAATTTCCATTTTCAAGTTATACTAATATCTAAAAATCTAGACCTAAAAAAAAATTGTAATTATTGGACAGCCCAGCCAAATTAGTGAATTTCCGTATCTAATCATGATATCATGGTTACAACAACTAATACTTATACTACTATCATCATCATAACATTAATTAACATATTCCATACAAATTGGTATATACAAGGTAAATGTAAGTAAAAGAAATAAACTATTAAAACCTATTTCAACAATGTTTACATAATGGCTCCCTCCTGGGTTTCAACGTCAATATCGGTTATTTACAAGGTAAAAGTAAATAAACGAAATAAACTATTAAAACCTATTTCGACAGTGTTTACATAATGGCTCCCTCCTGGGTTTCAACGTCAATATCAATGTTCTTAAAGTCACAAAAGGCTTTCCTTCTAGTTCTTGAACCTCTTAGGCAGATTAGTGCGGATCTTAGTAAAGCGAAGGATGTCCTTGCTCTTATCCAGGAGATTGTTTTAGCATAATATTCTCCTTTCTTGATAGAGATCAGCTGCGCCAGTCTGGAATGGTATTGCAGGCACTCGTTTCCCATGCCGCCTGTTGACGTGAAATTAAGGGGTGTAAAATTATTATTATTATTATTGCTATTATTATTATTATTATTATTATTATTATTATTATTTATTGTAATACAGACCAAGAGAAAATGAAGTGGATCATGGTTTCTTTCAGAAATATTCCCGTCGCTTACAATACTTACAACGTTATACCAAATACTTACATTTTCATGTTCCAGTTATAATAAAATTCTAACATGTCCAAAAGTGTGATCCAAAAGATGAAGTTCTTACTCCTATTTAACAAAGGATTAGTTTCAGCTGATCTAAGTTATCGTCTTAAAAATGAATTATAAATGGTAATATTTTTATTTATTTATTTATTTATTCATTTAATTTAATTTTTTGAGGGGAGGAGAGAATTGCTATTTTATTAACTTAGAAGAGAGGAGAGTACTTCCATTTAATTAAAACAAATTTTCAAGAGTGTATTTAATGAGCATAGCTTTAAGATAAAATCATGAATGGAGATGACCAGGCTATTTAACTTGGTTGTAATGTAGTGTACAAAAAGGTACTATTACCAACTACCAGAACGTCAAGAAAAGGGTCTCCCTTTTGTCCCAATGGAAGGGGAGAGGAGAGACCCTCAGATTGACTATTCAATACAACGATCGAATGAATCATGGGGGAGACTATGTAGACCTCCGGCCTCATCGACTTCACGTGAGTGATTCTTTTTAAAGTAACGTTATTTCTCTTTCAAGTGAATATTGACCTGTGGGACGTTGCATGTTCTCCTGCAATCGGAAAACGTATTAAAATAACCGGTTTAACAGGTATAACAGATGCGCTTCTTCAAGGTGTTTAATTAGGTTGCTTTGTATTAGTTCCCATTGAGATTGTCAGACCAGTTTACACGAGGCTGTTTTAACGTATTCTAGATCAGTGTATAACATTTTTATTTTATTCTTTAGCTTGTAACCTGTATTTATTGTCTCGCAAATTATTGTAAATAAACTTGATTATTAATTATTTGCTGTATTATTTGTCTCCTTTACTTGTAAGAGAATTTTTTTCCTATACGTCTGAGCGAATTCAAAGCGAAAGATAATAGAACATTAAATACTGCTCAACAATCGGAGGAAGATATAATCTACTAATTGAAATTGTACTGACGTGGATAAGTAGTTAGAGTGCAATGAGAAATATAAACTCTACCCTTTCGCTTAAGTCTTAAATATCTCGCTATCGACTGCATTGTCTACAGAACTTATCTATAACTCAGCCTGAAAGTACACCCTTCTTTCTTTTGCCCTTTTCGCCGATGCATGACTGGTTCATTCATGTATACATCTCAAGTTCGCCGTTAGCGTACAAAAGGAATTTTCAACACATTTCCCTATCGCCTATAGTCTGGGTGCAAGGCAACCGCAAGCATAATAATCCTATTTCACAGTGAAAAAGACCTTAACGCAGGCATAAGAACCCCGGCGGGGTATTCCTTGGAATTTTTGATGGGGTGTGCCGCCCGCATCTCCAAATCCAGACCCAATTTCAGACCAAAAAAATGCCATTTCTTACACCCGTTTTCAGACCTGGCCTCAAAATGCCATACCCGTTTTCAGACCTGATCATGTACGTGATTAAGCATAGCATATACATCAGTGTTGAACAGAAGGTCAACGTAACAAAGATGAATAGGTAAAATTTAGCTGGGATGATATATTTTATCTATTTCTCTTTCTTTCACACCAGTTACTCGCCCCGGTTGCTGGAAAGAAAAATAAGTTTATAAGCTTTCGTGAACGTTCCCCCGATAACCATACCCAATTCCAGACCAAAATGTTCAAAATTTATACCCGTTTTCAGACCAAAACGGCTCAAAAACTATACCCTTTGGGGCGGCACATACCTATATAGGCTTTTCGGCGTTGTTTGGAACTCTTCGGAAGGTTCGGGTGATATTTGAAGGTCTTTGCATTTGCTTCGGAAATCCCAGTATGCAATTATAGTAGTAATTTTTCCACTGCTATTGCACTTGAACTGTACTGATGTCCTAGCCAATTAGAGTATCGATATTGTATTTTAATTCTCGGACAAATTCCCCGGGCCCCCAACGAGGAAGTTTGGAATTGACGATCTACCTTTAGATACTGAATTTTCAGTAGCTGTTCAATCATCCTTCGCGGACATTTTTTCATAGATTAATTATGCGTCCAAAATTTTTGACGTTCCCATGGAAACCACCACCGAAGCCAACGATCAACAAGCAACCTTTTCGACCTCAAAGTCCACTAGATATATATTTCTTTGCAGAACCGATTAAATTCGAGCTACATTTCAACCATTGACTCGAAAAATACGATACAGACTAAAAAAATCTGAAATGAGTATTGAAATATTTACAATATGACAATAGGCAGATTTATTTGTCAACTTTTCAAATAAACATGTAAATCTTTGATTCCTAAACTAGAGACTTCTGCGCTGCAACTTTGGCGCTTGGAGACTGCGTAAAGAACACAAAAAATTCTAGGTCGCTTTGAGCATCATTATTCATAGCGCTCTGAAAAGTACAAAGTAAAAGAGATATTTAGGAATATATTGTAATCACCAAGGATAGTTAAGCTTTAGTTTAGCTAGCTTTAGTAAGGCTAGGTTAATTCCCAAACCTGTGTTTTAATTCTAAGGAAATTGGTGGCATTTCTTCTTTGTTAATTAACAAGCAATATGGTGGTGAAAGTAAAGCATTTTGCATCCAGCGATAGGCTCCTTCGTGATGCATGTCATTATATTTGTAAATTCATAAACCGATCTGACACTAATAATGAGCCAACTTTATCGATTAAAAAATTGACTTAGCCTTAACCCTTTTTGACCTGAGTTAAGAAAGTTCTGATCTAAATTGAGAAATCACTGTGAATATTCATGCGACATTTTTTATTATTGAGAGGTTAGAGCGAGTGATGCTGAAAAGGGTTTATAAATGTCTTTTCAACCGTTCAATTTACTGATTCTCGAACGTTGAAGTATTATATTGGGCTTTCATAATCTTTTTTCATAAACATATTTTGTGTGTGTTTTTTTTCGTCCTTGGACAAATATTCATTATTATCCTGTTTCTTTTGGCTAGTCAGTCGCTGTTTAGAGAAAGGAGGAATTTTGTGCCGCTAACTTAAAAACTCATTTGTAATACAATTGTATTGCGTACACTTATTTACAAATTTTCAACTCAAATCATTTTCAAAACTTCAGCCTCGAGTCTCTTCTTAAAATATTCTTAAAACTTAGCATATTTTAGTCTCGATATTTTTATAACTATATCCGCGCATAAATGAATGCTTCTGCACGCTTTGGAGGAGACTTCTTAGAACTGAATTCGGAATAAAAAATTGGAGGTCACAGTTTTCCGCCCCGTTCTGATCTAGTTTATCTCTGTGTTCAGGCGTGTAAATAGCAAATTGGTCTCCCTCCTGCCGCGATTTTCAGCTCATTATGGATAATTTGCTTTATTTGCTTCTAATGTTTAAATGTTCCACCCCAGTAGCACTCTCACCAAATCACAATTAAGGAGAATGTGAATAGCTATTTTTTACTGTCAGGTGGCAAATTATTATTATTTTCTATTACTTTTTTTTAATCGATAGATGTACATGGAGCCCTCGGCAAACTTCAGAGCTCGCAAATGAAATGCTTTTAACTAAGCCCTGTATATCACTCGAGTTAAAAATAAATGGCCACCTTTATTTACAACAAAAAAAGTGTATGTATGATGTTCAAACACATGTATGATGTTCAAACACATGTATGATGTTCAAACAATTAAGGACACTTTATAAATAAACTCTAATTGTGATCCTCTCGAACCGTCAGATTTTTATCCGCTCTTTGGATCTCTCGCCTAAGCCTCCCTGAACCACAAAAGCAATAAGCCTACAATTCTGTAAAAAAAAAAAAAAACTAAAATGATATTTTTCGATCTTGATCATGACCCGGTTACAGTATTTAGCTCCAAAGCAAGTGAGAGAAAATCCAAACTCTCAATGGCCAAAGCAAATTGACCGTTTAAATTTTAATTATAAACCAGTACTAAAACTCGAAATATTCTCATTTTTCAGATGCACTTTTCTCTCTAATATCAAAAATGAAAAATTTATTAGTTACAGAACTGCTCTAAAGAGCTTCATTTACAAGATTCAATTACAGTTAAGCAAAACACGCACATATGGATGCACGAATTTTTGTACAAAATCATTAGTATTTTTTGTGTCGCTTACCTTCCTTCTTACGTTGCATTTACAGGGCTCTGGCCTGAAAAGAAAAGAACATCCTCCTGCCAAAAAAGCTAGAGATACATGTATAAATAGATTTATTTTTCTTGCTTGCTTTAAGATAAAAGCATGAAGACATGTTTATTTCGTTTTCTAAATATTTAATTTGTGGGATAAAACACTGCTTTTTCTTGAAAAAGAAACTAGTTTCCATTAGTGAATCGTATGCCTTTATTCCTAATGAACTATGTTCAGCTTGCTTGTTTCATTAGGGAGTAGATACAACCTGGCGGCCTTTTTTCCGCACGCAAACTTCAACTGAAATTCGCCTTTTGTTGACATGTGTTAATTCCAGGCAAATTATTCTATCCAATATACTCGTTTGCGTTTTATTTCGAAAAAAGAATATACTGAACCATTATCATAGGCAAAATAGAATTGTAAATTGATCTATGTATGTTGCTTGTGTAATCAATGTCTACAATCATTCTTATAATATTCGTATTTTCTTGCTGGAAATTTCTTTTCTTATGCCATTTCTAGTCTAGAGGCTTCCAGGCGGTTAAGGCATTTGTGTGGATTACACGAATATTGACAGTCAGTAGGAGAGATCAAACTGTTTGCATTTTGCATGCGAACTTCCTAAGAAATATATACAATACTAAGAATTCTAAATTTAATTACTTTACCCAAGATAAGCGTAAAATTAAGAGTTCTAGAAATCACAGTGAAAAGGCCATATTGGTTGCAAATTTATCACCCGACAACAAAACACACGAAAAACGTTAAATGGAGTTTGAGGCTCATTTTAATGTTGATCGGGTCTTATGAAACTTCAAACAAAAGCAACAGTACTGATTACGATCACATAGAATTGTCCTTTCGTACTAAAATCACCCTAAATTGTATTTATTTTCCTTTCAAATTGATGAAAGAAACGGAAATTTATTCAATTTCTTGCTCAGTAACAGCACGATGTCTAGTTTTCCTTACTCATCGATCGCAATATTCTTTGATCTGCTTGAAATCTGTTTTCCTTTGACATTTTCTCCTTGTAAGATAGCGCGGTAAAGAAAGTATTCTCGACTCGATGTTTTCCAGCTGTTCAGAATCAAAGCGGACGAATGACAAAGGGAAACAACAACGCGTCAAAGCAGCTAGCTAGATCGACATTACTATTGGATGAAATTAAAACAAGGTTTAATTAACGAAGACCTTCAGGCAAAAATTAACATATACTTTGAAACAAAATTAGAGTATATTTACTCACAGTACAAAACGTGTTTACTTGATAAAGGTCGAGAGGGATGTTTATTTTCATTTCCTTTACGGGCAAGCTTTACTGTAGCATTTCTGTATGCCTCGCGTTTTTCAAAGTGTTGCTAAATATTCTGGGCTCAGCAGTGTGTAAAAGAATTGGCAAAACAAAGAATAGTCGCTACTGTATTTGTTTAGATCGAACGTCTCATCACAAAGGGAAAGAAAGCTAAAAAAAACGTGCTTGAAATGACACAGCCCATGGAAGAAAATCACTCTGACGGCAACCTGACTACCTCCTCGAAGACGATCGAGAAAGGCGCTGATATCTCATTGGACCTTGAATTACCTCCCATCATTTCCCTGACTGTGATAGGCTGCGCTGTTTTGGTTTCCAATGCTCTTGTCTGTATACTTTTCTGCCGGTACCGCAGACTTCGAACGATTACTAACACTTTCATTGTTAGTTTGGCGATAAGCGATCTAATGGTGGCCACGGTGTTCCTACCGACCTATCTTGCAGGTTTGGCTATAAGCCCCTACATCATTGCTTACATCCTATTCGCTTATCTTTTCAACTTCTGTGGAATAACGTGGGACAGATACCAAGCGGTCCTCATGCCCCTCTCGTACAGATCCAACGTAACAAGAGCAGTTGTGTACAAGATTTTAGCACTAGTATGGATAACACCAATTTTTCTAGCGATAATACCAATATTTTGGGAGTATCGGCTCGGTATCAAGCTATCTGCGGAGCGTATTTACCAAGGAGTCTTGGTTACAATTGTCACAATCTGTTCAGCTTTGATTTGCTGGGCGTACAGTAAAATATTTCGTGCAACACGGCGTCAGGTAAAATGGATGATCGAGATGTCCGAGACAAATGCAAGAATAGTAAACAATACCCAACCAATCAGGCTTCCCCGACAAACCTCAAAAAGACTGTCAGTCAGCATTTCAACCGAAGTAAAGGCGGCTAAAGTTTTTGCTCTCGTCGGATTGACATTCGCGGTTTGTTGGCTGCCTTTAATCATAATAAACATTTTTTCCGTGTTCGGTTACCCCGATCTGGTTCCAATGGCTTTCCTTGATGCCTCTCTTTATTCACTGGTGGGTAATGCATTAGCAGATCCTTTAATTTATTCTTTCTATAAGTCAGACTACAGACGTGCTTTTAAAAGATTTTTTCATTGTTGCCAATATCAAGATAAGAGCTCGTCAGGGAATTCTATGACTGCGAATGATTCTCTGTGTGGAGAGGGAAGCTGCAATCAGGGAGATAACAATCTGGTATAAACCGACAGTATTACAAGTTAAATGAAAGATCTGTAGTACTTATCAGATATAATTAGATGCTAGGAAATCATTTTCAAATTGAAATTAACACTGGATGTAATTGCATTTACTGGTAAACTTAGTTGCAGCACCATATGCTGCAATTTGATATACTTTTGGGGCCGGTCTTATCCTTTCTGTACAAATTCTCGTTAAAGGTCTTGCTACACATTTTCAATGTCGATCCACCTGAGGCCAGATATCAGTGCTGCAGATGTTGATGTTTAAAATTTAACACAATTGCTCATTTCTAAAGAGCTGTATTAGTTGGGCCAACATCTTTCTGTTGTTGACCCAGAGAAGTATAGACATTTTAATAAATAACATTTTGCTTCTTTTAACTTGAGAATTCACGCTTCGAAGGAAGAACAAATGAATGGACGCACAAAAAAATATGACAAACTGTCTCAGTCTGTAGAGTGTACAAATAAATAATGGAAAGCAAACACAGAACTTGTGTTTCTTTGTGTCTTTCATTATTTATGTAGTACTTTTTTTAATTTTTTATTTATTTATTTAGTTTTTTTTTTGCTGACGGCATCCTGGGGATATTGCAATCTGGTTGATGTTAGACAGTCCTCTACAATAATGACGAATATGAAACTTTTCAAATAGGTTTATAACGGGAAAGATGCGTCTCACTATTTATTTAAGAAGGGAGGGTGCGGATATTTGTGAATGCGTCCACTCCAAATGTAAACGAATTGAAAGAGAAGAGAAGATACTAGAAAACTGAAACCGTTTTGAACTATATGCTTGAAAAACGCCCGTAAAAAATTGGTTCTTAATATGTTATGTGTTAATATAAAATAAGCCTCAAACACAAGCAGACAAACCTCACTGGAGACGAAATCTAATATTTACGAAAGATTCCAAAAATCATATCGGATTGTAAAAGGTGAAAAATATGGAAAGTTCCTGTATCTTTTCAAGCTTTTAATTTGGCGCGAAAATTGGTCGCCCTTCGGCATTCATTTTGAACAAAACATGTTGTTCCTCGTCTAATTAAACCAAGAATTCTAAAATAAGGTATTAGATAAGACCAAAGCAAATTTCGTATATCTTTGATTGTTTGAGAATAGTATTCGTTTTGATTTTAAAACAATTTCTATTTAAAAGGCTAGAAAAGGTTAAAAAAGAAGTAGGTCATTTTCAAGGTAAAATCATTTACCCTAAAGATAGGTAGGTAGGTAGGTAAAACTTTATTTAGGCAGGGTGGCCCATTCAGCACAGTGGCTGGTATCCAGAGGGGCCCT
>OMLO01002057.1_pt1 | contig 15989 bp, 9 predicted proteins | sample 1674811 | NCBI WGS metagenome assembly OMLO01 (sample SAMN06265003, study PRJEB25207) | coral metagenome | isolation source: Coral host | place: Mexico:La Bocana,Puerto Morelos, Mexico | collected 2008-11-13 | reverse complement strand
TTTGTAGTCTTAGAAAAATTTACTTGTGCTTATTTATTCCAAATTGCACTCGAAATCATTCGATTACCTATACAAATAGAACTATTCCTTTAATACTTATCACACTGTTGACCCACCAACACTACTTTGTACTCTATGTACTTACATGTAAAGGTGAGGTCAAAATATGCCGTTTAATTGTATTTAACGATTAGAAAACTGTTTTGTTAGGTAATGGGTTGACGAAACCAAAATGGGGTTTAAACTTTGAAGAGTTCAGAAGAAGGTTCGATCCTGAAACCACAAATGATGAAGGTATCTAATGGTGTCTTTATACATGTATTGCATGCATTTGCACAGTACCTACTTAGTAACACTGAAGCAGTCTTTTGCACAATCAAAGAACCAAACCCAAAGTGAATTAGTTTAGTGCAGAGGAAGGCTGGAATAACGTTGTCACAGATTTCAAAGTTCTATTATTGAGTCGCAAGTGTCCGATCAAACAGGTTCCACTGTATCACAATTACCGGTAACTTCTCTGAGAATTTCCTCTTGGTATGATGGGCGTTCTTTTCTTTTTCTGTTTTGCTTTGTTTGTGTTTGTGTTTTTGTATTTTTGTTTTAATGTTTTAACTTTTTTTATTATTTCGTGGATGATTGTGAATTGATTTGCCAGCCTACTCGTCTATTCGCCTATTCAGTTACCCGTACATGTCGTTTCAATTTTAAGTTACTATCAGTTAGAGCTAGAGTTGATCTTACACATTTCTATGGGTCCTTAAAATGATGGCAGGTCCAACATGGTTGAAGAATCTCTACTTTGCCTACACTGTGGTGCTCAGAGCTATCACCAAGGCGGCGCCATTCTGGGAGCAAGAACAGTTCTACACTGGAGATTTTGAAGATGACCAACATGTCCAGGAACTTGTTCAAGCCCTGCTGGCCAAGTCAAAGTAAGTATTATTTTTCTTTTCATAAAAGAAAGCAAATTCTGTTGTGGTCCTGGTTACAATGTATGTCAGGTGGCCTCTAACTTGATTACAGGATAGCTCTCAAAGTATTGGACGGACAATCAGTGAGGAGAAACAGTGATAATCTTGATTATAAAGACTCATGGTCGCTTTAAGCGTGAGACTCGAATAACTGTGGTTTCAGTCTTAATTTGTATCTCGCTCTGCATGTATTATTTTGTATCAAGCACTCCTACAATTGTGTGAAACCACTCAATCTTTTTCTTTTTATTTCTATTTGCTTCCTTCTTAGTTTTGCTACATGTAAATTTCGTCTCTGTCACCTTTTTCAGAACCTGCCCAAGCACGTTTGATGAAAAGCTGATGTTTACAGACCCAGCAAGCGCCAAGATTTTGAAGGTAAACGATCTCCACACTCAGTAATTGCAGTAAACCCTTCTTTCGGCAGACAACCTTGGGACTTCCATTACAGTGTACTTGCAAAAAAAGTTCGGACCATCTTAATTTATGACAAAAAAGGTGTCCGAAAATACAACTGTGCGAACTTTTTTTGTGTGTACTTACAGTACAGTATAAAACTTTTCAATAGCTCCCAAACTGCTAGTTTCCTGCATGGACAGAATTCTAGTTTTTTTATGAAGAAATTAAAACTGTACATTAGTCACGGGTAAGTGCTTCCTGCCTCAGCCATAAAAAAGTCAGGCAAAAAAAGTGCTCATGATCAAACCTTGTAATTATATTTTGTTTGTGTTTCTGTGTAGGAAGAGTTCAAACTGCACTTTAGGAATGTTTCTCGTATCATGGACTGTGTTGGCTGTGACAAGTGTCGATTGTGGGGCAAGGTTCAGGTAGGCTCTCTTCTCAAAGTTGCTTTCCTGTTACAGCGCCAAATACTTGACTTTTGCACTCCCCATGGAGCATAGGTCTGTCCATGGAAGCTGCTCGCCATCTGCTTCTGATTTGGGCAAACCAACAGGGTCTCACCCCCCCCCCCCCCCCCCCCCCCCCCCCCCCCCGATCAGCCACTTCACTCTTGGACAGTTCCTTTCCGTCCCTTGCAGCCAGAGCCTGTTCACAGGCTACTTCTCCATCTGCCTCCAGGTGAGGCCTGCCTTGTCCGCCATCTCGAAATACAGTGTGGTTGCCTTATTGGAAGGCCATGGGCTCTATTGCCTAGAATTACGATGTTTTCTTCATTCTACAGTCTAGTGACAACTAAATTAACCTCTTTGTCGTTTGATTTTATCTCTTGTTGTTGTTTTTTTTTTTTTTTGAACAGGTCCAGGGCCTTGGTACCGCCTTAAAAATTCTATTCTCGGGTCACGAACTCGATGACGGAAAAGTCAACAAAAGCAGTCAGTTTCACCTTAAAAGAACAGAAATCGTTAGTTTGTTTAACGCCTTTGGAAGGTAACAGAGAACTAGTTGTTAATATATTTGAAAGTTTCTCCATTTCTCTGTTAATCTGTTTTTCTTGACACTTAACAGGTTATCCAGCAGTGTAAATTATCTGCAGACGTTCAAATCAATGGAGCACGGGTAAGAATTTTCATGGCATTATTTTTAGCATTTCACATTTGTCAGCACTCGTTTATCTTTTTCTATTTGGCGTTGAATCACATTTTCAGATTTGTCATTTCACATTATGTATTAATCCTAACGCATCTCACATTTTCCGAGTTAATTCCAACGAAAGTGTTTGTTGTAAATGGTAAAAAAAAAATCACCGAATCACTTTATCACTCAATTGCTTTCCATTTTCCTTGCAGGCACAGATAACAGCGAGCTGATGGTGGCCTGGTACCAGCGAATGATTCCGCGTGCAGTTTTCTCTTGGAAAGAAAGAGACGACCACACTTAACCGAATATAGAAAAAGATTACTTTTTGATGCAATTTATGTTGACTGCACAGAAGTTCAATTGTAACGTTGGTTGCACTTCAACCATGACCCTTATTACGATAGCAGATAGTCTAAGTTACAAAGCCTTGAAGTCTAAGATGTTTTGCCAGAATTTAAATTACTGCGCAAATTAAGCGATTCCTAATGAGATACCTTTAAAAATTGAATTTTTAAAAGTAATATAACTAAAGTTTATCACCTGACAGATGATTTTATTGTAAAAGATAAAAAAGGGAAACTGTGTGTGCTGTCTCAGTGTTGTCTTTGGTAATAATAATCACCCAGTTTATTAACGTCTTTGGATTCGTAGTATTAAGTTTTCAATATTTCAGTCTTGTAAATAGTTTTAGTGACGACTTGGAAGATGACTTCCGAGTGAGAACTTCAAACAAGTACAATTGTTTGTGCCGAGTAGAAATAATAGTATTTTTGTTACATCCGATCTTGAATAAAGAAAGCACATCACTTGCAAGAATTGTTTTCATTGACTCTGGTAACAGCCACAACATGGCCGCCCGGTGTTCCATATCGCTGCTGAAGGAAGATATTGTATCAAGTCTTCTGGCCATCCAAATAAGGCAAACGGTGACGCAAGAAGCAAGCGTGTGACGTACAGTCAGTAAACGTGCTCGATCTATAGACATTTATTTGTCGAATGTGCGACTGGATCTAGTGCGGTTAGGGAAATCTAACCGTCGTTTTTCATTTAGTGTAAACTTTGATGTTTCAAAAACAGGCCTTTGGCGTGTTTTATCAGGCGAACCAAGAATATTTGCTGCGGTGAAACGGATGCGATATTTTCCTGTTTTGACAGTTGCTAAGGTGTCGATAGCTTACATTAACCTCGGTCACGCAAATAAGAACATATTCTGCATATTCTTTTTGCCAATTTCATAATTACAAATGAGTGACAATATATAGTTTCAGTGTGTAATTACGCAGCGAAAAAGCAGTCCTCTTGAACGGAAGTTCTTTATATTTTCGTCGTTGTAGCCCGTTTTTCAAAAGAATGTTCATATGTGAGAAAGGTGAGCGCACTTCAGTCGTGCATTAGTAACTGTGAAGTATGCTTATTTTGATGAATATTCACTGATTCTTCCGAGTAGTCATTACTTCCCGTCTGCCATTCGGAAGTTGCTGATTGTTTAGCGATGAGAAGAAATTTCACTTTTACCAGCGTTTTGTGAATGATGTCTAATTGTTTCAAATTTCCTGCAGTGAAAATCGGGTAAAACAAGTCTTCAACAGCAGACAACAGCCATGAAAAGGGGACAAGTCAGCCCATTGCACTCCAGCGTCGAAGAGCCGTCCAAAGCGGTGAAGTACATCATCTTCTTCATCAACGTAGTGTTCTGGTTCCTGAGCATTTTTATCCTTGGTGTTGGTATTTTTGTGATGGTGGAAAAACGCGAAGTCTATAGCAGACTGACAGATCTGTATTACGATCCAGCTGTCATCTTTGTCGTGCTCGGCGGTTTAATGTTCATGATAACTTTTACCGGCTGCATCGGCGCTTTGCGGGAAAATACCTGCTTGCTGTTGTTTTACGCAATTACTATAACTGTGCTGCTTATCTTGGAAATCGTCTGCGGAATTCTTGTCTTCGTTAACAGCGACAAAGTGGAGGAAAAAGTCGACGAGAAGCTCCGGAACGCCATCGTGTTTTACCGAGATCCGACGAAGCCCGACCTTCACTTCCTAATCGACTCGGCGCAAGCGGAGCTGGGTTGCTGTGGTTCCCGAGCTCACACAGATTGGGAGGAGAATCTCTACTTCAACTGCTCGGCCCTCCAGTCGGTGTCGGCTTGTGGAGTTCCATTCTCTTGTTGTAAGACGGAAGAGCTCCGCGCGAACAGACAGTGTGGATTTGGAGTGGACAAATTGAGCCCCCTCGATCGCTTTCAGCGCATCAATGTCGAGGGTTGCCTTACCGTCTCAGTACAGTTTTTTAAAGATAACTTCGCCCTGATCGGTGGCCTCTCATTTGGCGTGCTTATTCTGGAGGTATTAATCGTGTGCCTTGCTTCCATGTTCAGGAGACAGATTCTTGATGTGAAGGACTCATATGAATCATGAAGGCGTTGAATGTAGCCAGTTAGTGGATGAAAAAATACTCGGTTCAGTGTCAAGTCACGAGAGACGAAAATGGTCTGCAACTTAGTATATGCATTTTTAGTTATTATTTTAATATGAGTTAGTCAGAATTATAAGATCAGAAATGATAAGAAAAATGAAAATTCTCGCTGTATTTTATTTATTTTATTTTATCGCCAATCGTCACCAATGTAGGGGCAAGAAAATATCTTCCTTATTTACGTCGTTTACTCCGGCTCATATTTTCAAGAACAAAGTACTTGAGTACAAAGGATAGGAATAAACAAATGAAGTTTATGAAGACTAAATCCGGCTTCATACGTAGCTTGTTAATGTTATAGGTTCCTAACCTTGACTATAATTCCAGTAAAGCTTTGCAAGGTCAGTCCATTTAATTCCCTTAATTAATGAGGAAACCAAGTAGAGCTGGCACGGATAGAGTTATTTGGTTATATCAACTAAGTTGAAAATGTAAAGCTGACGTTTCGAGCGTTAGCCCTTCGTCTTTCGCTCTAACGAAGGGCTAACGCTCGAAACGTCAGCTTTATAACTCGCAGCACCACTGTTTCTTTAGAAACTTTCACCCTTTACGGACAGAGTTAGGCTTGTCACGCGTTCCTCCTCTTTTTGTGGGGAGGAACGCGTGACAAGCCTAAGAACGTCTGCGTGGGAGGCTAGCACCGATATTCAGTGTAGTCTTCTGTCTAGTTAACGTTAATGCCTGTACCATTTGAATTGTTTTGTAAAGAAGCTTACAATAAGAGTGCACGTAGCCTGCGTAGCCGGCGGGAGTGGGTACCCGCGCGAACTTCGGTCCCGAACGCGAGTGCAAAAAGCAGCTCAGGTCACGAGAAGAATGGGGAGGAGTCTAGTTGAATGAAATTTTGATCGCGGCTTCGCCGCTCGCGAAATTTCCCTCGCGGGCGAAGCCTGCGAGGGAATTAGCGGCTTCGCCGCAAAAACTTTCGCGCGCGCACCCACTCCCGCCAGCTACGCAGGCTAGAGTGCACGTGGTGTGATCTTGTGAACCGAGTAATTTTTTTTAATAAGGATGTTGTTTCTCTGGTCGAGGCTGAATAGTCTTATTTAAGCTGAATTTTTTTTTTTTATGAATATCCTTTATCAGAAGCATATCACATAGGTGATATGCTTCTGCCTTAATTTATTGCGTGTGAATTTCTCAGTTATTAGCATCGAACATATGGCTGGTGCTATTTCTATTGATTTCTGGCTCATTTTGCTGTGTAGAGAAAGGAGGAATTTTATACGGTTTCATATAAAACTATATTCTTTTTTAAAAAATCTCAGCCTCAGGTTTATTCTTAAAAATATTCTTAAAATTGTGCAACTTTTGCAGTCAAAGTATTTTTACTAAAAATAAAGAGTGTATTTGGCCCACTTAGCTTCGAGATCCAGTGTTCCTGTAACCTGTGATCAGTTGCTTCTACCAGGCGTCCGGTTAGTTGAGATGTGGGGAAACAGCGGGAAAATGAAAAAAAATGTGTGAAAAAGCAGTTATCCCGCGCCGCAAAAATAAAGTCTGATGGCAGGTTAGCGACTCGGGTCATACAAGTTGTGTACAAAGAACCAGTAATGACCGACGTAAAACGAGAGTACAGAAAAACAAATTAACCACAAAACAAATTAAACAATGAATTGGTTTCTTTATAATGTTCGTATACCACTCGCTCAAAACTGTTGTAAATGCACAAGGTATTGGCTTAATTTACGTGAATCCGATGGGTAACAGATCTTATACAAATCTCACACTAACAATTCATGATTTCATTACAAAGCCAGTTTTGCATAGAGATCACAGTGACTCGAAATCGCGCTGTATTGACGCTAGGAGCAGTGAATGAGCAGGATTGTTGACCGATATACCAGTAAATAAGCCGGGCTCGTGTCTGCCGGTGGAAGCCGCCATATCTGCCCTTTTAATATCAGCATAATTCCTGAGGCGGTCGTTCATTAAACCCCAACTCGTCCGAGTGACTGATCTGTCTTGGGATTGGCTGTAATGGCCTGCACGGCGACTATGGCTTCGTTGATCCTGGTCTGAAGCTCTCTTAATTCTGTTACGTGTAATAAGCGGAGTATCTTGGCCGCCTCATTCACTGCTGAGTCTGCAATGAAAAAAATACCATAAAAAAGACACGAAACGAGACAACGAAAAGCTAAATACCGCAAAGTCTGTCCTTAGGAGGCTTACTGGACACTGGATAGGGTGGCCTGAGCCCGGGGGGTGTACTCCCCTATATCAGGTATATAGGTATGTGCCGCCCCAAAGGGTATGGTTTTTGAGCCGTTTCGGTCTGAAAACGGATATAGATTTTGAACATTTTGGTCTGAAATTGGGTATGGTTATCGGGGGAACGTTCGCGAAAGCTTATAACTTTTTTTCCAAGTAACCGTGGCGGTTAACTGGTGAGAGAGAAAGAGAAATAATTAAAATATATCATTCAAGCTAAATTTTACCTATTCATCTTTGTAACGTTGACTTCCGTTCAGCACTGAAACATATGCTATGCTTAATCACGTACAAGGTCAGGTCTGAAAACGGGTATGGATTTTTGAGGCAACGTCTGAAAACGCGTCTGGGAAGTTGCATTTTTTGGTCTGAAATTGGGTCTGGATTTCTAGATGCGGGCGGCGCACCCCCAGCAAAAATTTCAAGGAGTACCCACCCCCTGGGGGCCTGAGTTGAAGAACTAACCAGGGTCACTCTGTTGTGTTTTTGGGTTAGATAACTCTAACAGGGCCTCTCTCCACCCAAGTGTACGAGTAACGTCCTGGGACTGATATAGGACAACCTGGAAAAGTCCAGGGCAGGTGTCCTAGCGGATTTGTACACCCCCTAGATTTGGACCCCCAGGTATTGGACCGGGGGGGGGGGGATTGGAGTGGGGGCCAAATCTAGTGGGTTCCAAACCCACTAGGACACCGGCCTGTGTCAAAGTAACCTCTCATGTCAGCAATAGATTTCCCAGAAATCAGCGCTCTAAGTAAGCTACACAACAAAGTACAGGAACTACATGTATGCATTTGTAGCGTTTTTGTATTTTTGATAGACAAACGAAACTGTTCAATGTGCGGAAACATGCTTGGGTGGCCTTAGATTTAGGTGGGAGTACTTGGTTGTTGCCCTAAAGTCAGTCACCTATCCATCAGAGACGAATTCTTAACAGGAGTGGAGAAAATTTATTTGCAGACTTCTGAGTTAAACAAAGTCTTCAGCTCTCTGAAGCACTGAACACCCCTCCACAACCTGTACTCTGCTCATGCCTACACTCTCACAACTCCATTGGGGAGGGGCACCTTATAAAGCCCTTCCACTAGGAGCCAACTAAATGTACAAGAACTGCTGTTGAAATACACACACCTCCTGTGTCAAATCCTAAATTAACTTTCTGAATTGGAATAACATCAGGTTTCTTTCCCTGCAAAAGAATGAGATCAAAATAATATTAACTATTTTATTAATATTTTTGGGAGAAAAATATTTCATTCAACTTGGATTAAACAGCTGCTAGTTGCTGCTTAAAGGGGGCTGCACATGTAACAGTGGTAAAAATATATAGAAAATCCCTCATTGAGACTTTGATTACTGGCCTATTAATGGGGGTGCCCATTTAATATGTGGCTACTCAATAGGGGTTTGAATGTACTTCCATTTGCAGTATAATCCTTGATCATGAGAAAACAATTAAAAGGTCTAGTACTTACAGATTTTTTACCAGCCTTGGTAGCTACTGATGACAACTTCCCTTCAATTAGAGAACGAATCGCCTGTTAAATAATATAAATAATGCAGACAAAATGAAAGTTACTGGCAGTGTTTTGAACCCTACTATCCATGTTACAAGTTAAGTACTGAGTGAAAGACAATTATTACAATCAACAGACAATTCAATTACCCTGGATTCATTGATTAATTCTACTTGTGCTCAAACTTGGAGTCCCAAGTTTGCACTTTGTCTACAATGTGAATAAATATGTTCATAAAATAATGTCCATGCCAACATTTGAAATGGTACTCAATCAAGTCTTGCCTCTTCCAAGGTGTTCACGTAATTTGGGTGCAGTGCCAAAAAAAATAGGGCAAGCAAAAAAATGGGGGAGAAGTGTGGTAAAAGAAAGTGAAAGAACCCCTGTGGGCAAACAAAAGGTTCTTCTGCCAACTTATAAACTGCCTACAGGGGCCTGTAACCTGACTGCTGGCTTGTGGTTTTCACTTGTCAGCAGATGTCAAAATGCAAAGCAGTCATCAGACTTGTATGTAAGCAGCTACATTTGAATAATGTGGTGCAAGAATGAACAAAGGAGGAACAAACTTAAACATCAAGCTCAAGATAAGGACCTTTTGTCACGTTTGCCCACAGGAGTTCTTTTGCTTTCTTTTCCCGTGCCTTTAATTCACCTTTTGTTTTGCTTACTGTTTTTGCACTTAAGTGAACACCTGGGAGAGGCAAACCCACTCAAGCGATGGAAAGGTTGATGTGAAGAAGACAGAAGTAAGGGAAGACTGTGCCTCAAATGAGTGAGGTGGAGTATCAGAGAGGTCTAAGGCGCAACAGTTTGCAAACTGAGGTGCTTGACGTTGTCCTGATGCAGGATATCCAATCAAGACATTATTTACATTTTACAAAGGAAGTGAAAGCTTCAAATATGATTGATTGAGGAAGTACACTAAATGCATTTGTAAAATGAACTACTGTATACCTAGAATTGTGCACCAGTAGTATGAAAAAAAAAGCCAAAGGCCATAGTCATGGTTCTTGCTTGCGTGAACAGTCACAAGGTACAATGTAGCAAATGCGGTGAACATAGAAAACCAAAGATCACCAGACAAGGCTTATGTCATTTTCCAACATAGAAAGTTAAGTCTGCATTTGCACTCACTGGCCCATCAGGCCCATTCTTATCTCCAGTATTCTCCATGAATGGGATGCTGCTCTATCAATCACAGTTTAGAGAATAAAATTGGAAAAACTGGACGCTCTATAGTTTGCAACCTACCTCTAATAGAACAAAGTGATCAGGGTGTTCTGGTAAATTAAGCATTCTTGACAGGGATGCCACACCAGCCTTCAGGTCAGGATTGTCAACTGCAATCATTATTAATAATTATCATGACACTGATCAATGAGGGTGTGACCACAGTCTTTACAAACATTGTTCAACAAATTACAGAAACATTAAGAGCACGAGTCAACCTTAACTGACAAAATAATAAAGACAACAAAATTCATGAATGGTACCTGTAAGATTGATTAGACTATTATCAAGTGAGCTCTGCTCCAGTCCCTCAGCTTTCTCTCTTTGTGCCATGTTGTTGTACCTTTCAGCTACATACAAAATAACACAATACCTAAATTTAACCGTTGTATGCAAGTACTGTCAGTGTTTTAATTGAATCAGAACCTAAATTATCATGTAACTTAGTCCGTGTCAGATATGACTTTAAATAGACATCCTCGTCATTATCATTAACATATTTTTGTACAAAAGCCACAGGTAAACATTCACTCTATTTGGTGTTCAATTACAGTGGAAACCCTATTTTAAAAGCAGCCAGTCACAAAATTCTTGTCCGTAAAATGCTGCAAATAAAACTCCTATAAACCTGCCATTAAAGTAGCAATGGCCACTATTTGGTGATCCTGACGAGGGTTTTCCTTTTGTCTTTATCCTTATTATTTGGCAATCACTCATTTAATGATCACAGTAACTGTTTTTATTATACGACTAGCTCTGCGAGCGGGCAAGATGAACCGAAAGTCGCGCTGTGATTGGCTACCCGAGCGGTCAAGATGGAGCTATCTTGCCCGCTCGGGATACGGGTTATGTCCCGCAAGGAACATCTATCATGTTACAGTGTTTTATCCCGTATAATAAATCCTTTATTGACCAAGCTTGTTCAGTCAAAATGGCTGGATATTGGCCTCATTCTTTTTTGTGTGTTTATGGACCTCAACTTTGTCTCGGTCCATAAACACGCAAACAAAAAAAAAGGCCAATATCCAGCCATCTTGACCTCACGCTTGGTCAATAACCCATACAGCTTTGTTTTGGAAAAGGTGACAATAGATAGAAGTCACAAATGGAAGTGACGACCAATAAGATGACAAAAGATGATTATCAGGATTGTCTTAACATGATTCATGTTCACTAAGAAATTAACCAGATGGTACAAAATAATTAAAGTCCATCAACCCTCGTAAGGCAGCCAACCCTATTATAATAAAGTGGCCACTTCCTATTTCCTTGAGGGTGGCAGCTCAATAACTTATAAGGGTTCAACTGTATTTGCAGATTTTGCCACAAACTAAACGGAGAGAGCAAAAAATATTAAGGACTTCTAAACAGATCCAGTAACACTCCTGGTAAAAAGATGAAACTCACCATTTTCTGCAAATTCAACTCTCACAGCATGAGCTAGTAACCAGTCCACCACACTGACTTTCTGTGATACATCCAGTGGACATTTCAAGTCATCTAAATACTGAAACACAAATACATCAAGTAGGGATTAGAAGCATTAACTTTTCCGTGCAAAGAGCAAGGAATTAGGTGGTGTTGTTGATGGTATTGAGGGAGTTTCAGTTTGCACCCGCGACTCTAGAACAAGGCATCTAGGTCAGAGCTCTGGCTGGGTCATTGCATTGGGTTTTTGGGCAAGATACTCAAACAGGATCTCTCTCCATCGAGGTATGTAAGCTATAAATGGTTACCTGCAAATGTAATGCTGGGGGGTACACTGTAATCCAGTGGTGGACTAGCATTCCATCCAGGGGGAGTGTACTGTACAATTCTGAAATTTAAGCCTCTCTCTCACCAAAAACTCTTCTCCTTGAAAGTAAAACTGAACCTATTTATTATCTTCTCATTGAACCCAAAAGGTAAAGGTCCATCCCCCTCGAAGAAAGTGATGGCCGTCTCAAAAGTAGTGGCCCCTCAGTTGAAGAAGTGGCTAACAGATAAACGCTCTGACCCCAAGGGCATTGCAGATGGAACAGCCTGAGTGCAGGGTGGAACAACTTAAAGAGTTATTTGTGATTTAATTTCAAACTTAACTGAATTTTTTTCCTGAAACTATGAAACTCTGGCACCAGTGTCGAGATACAGTGTAATCACTTATATTGCAATACAGTATAATGCGAACATTAAACTTCCAACCTACAGTACCACCATTTTAGGCTTTGTCTTAAATTTTTAAAATTGTAGGTGGCTTTGACCCCCATGTACAGAATTACTTTAAACTTCTCCAACATAAAAGTTGCATCTAATCCTGTTCATCAAAATGCAATTATATAAGAGAGTTTCATTCAATAACAAAAAAGAGTTTCATTTTTTGAAATATAGGTACTTAAGAATGATAAACGTCTTGGAAAATGCTGGGAAATGTTTTGAGCTATAAAGTAGCCCAAAACTGCTAAAAGTATCTTAAAGTTACTTTTAACGAGCTACCTTTGCGAATGTTTTAAGCCACTCGCTACTTTTTACATCTCTTAGCTCTCCTCGGTCCTCTATTTTATACCATCGTATCTTTTGGTCTTCAAGCCACACAACAAGGTTTCTAAATTCGTCTTCATCTGTAAACGACAACAAGAAGGCCTTGTACAGTGACTACTTTTTCCACTGCCACGTGTAACGTAAAAAAGAAAACAAGCGTACTTTAAATACTTACTGTGCACATCAAAACTTTCAGGATGATGATGTCCTAAAGCCTTTAGTTTTCGTCGATACATTTTTAATAAATATTATTATTTAGCTTGAAATTTTCTTGAATTGCGTAGACCTCACTTGCGACACGACTATTGCCAGGAGTCGAATGATCTTTGGAGAAGGACTTGGGCGAGAATTAAATCGCGGGCTCACTTAAGTTCAAAATGGCGGACGGTCTAGAGAAAGATGTTATGTTCACGTAAAGTTAATTGCTAATTTACCACTGCTCTGAGGCATAGTATGTCTGAGGTTTTCGACAAGAGTCTTTCAATTTAAGTCCAGCTAGAGGGTATTTTTGAGTCATTAGTTGAAAGAATGGTGCATTTTTGGAGATATTTGCTTCGTGGCTGTCGGGACAGAGAGAGCGGGATAAGTATCACAGATCGTTTGTTGAGGTATAATTATGGTTGTGATCGGTTCTGTAGAGGCGTTCACACGGACAGAATGACTTCGTCGGAGCTTTGGTTCAACCTTGATAAACTGGAAACAATGAATCGTCGAGAACTGCAACACTTGTGCAAGAAATGTGGTATAAAAGCGAACAGCAAAACTACGACGCTTATAAATGACTTGAGAGACTTCCACAACCACCATCTTGCAGATTCATCATCAATTCTTCACTACCCTTTCATAGCTCAAACTAATTCTTCATCATCTATCTCGAGTAAAGATAATAAAAAGCTGTTTCTTCCAAATGGACTGAAGCTCGATAAAAATCTTAGCATGTTCAATTCTGTGGAGTCGCCCGGCCAGTGGATAGGTGGTGAGGTTAACAAGCTAAGTAAGGCGGTTAAATCAAAGGGAATTATCAGCAAAACTGTTGGAGAGTACAAAGGTATTACTGATGAAGCCCAACAAGGTGACTTGCTACTTACTAAAGAGATGTATTTAGCAAAAAAGGCTAGTGTCTCTGCAATCTTGAATAGCACCTCAAACAGGCTTTTCATGATCAGCCATTGGCAGAAAAAGCAGATAGAACAGATGGGGAAAGAGAAATTTATGGAGCACAAAACATTGTTATCAACAGCTGGCCACAAATTTCACTCATGTGTAACAGATATTCTGCATGGCAACGCAGATGAAAATGGGCATTTTCCAGACTTAGTTTCAGGCTACATCAAAAGTGTCTCCAAAACAGGAATTCTTAAGCTTCTCACCAAAGACAAAGTATTAGCTACTGAGGAGCATGTAACACACTCTTCTATTGGCTACTCTGGCACATTTGATGGTCTAGCCATTTACAATGGAGTGCCATGTGTAATCGAGTGGAAAACATCTCAAAACCCAAGGCCAACACTAGAGAGCTGTTACGATGCCCCACTGCAGGTTGTGGCTTATGCTGGGGCTATCAATTCTTATCCTGTAATGAGAATTCCAGTGACAAATTGTATGATTGTTGTTGCACATTGTGATGGCTCAGCGGCAGATGTTCATTGGATGGACTTGGATACCTGTCAGAAATTCTGGAAAAGCTGGTTAATCAAGCTGTTAGGATACAAGGTGAAAACTGAAGGTAGTTCAAAGCAAAGCAATCGATAAAACAGAACGAACAAAAATGTTATTTTTCCATCTAGTGTTTAAAAATACATTGTCATATACATGATCATTGTAAATTATTTAAGAGAAAAAATAAATTTGAATTATTTTTTGTATATGACTGGTGCCCAGCAATCAAGGTGAACAGCTTAGCCACTATCATTGTGTTTATTGGGCCTTTCTAACCCTTTAATCCCTAAGGGGTCTCCCTTTGACAGAGTGAAGTCATCTGGCATTAGACAGTAAAATTGTCCGGCGTTAGACAGAGTAAAATCATCTGGCGTTAGACAGAGTGAAATGTATAAGTCACTCTTGGTGAGTAAAAGGTTAAGGGAGATAGTTTCTTAAGGAAGGTGTAGACCTTTCCACAAATATCCGGATATTTTGAGGGGCATTTAGAAGATTCCAAGAAATTATAAAACAGATCTCTAGAACATTTGGAAATATTCAAAACTTTCTTGGTTGAGCCCCGTGTTTTACCCACTACTTTCTTGAGACAATGCTTGTTTCTACACCAGAAACAACCCAGTTTAGCAATCTCTCAATAATCCAATAATTCCATATCACTACAAGCACTCAAGCTGCAATTTGTCCAAAATGACGGATGCTGGTGGCATGTGCATGGATCTTCTTCCTCTAGTCCTTTTACTACTGCAAAATTGCTGCCCAAATGATCCAAAATCGGTTCATTTTTAGAGCAATTGAGTGTCGTAAGAACAAAACCAAAACCAAGACATTTTTTGGTGAGTGATAAACCTGTTTATGAAGATTAAATATATATATTACGGAAGTGCCGAGCCAAGCCCATGTATATAAGCTGCGGGCCACGTGTAACCTCATCATTGCAATTCTAGCGAGCTAGCGGGTGTAACACAAGATGTACAAGAATTGGGGGGTTTGGAGGTGTAATCACGCGCGCGGTGGTCTAGGCAATAAAGACCTACAGAACCCCAAAGTGAGTTGTTGTGTATTTAATGATATTAAGAAAAACAATTGATCATGAGGTGAGAATATCCGCAAAGTTCTAAGATTTTTGTTCCAAAACCATCGCAAGTGATTCCATCGTAAAACACCTGAATGGCTGCCGTATGAATGGTCCTCACTCCGAAGTCCAAGTCTCAAGCTTTCCTTGGCTTTACATGGCTGATCATATCTGTCCGATTGTGAGACGGACTCCTGATTCAATAATTATCCATTTTGGAACTAAGAACCTTCAGAAATCCAACTCCTCCCGCGAGTGTCCGGAAGAGATCGCTGACCTTTAGCACTCCAGTCTAACCGGTCGCGCTGACAACAACGTCGGTAAAAGGATAAAAGAGGTCAACAAGATTCTTAAGAGGTTTTGCCGTCAAAACGGATGGGGCTTAATTTATCGCAATACCATTGGGGCCAATCAGCATCTTAATCGCAACCAACTACATTTGAACAAAACTAGGACCTCTCTTTTCAGTCAGAATTTGATTTCGTTTATTAATGGTCAGTAGGAGTTTGCCGTAAGGGAGCCCAAGGATATCTAGAGCTCTGTAAAATTTAATGGCTTTACCGAGGCCTAGCTATCTTTTGTTCCAGTATGAACATTTTAACTGCTCGCATTGACAAACTTCGAGTTCTTGAAAGATATTCAAAATTTGACATTCTTTACTATCCATCATGACTGAAAAATACACGATTAACAAGACATCATTCTGAAGACATGACTGATCATCGCAGTTATGCACACAACTTAAGCAGTTGTGAAATTAAAGCCTGAATCCGGTTCAGGCTTTAATTTTTTAAGGCT
>OMLO01002056.1_pt1 | contig 15992 bp, 9 predicted proteins | sample 1674811 | NCBI WGS metagenome assembly OMLO01 (sample SAMN06265003, study PRJEB25207) | coral metagenome | isolation source: Coral host | place: Mexico:La Bocana,Puerto Morelos, Mexico | collected 2008-11-13 | reverse complement strand
GTATTTTGACTCGCCCTTCGGGCTCACCAAAATACTGCATGACTCGTAAAAATATACAGCGATACTACACACTAAAACGTCTAATAAGATGTATGTATTTTTGATGAACTTTTGGGTGATTGGAAATGTGGTCAAGTACGGTCTTGAGTTTTTATGTAGCTTCTCAGTCAAAACCAAAACTGAAGAAAAAAACAGAAAAGTCAAATAGGAAAAAATTATAATTATGCTAACAAAGATCTGATATCCAATCACTATCATAGTCATTATGTGGTGGGGGTCACCCCACCCCACACAGTCAGTCACAGTGATCAGTCACATGATATGTAGAAACTTGTCAACCAAGAGGTTGGGAGCCCGAAAAGAAAATAAAACAGTTACACAAGTCTACATGTATGTTTTGACCTTGCCTTATTCTTTTGTGGTAATGCTAACAATTATTTTTGTTTGTTTACACTTAAACCTGAATTACCTGTACATAACCAACGAGTTTGATAAGTTCATGCATAGACATCACTGTGTATGATGATTCATGGAGAAAAAGCTGTGGAACCACCGGCCTAAAGCTTGTGATCCTACAGCACTTCTTGTTTCTCCACATTTTAAATAATGAACAGAAACAAAGGAAATGTTTTCTTTTTCTTAACTATATACACAGCCATTTTACATGTATACCTGAGGTTCCTGCTTCACTAGTGCAATGGGGGCAACAACGGAATTCATCATGTCTGAACGAGTCTGCTTGGCTAGTTCAGGAACCATCGGCAGCAGACCAGGCTTGAGCTGTCGGCCAAGAATAGTGGCTGGCTGACTACCTGTTCCACTTCCATTAAAAGAGACCTTCTTTTCGTCATCGGTCTTTTCAGTCTTGGCAGCTTTCTCTCCCTATAAGATGAAACATGTTAAAGATATTACAGTGAAACCTGTATTAAGCAGAACCCATATTAAGCAGACACACTCAACAAGCTGACACCAGATTGAGTCACTACATTTTCTTCTCACATTTATTGTCAAAATAAACCTGCATTCAGTATACTCGCTGTTAAGCTGACAAGGACACATACCAACAATAAATAATTTTGTTGCACAAAACCTAAAAGCGCAACTTGGACTCCTTTAACATTGCTCATCGATGTTGTTTTTAAGCTAAGTAGAATATTCAAATATCGAGGCCTAGGAACTAAGTGTGACAATGTCAAAAATGTTAATAAATAATTAATAACATTGCACAATTATTAAGAACATGTTTACAGTGAACATCATGCATTAAGCTGACACTAGGGTCCCAAGGGTGTCTTGCAAGCTGTACTTGGAAACACCAAGTCATTTAGGAAAAGACAAAAAGAAACAGGGTAGAAGTAGGTGTTCCAAGCAGGAACAGTAAGTTTTACCTGTGAGTTAGTTGCACCAGGCTGTCCTTCAGGCGAGCGAAATCCAATCAGCTGTAACATAGCTTCAGCAGCTTTCTTCTTGGCCTCCTTCTTGTTCGGACCAGCTCCTGTGGCCTTGTGCTGTCCGACAGTCACCTCCATGGTGAATTCTCTTTCATGTGCCATTGCCTTCTCATGAAGCATTTGGTAGACGGGTGGTTGCTCATGTCTGCGCTGTAGAATCTGCCCAAGAATACTAACTGGATTCAGCGTGGGATCTATCTCTCCCTTTGTTTTCTGGTTAAGGATACGAGGCCCACGACGAACAAACCGGCCACTGTTCTTGTAGCTGGTCTCCTCTTTGGGCAGCTCGGGAAGTTTCTGTAGCTCTTCAAGCATTTTCTTTGCTGCTTCTAGCTTGGCGTCTTTCTTCTTAGAACCTTCACCTGCTGTCGTAAACTCACCCACTGTGGCACTCACCACAAAATGCTTCATATGTGGAGGACCACTGCTCTTGACATCTTCAAAACCCACTTGCAGCTTCCGTTTGGAGGCTATCTCGTACACTTGACTGATCTCAGATTTTACCTCAGCAACACTCTCAATGGGTGTGCAGTCTGGCTGGTTACCATTAACAGTGGCTTCACCATTCTGAACAAACACCTTCTGTTCCTCCAGATTGCTAGAACTTTCCTTTTGTATAGAAGCTGCTAACTCCTCACGCATTATCTTTACTGCTTTTGATGCAGCATTTTGCCGAGCCTTTTGCTTGTCACGGCCCTCACCATAGAACTCCTTATCTCCCACCATTAGCTTCACACAGGCGATCCTGGGTATGCGGGGAGGTGCAGAACGGGGGTGGTAGCCATTTTGGATGTAGGGGCGAAAATGATTCTCCTGCCCTGGTTGGGGGATGCCATACGGGGAGTGTGGACGGGGCATATTGTGATGCAGTCCAGCAAGCTGGTGTTGCATCTGAAGACTGTGGTGGTAGCCCATGTTGACATGTGGTTGGTGGTATGATGGAATCTTAGGCTGCAGGTCTTGATACTGCGTCAGCTTGCCTAGCTTCATAGCCAAAACGTTTAATTCTACAGTTGGAGTCACGTTGAATTGTTGAATTTTAGGTTTTTCCTTTTCTGGCATACAAAGTCCACAGTTCTCCAAACCCGCGGTTGCGGCAGCATGCCTGGCGCTCCGAATGCTTGTTGCTTTGCCTTGCCAGGTGCCTACTTCACCCAGGGTTAGTTGAACAGTGAAGGTTCGCTTGTGAGCTGGTCCGCTCTCTTCGATCACTTTGTATTCCGGGTTCATCTTGTTCGCTTTCGCAAGTTCGTTCATCAGGCTGACCGGCGTTTTCTGAGCCATCGTAAAGATCTCAGAACTTGAAGAAGCGAAATTTAAAAAGAATAAGGTTTAAAAAGACGGATAGAAGAGTCGATCTAGTGAAGAATGGTGTCGTATCGGACGAATAATGAGCTTAAATAAGCTGAAATAAGTTAGGTTGAAAATGGCCGCCGACCCCACAGAAGATTCGATGTGTTGTTCGGAATTACCGCTAACTTCCCGGGAGAAATTGACGGTAATAACAAAAGAAGGTGAAAAGGAACTAAAAAGTTATGAAGTCGACGAGAATCAGTGAGGAGACCCCACACTTTTGAAGAAATTTGTTTTCTTTCAAAAGTGGACTAAATCGCCAGACATGAGGTCTGCTCCCCTTTGCGTCACTCGGAACAAGAAATTATATCCCAGCAGACTTTGCAGTGCAAAGCAACGCGAACTTACTTCATGGCGAGGGAGGGGAGAGTAAAATTAATGTGACAATAGCAGTGACGTCGAATTTCTGTTTATGACATAAAACTGCAAAAAAAAAAAATTTAATTTAAAAAACATCCCAGTATGATTTTTGTATGATTTTTTATTTTCTTGTTTTGCAAATAATAAAATAATGATATGACTGTGAGACAATAAAAAGATTTAGACCGATTTTAATACACATGCAAACACAAATCTTCAAGTAGCATTTTATTATGCAAGTACATTATATTCAACAGTTTATTTAACAAATGAAGAAGCCTAAGCCATGTATTACGCTATGACAAAACACGACGGGCAATTGAAAACACAAGGGAAAAGTTTTCTGCATTTCTCAAGAAATGTCCGGAGTGTTTTAATTATCACAGTGTAATACACAGATTAGGCTACTTTATTTGCTTTATGATATAGAGATAATGCAGCAAAAAACAAAACACACTTTTTCCGTTTTAGACTCTGATAAAACAGGGGCTTTTGACCAATTAGAGGGCTCCAGGACCCATCTTTATTATAAAACTGATAACATTGTAATGAAGTATTATAAGTAATACCAGAAGCATATCACCTCGATAGGTGATATGCTTCTGGTAATACTAAATATTTTTTTGATATTGCTCCTATTAATTCATTAATAAACTTGAAAATATTCCTAATGACTTCATTACACTGTAATGATATGTTGTAGGAACAGTGGAACCCCGTTGTTAGTCACCAGGCCATGAAGATTTAGCCATATTAACCCTTTCACTCCCGTGGGAAAAAACACATTTTTTTTTGTATAACAGTAGCCACATGATGTACCGTTTGAAATATATTTTTGTGGGATAACATAAATTATACTAACAGCCATAGAGGAAACCTCAGTTTTAATTGAAAAGCATTCAAAACAAAAAAACTTTGAAAAATGGCTTACTTTGCCTATAGTAGAGGTATTTCCCTAATTAATATCTCAATTTGTATCTCTTGATGTGTGGGTATTGTCAGATATTAACTTGACCTTAAAAGTGTTAGAGGAAAAAGTTGAAAAATTTTAGGGTCCGTTAATCAAGTCTCATAGGGCAGAATGTGATTTTTATGTCTTAAAAAGACAGATCTGTGCAAGACCTTTTAACCTGCGAACGCAGACCTATTTCTGGCTGTCGCTTGTCTCCTCCTAAAAATACGTATTTTTCACAGGGTGGCTGTATTTACGGGATAGGGTCAAATTTTATGACTGGTCTAAACTGCGTGACAAAAGTAACAGATATATCACGATTACATCTTTAAACAACTGTTCTTTAATAAGCATCTGAAATGCAGATACAATTTTTTAAAAATTAAAATTTCAATCAGTTCATACACTATTTACATTATAAAATGAAAATAACTTATTTGAGTGGCCGTATAAACAGGGTAAAGTTGTAAATAATTATTAGGGGGGATATCAGAATGTGGGCGTTGGCTTCAGCTATCTTAAAGATACTAAAAGAAAAAAAACCTGAACAAAAAATTGAAACAATTTTACCCATGCTTTGTCATGGAAGTGCACCTATAAATTAATATCTGATATATCCCTCCTTTGAAGAAAGATAACCTTTAATAAGAGTGACACATAATAATTATCGCATGCACACTATCAGCTTTTAAACAAGCAACAGAATGTGAACAGATAGAAGCCCATACAAAAACTATTTACACCATCTATAAGTCTTCACTCATATACATTTAACATTATGCACAAAAATTATTACACAACTGATACTAAAAAATGTTATACACCAAAATTAAGCCTACCAATGTCATGCTCCTGAGTTTTATTGTTCCTTTTTGGACCAATTTTTCTATATAGTGCCTCCTAAATAGTGTAGTTTATACATTAGACAGTCAATTTTTAACTGCAGTATGCAGACAAATACATCTTAATATTAAGCTGCTGGTTATAGCTTCCTCCTCATCATTACTTATATTTTGCCTTAAAAAGTATATATTAACTTTCCAACAGTTTAAACAGAAGACCTCCAGAAAAGAGGAAGCTGCATCAGAATTCAATATCTTTTAAATTAATAACACCCAAGGATGTGCAGCTATGTCAATTCTGTATTACTTCATTAAAAATTGTAAAACTTTATTCTACATCTGATAATAAACTGAGCCTGCAGTTTTGTCAGCAAAGTTTTGGCTCATTTGGAGCACAATATTTCCCTATGAGTATATCACTGGCTTCCCCCAGGGGGGGAACCCCTAGATAAATCATTGATCACAAGTATGTTGTGGAATATAGGGGCAATCAATTCATAGTTTCTGAGTTTCAAAGTAAATATCAAAACAAATACTGAGTGAAAAATTGTCTAAAGCAAACTTTTTCAACAGGGAATGCTTGATTTAATTTTTTTTTAAACCAAACAAAAGTAAAATAATTAGAATTAAGATTTGTAAAATAAGTAGCATTATGCTGACATGACATCTTTTGTGGGATTTAAGATTAATAATATTGTTCACAACATACTAGTCTGCATGACTCAGTCCTGAAACCTATGAACTTGAATGAACTTTACAACACAGTATTTTTAGCTATTTTTGCCATGAACAAAATTAAAATTTAAACTGAAGGAAGCCGGAAAATAGTAGTTTACTAAGATAGAAAAACACCAAAGAGATAATAATAAACCATAAAGAAACAAGGATGGTGCAGGATGGAGAAGATTGACATGGATTGCAACTTCAAGATGTGCAAACTATGACTTAGCTCCTTAAACATGCACCACTTAGGCTGTGTTAACAGTTGGTGCCTGAGCACTCAGCACAAAATAGTGTTGTGTTCAGACATTTGACACCCCAAGGACTCCAGTACCATTTAATGCCAAGTACAATGTTGAGACCTTGTAAATGGGAATAGCCAATGTGCGTGAATTCTGGCATACATGAGTACTTGCGTTCACATTATTGCACAACGAGAATCATCTCAGGCAAGGTGCTCGAACCTTAAGTGTGAACATAGCCTTGCTTGAATCCATATAAAATAAATAAATCATATTCTTTTTCATGAACAAGCCTCCTCAAGAATCTCTTTCAATTTGTCCTTCTTGACAAGTTCAAATATTCCTTTAGCAAACTGAGAAAACAGTCTTTCCATGTAATTGCTCTTGTGAATTGTAATGCCCTCGATGAAACCAATATGTCCACCATAGGAGGTCAGTACCATGGAAACCATTGGGTTCTCTGCCAGTGTGTCCAGTGGTATTGCTGTAACAAGAAACCAATGAAAAAGGAAAAAAATCATGACTTCAACAATATGAATAGCATGTAGTAAACATGAAACAGTATGCAAGGTTACAAGTGAATATATGATTGTATGCTTAGACTACAAGGAGAAAGACAAATACATGATTCACTGGGTTCGAATCGGATTCAAGCCTGATTTTTTTTCTGTTACGTTTAGCTTCAAGCCACTAGGAGAATTTCCACTCCCCCTTGATGGGATGCTAACAGCCCATCAGAAGTTTCTCCTCAGAATCTTTTAGACTGTCCAATTTATAATTACACAGGGTTTGCACTCTTTTTAGCTCTTCAAATTCCATGACTTTCCAAAACCTTTTCCTCAACCATTCCATTTTTCCTGAATTCCAAGACTTTCCAGGTACAATTTCAATGACCCGCATAAACCCTGAGTGTCTAAGCCATAAACAAACTGTGATTCAGGCCAATGCAGAGTCCTTCACCTGAAGTTCAGTAAATTAACAGCAGACACTGCAACAAAAATCTCATTCTTCTCATGAAAAACAAAACTATGAAAAAGTTCAGAAAAATGCTAATATAACACTTACCATGTAGAGGGGAGAAAGGATCATCTGCAGCATTTAAACAGAGTACAGGAACTTTTATGGTGTGCAATGGTTTAGTGTGAAGGGTTGCCGCACTGTAGTATTCTTCATAGTTGCGATAGCCAAATGTTGGCGATGTAAATCTCTCGTCAAATTCACGTATGGTCTGAGACTGTAAAAAATAAATATTAAATAAATAAATACTAGATAGATAATGAACCACCACATCTCTTCATTTAGTCAGTCCTTTAAATACAAAATGCCAACATTTATAAAGTTGGCACAAACTATTCAGCAAAATAATTGACACAAACAGTATACACTGAAAGAAAATTAAAAATAGCCCAAAGAACACGGCACACTAATTGGTTTAAAATCCTCTTTCTATTCAGGGTCGTTCCACAATATTTTGTGACTGGTCTTCAAATTAGTCTCAGTTACATTTTACAATGTAGTACAGAGTCTCAACTTTACTTTTCGAATGATGTTGCACATTGACAAGTCGGCATTGCTTGGTTTATTAGGACAGCGGTTGCACATGTAAAAGTGTTCATTCAGGATAGTACGAGAACGAGAAGAAAGTGTTGAAACGTGTACTCTTGTCTTTCGCCTTATATTATAATTTATTATGATAACAAATTGTGAAATAGCCATTGTGGAAACCACAAAATAAAATAGGTAAGCTGTTTGTTAGAAAACAAGTAAAAGCTGAAATATTTGGCAACACCTCAAGAAAGACCCTACTACTGGTCCTTGGTCCTTCTTTCTACAAAAAGCTGATTCAAACTGACCTTATCATTAGAACTGTATTATATTGGCAAAATGTAGTTCCCACAGCATTTTTCAACCTTAAATTTTCTTTGAGTGACCAAATGAAGCTTCCTTGATGCAAGTTTGATAAGTCGTAATTTACCCTCTAAAGTAAATTGTGCTGCAACAGTTTGCCCTGAATCTTTCTTTATAAGCTTATAATAAAATTTAATATTTTGTTTTCTGTTACAGAGACTACAATTCTGTTGGGGAGACTTCACAAAAAAAACGAAATGTTACTAATTCCCTGAAATTTCAATCACTGGATTTGTATTAAGCAAATTAAAATTATTATTATTATTAAAATTATTATTATACATCATGAGAACAAGACATCTACTTCAGGATCCACTGTATACTTGGCTAAAATTAAGAGAACTGGCATTTCTAGTGAACTTCTTAGCTTAAAGAATTCAATAATTTAAGAACATGCAGTTTATGACACTGCCTTAAGTTGCTCAATTGCCAAAATTCGTTCTTAATTTACTTTTTGTAGTATTTATGTTCACTGTATCCTCATGTAGTCCCTGCAATGTAGTCTCTCTCTCTCATTTAGAATTGTTAATTACAATGGAAACATACACAACATATTAAGTGATTAATAAGTGGTTTGGCAATTATATTAACTTCATAAAATGCTGTTAAGGTCATTCCCCAGTATTGCACTGCGCATCCCCTACTGCACACAATTTCACATTTGATTAGCGCGCGCGCATTAGAAAATGGCGGCTTTTTCTTTACGGCTGGACCCCACCATAGTCTAAGTAAATCGTCATTTGTTCAAAAACGAGTGTGGTAACCGATACTTTTTTTCTGTTGTTTTGAATTGAATAATAAATTTCTCTAAGTAAAATAAATATGGCCCAATTCTCAGTGTAGAACAAGAAGAAAACGTGGGAAACGTGAATTAAGAATTCAAAGTAATTGTGACTATAATCATGGTGCTATTATAAGGATTTCTAGGGTACAAACAAGGTGATGTTGCTCCTAAATGAACATGCCACATAACTTACTATGCATCCCACTCATCTGTAGCAGAGTGAATTAAACTACTGTTAAAATTAGCTCTCATGGACATCTACAACACAACAGCAGTCTGCATCTGCTTTGTAGTCTATATTTTTTGATATATCATAATGAAACAGAAAGTTTCTGAATATAGTCTCCGCAACAAAAAATACTGTAGAATGACCCTTTAACAATATTTATTATGACCATGAGATTTCAAACCCGCAATAGTTGGCAAGGATGCAGCCCAAGTTAACATCACAGATACAAATCAAGAGCGAATAATCTAATCATTTCACTATAAATCTAGTGGTCGTTCCTTAATCCTCTCCACAGACACTTTGAAAATGCCAAGAAGCAGCTCACAGCGCACAATGCTACACTACTTACTATCTACAACAGAATACAGTCAGTAGCTGATCAAAGAATGGCATTTGTGACAAAACACTAGTAGATACACTATAATGTGTTGGCTTGTTTTCTATTTCTCAAGTGAAAACAAGAGAGTAAATAAGAGCATTTACCTTCAATGCATGGTGAATGTCAAATGGTAGATTCCCCAAATGGCTTTCAAACACTTCAAGATTTCTATAACAGAAAATCCAGATAGAAGAATGTCAGTGAGTAAAACAAAAGATCCCAACTCTATTGAAGTCAAACTACAGTGTATAATTTAAATATTATCACAACTTGAGCTAAGAATGTCTAAATTCAGTTTCCAAAACATCACACAACGTCACAAATAAACAAGTTCACTGGTTGTCAAAAAGGAAATACTAAAAATAATTATAACAATTCTTTCTCTTGACTAACAGTGGACACCCAACTAAAGATATCATGTTTGCGTTGTTGTATTGAAAATAAACTTGAGACATCAAACAGAGTTTGGTTTCCCAAACTGTTCAGTGAGTGTCACTGCCACAATAGTTGGAGACGACATTCACTCATCTCTGGCAACTTTGTCAGTGTGCTAAAACAGTCATGTGTGATAGTCTGCGGCTTGAGAATTTTACAGTGTCACTAGTAGATTTCTAGATTCTGTCTTTCACTTTCCTAACAACAAGGGAATTTTCCAAGGAAAATTTTTGAGGAAATGCAGATTGCAGAAGTAATGTAAAAAATTTTTTCAGGGGGGGGGCATGGGGGGTTGGTGAGAATGCCTTTTTTTAGAGCTGGCCTGAAATTGTAAATTACTGTTAGATACCTGTTCAGCATATTCACAAGGTTCCTTGTCAGGTGCTTATTGAAAAGAAAACTGTTGATTGGCTGTTCAAGAGACACACAAGACTCCATGCAATTCCAGGGAATGGATACGGCCATAACTCCAACAAGTTCAGACTTTTCATTATCACTCATCTCATTCAGGTAGTTCATCAGGATCATACTAAACGTACAAAATGAACAGCACGCAAATCAAAATTAAGGGTTTATCAAACTACTCAAGTTGAAGTTGTGGGAAACAGTATTGAATGCAGCTTTGTGAGACAGATGGCCCAAAACAGTCTCAGAAATCAGTCAATATAACAAATTGATGTCAGGTTTCCATGTGTCTCTCCTGTTATTGATTATAAATTTTATCATAACATTATCAAAGTAGCTATGGATCCACCAGGTGATAGCTGAGTGGACCCGCAAGACTACTTTGACAATGTTATGGCGAAATTTATTGTCGATTTATGTCATTGTCATGAAACACTGACATCAAGTTGTTTTTAACAATAACAAAATTGGCTGCTCTTGCTAGTCTTTTGTTTTTTTCAAGGATTCAAAAATATAAAAAAATTTTATATTTTTTTAATACACTCTTTATTTTGAATAACACAGGTCTATGTTAAAATAATTCAGCCCATTATATTATACTACATTAAACTACATTTAGCTACTAATATTAGTATTACACTACCCTACAATACATTACTGTTGTTCTTTGATGCATTGCATAAATTAAAATTTCATGTGTCTGTCCGCCTATTGACAATGAAAGTTAGCCAATGAGTGCACAAGAATTTCTGCAGTTATGGTAAAAGCAGTAATACAAGTGAAATCTGTCAGTCATTCTGTGGGAGACAAGTTATTTATCATTTACACAAAGAAACTGGTTCTTGGACAGCTTGTGCAAACTGTAAGCACATATGCCTGGTGAAATCATTATCAGCATTTAAATTCAGACCTTGGAATCAATTAACAAACAAACATTTCGCACTAAAAATGTTACTCCTGACACTTTACTGTAGAGACAAAGCATATTGTTAAAGATACTTACCCTCCCATAGAAATCCCCATACCTAGGATGGGTGATTTAGGATATGCCTCATGAATGTGTGATAGAACAAACTTGAGATCTTCAGTGTTCGCTGCACAGAAAGTCCGAGGTGTCTGTGTGAAGACAGCTTCATTAATGCTAATGTTTCAGTCATAATCTCTTTAACATAATTCTGACATGTATGATAAAAACATATGGAGCAAAATCCTGAAGATCTTTCCACTTTTTGAACTGAACCTAACTCTTAAAAAGTTAAATAGTATTTCACCTTTAACTGGGAAGCACCAAAGCCTCTGTGATTTGCAACAATTGTCCTGTAATAAGAGATTGACCAAAGTGAACAATTTCTTTGGATGAGATTACATTTAGAGAAGGAAATTGAAAAAGCAACATATTCAGGAGGGTCATTTCTTAATTAATGATTGGCAGGTTCTCGGTTTCCAGCACCAATTTTACAATGTTGCCCACGAGACTTTGGACAGGAAACAGTTTTCTTGCTAAATCTTCTGTGATTGCAAAGTGGCTAATGTGATCCCATGCTATTGAGAAAAAAATTATCCCTAAATAACAATGCAACTAATGCAGATACATTTGTTTAACATACCGGTACATCAGTTGCCGACAACAAAGTACACTAAATGGATCCTTTTTTCTATTTCAGTGATTTCTGTAACATGTCATTAAGCATGGTTTTACCTACTTGAGAGGGTAGAAAGCTCACTACATTCCAGTAGTCAATAGTTTTGGAACCAACAGGTAGTTAATTTGAGTTACAGAGGTCAAATTTTGCGCCTTCATTTTGAAGCAAACGTACCTCACTCCAAGTTGTTCACCAATTAACACTAAGTGCCGGCTATAGCTTGTTTCACTTCCACCTAGAACAAAAATCTCTCATTTAATTTAAAATATTATTATTTAACCTTAGCTAGGGTTTGACATTTCAGAACCAATTGTGGAGTGTATACAAATAAATTGAGTGCCTAACAAAATGACTAATCCATAGAGGTAATATCTAATATCTCTGCTGAAATTGATTTATTGAATGGCAAATTATTCTGAAAATCTTGTAGGGTAAGGTAAGGTAAGGTAACTTTATTCAGAGTTGTAAACATAGGAAGTGGTTGCCCAATCTCCTAAGCCAGGGGCTCATGATAAAAACAATGTCATGATTATTTAGAATAACATTACATACTAGCAATTGAGAAAAAAAAGGAAAATTTCCTAAGATAAATCCATAATAAATTATTAAGATATTAAGTATTCCTAAAAGTAACTAGACCTAATATTAAATATGCGAGTTACAGTACATACAATTCATACATTATCATCAGGCAAACTCCACACTACTCAAACGAGAACCAAGTTATGCCAAACTGGTTGAGAATTTGGTGCTGGTAACTGGTCCCAAATGTACATGTAGGTAATCTTATACAGAGAGGAGTTGTGCATGACCAGGCTATTATATGGTGGCTGTACAATATTTAATCGACTCCCTCATAAATTATACTTAAATTATCCTAGGTGTAAAAACCTGAGAAATATAATGTGGAAAGTCCAGTCTAAAACACTAAAAAATAAAAGGGTCTTCTAATAAATTATTTTAGCAGATGGTTAGGAAGAATCTAACCCTCATTGAAGTCAATATGAAGGCTTATACAAACCAAGAGCAAGTAGGTCCATTAATACTGTTTTTTATTTGTTTTAGATTTTCCTTGTTGTAAAACCAAAATCAAAACCAAACCAATTATTTACCAATCAGACTACTCAGCTGACCGCAAACCATAGTAAAACCAAGACCAAACCAATTAATTACCAATCAGACTACTCAGCTGATCTCAAACCATAGTAGAACCAAGACCAAACCAGTTAATTACCAATCAAACTACTCAGCTGACCTCAAACCATAGTAAAATCAAGACCAAACCAATTAACTACCAATCAGACTACTCAGCTGACCGCCAACCATAGTAAAACCAAGACCAAACCTATTACCAACCAATCAGAAGACTACTCAGCTGATTTCAAACCCCAATAAAACCAAAACCAAAACTAAAGTAATTGCCTAATTACTTTCGGCACTCAATTGAACACCACTCTATCAGGGTTGGTAAATACATAATGTGTACAGGGTTGGACACTATGGCAAAGTTATCATGTGATAAAACTTTGTTGTGTCCCCTCATCTCCAGGAGTGTCCAATCACAGTGGATGTTTGAATGTACAGAGGAAAGAAATTGAAACTTTGAAAATTGAAATAAAATTTTAAAAATGGACTAGTTAGTAAAGTGAATTACTCACCGGTTAGACCAGGAAGTACTAAAACTGTGGGCCTAGAAGCTGCATCTTTATAAACAGTGCTAGTGTCATTGTCAAACCAGTCCAAGCAAACAATTCCTCCATCAGGAGTTTCCAATGTCTCCCTAGTATCAAACACAAAGTGTTAAGGGATTGATTAACTGATTGGTTAACACAGAATTCACTGAATGCTGACATCTTTGAGATAAATATTTGACATATCTTTGTAAATGCAGTTGAAACTGACCGCCTTACACAATTACTGTGGTTCATGACATTTGTGTATTTGCCATTCTCTTGGGCCTTTCTTTAGTTCACAAGAAGGGCACTTAATGCTGTGTTACGAGGAGGAATTGTAAGTAGAGTGGAGCCGTTTGACTGCCCTGTGGTCAAAGGCCTGCATGGTTTCCGCTGTTATCTACATATCGCTTTGCAGAGTTTGACACCTCTGTAATCAGTGATGGGCTCCTGCCCAGTTCTTTGCCACAGGTCTTGATAAGAAAGTGCTCTGGTTATCTAATGCATAGAATCTGATAGAGACAGGTGTTGACGAAGACCTGCAATTTGTGGTATAATTTCTTGGTGCATCTTCAGGTGTCTACCCCGTACAACAGAACTGATTTGACATTGCTGTTAAACAGTCTCACTGGAGTCTCTCAGCTCCCCTACCTGACAACTGACAGGCGATGTTGTAGAGGGTTTGAACATGTTGCTACTCTATATTATGACGCCGGGCCTATTTGAATAAGAACTATTTGCAAGTACAGAAAATAAAGTTTCTTGACAGCTCTAATTAACTCATCGACTGATTTGCTACAGGCTAATCACCAAGGGCGAATGAGCACTTCAAAACAAAGTCTACAGGCTCCCCCGCGCTGCCCCGAGTGCTTCGCTCTCCGAATTCTTCAGTTTCGTGCTCTTCGGCTCACTTTCTTTGCCGAATTTATTTCCGCCTTCGCCCGGAGCCTGTTTGCAGAGCTACTGGCGTTTCAAGGTGAGCTTGCTATCAAACTCGATCTGAATAGTTAATGTTACAATGTACAAGGACATGACTTTTACGACACCTTACCTCCGAAAAGGAACAGACGGTCGCGATCGAATCAGAGCACGAATGACTGTTTGTGCTCGAGCACCAAAACACCAAATTGTTGGCCAATAATGTTCGCTAACAATCGGGCAGCTTTGAAGAATGAATTCTCGAAAACGACCATCCTTGCCGATTAAACGCGGCTTTTGAACGACGTGAAACAAGTAGTACGTGATGTAGATTATGAAAAGAACTGTCAGGAGAGGCAACCACTGCCACTGATAAAGGATATGTAGAAACTCTTGGAAAGAAGGCATCTTTACCTTGACAAGACCTGACAACCTATTTACAATCTATTTGCCCGCGGAAAACTGCGAACGAACGGACTTTGAACCTTAGTAGTACCCAACGTACTTCGTTGAGAAACGACCGAGGTAAAAGATAGGAAGACTGGAACATCGAATGGGAAGAAAAAACAATGATGTATTCGAGATTTCCTTCAATATTGTTTGTAGTTTACGGTGATCTACAGCAAAAAAGGATAGTTTAGAATTTTGGAATATAGTCTTTCATGATGACTGAGTTGTTCAACCATTACGAGCAACAGTTTGGCAATATTAGCGCAGAAATCACGGCAAGAATTTGCAAGATTCCTAATCTTCACGGATGTCAGTTTTGGCGATCAATTTCGATCGACTTTAATTTGACATTTTCGGTCGCTTTTCCTGTGTTAGCGTATTCGAACATCATTAATATTGAGAAAAGTTCTATTTTATTTGTAGCTGCCAAAAAAAGTGCGGTTAGTGATGTGGAAAGATGTTTTGACGAAGCTAGAGAATTGGTAAGGGCAACTTACTTTATTGTGTCAAAATTGATCGAAATTCAGTTGTCACATGTTTGAATTGATCTTGATGGAGTGTGTTATTTAGTTATCTTTAATGGAACTTCTTCTTATTCTGTTAATTTTGTATTTTCGGATTTTATTTTCTGTGGCACAAGGACAATTTTCGATTTCAAAATACCTTGACTTCAAAAAATGACCAAATTTGCATCTGTCAGATTTTAGCTTATATAGTATTACAATTCTTATCTATAATTTTCAAGATTGAATATGATAATGATTATTGTAAACAAGAAGCAAAATTAAGAAGGTGTTTTGAAGGTTAAGAAAGTAAATGACAGAGTGTACTATGTTCACACTTGGCGCATAGGTAATCTAGCAAGGTATGGCAACAAGTGTGAACATAGTTAGTAACCATGGTTTATCATAAGGTTGAGATGCTGTGCTTGGGATATCAGATTAGTCTCAACACAAGTATACGTTAAGTACTTAATGACTGGCACTAAATAAGGGAAACAGCGAGTTTGTTTTCCCATCGAGGTTTAAAACTACAAAACTCAGTGTTTTTGTTATAACTAGAAAAAAACTGTGACTAAATTCCTTGCTTGATGCCAGCTGGTGCGCAAATTTGCTGCAAAGTTCAAGTTGTTGTTTCTCTAGGGACGTTTTCCTCCAGTCAAAAAACATATTTGAGTCCAGGTATAACAGAGCATCTTTGCCACCAGTATTTTGTGTTAAAAAAGTGATTACTTCTCCCTTCACTAGA
>OMLO01002055.1_pt1 | contig 15999 bp, 7 predicted proteins | sample 1674811 | NCBI WGS metagenome assembly OMLO01 (sample SAMN06265003, study PRJEB25207) | coral metagenome | isolation source: Coral host | place: Mexico:La Bocana,Puerto Morelos, Mexico | collected 2008-11-13 | reverse complement strand
CATTCTTTGTAAAATCTTGAGTTTTTTAACCCGTGTTGCGCAAAAAGTATTCAATAGACCTGGCTCATATTCACTGGCAGAGGTAATCATACTATGAACTTTCAATATTCAGAACTGATTTATTTGTAGCTCCATCAGAAACCGAATTGCTTATGCTAAGTAGGCAAATATTGTAAACAAGGATTCCCCTATAGATAAGGCCTGCATCAAATACCGAACTTTACTGTACAGAGGACTTAAGTAGAGAAGTGCGTAAGTTGAGGAACCATGCAACGTACTAGACCACGTGATCAGTCCACCTTCCCATATTGATATTCTAGCATAGCATCTAGTGTTCTCCTGTTCTCCCAAACTTGTTGTTTGGTGCGTTTCTTTGTGTTGAATCTTGTACGGAAATTGACCGACAACTAAGTCTCTGAGTCATATTGGAAATCTGAGGTAGAGATGGTCGGCGAGTCTAGGCATGCACATAAAAAGTAACTTTTAAGACTTACTCAACTAGCTTTCCGACGTACAGCAAAAAAGAAACTTCATTTTTAATACCGTTAGTATCTTAAATACTAGTTGAATAAGTCTTTTCAGAGTTCAGTGGCTTCATCAGAGCAAATTCAGGGATTGTGAGCCGCGCGGGGTGTTCTGGTTACACTTAGAGGTTACGCAATCAAAGTAAACATTACTGCAATAATTACAACTTGACGATAAAGAGGTCTCGTGTATGTTCCCTTTGATAATGGCTTATTCAAGTGATTGCATTATTCTTGCTGTTCGGAAACTTCATGGCAATTTCCGACCTCGCTCAGGTTCCCGCTGTGCGTAAGGAATGAGGAGACCTGGGACTGCGTTCCTTGTCTCCTCCTCCCAAATCTCCGCGTTTCTCCACGACTTACTTGTGTGTAATGTCCGCAAAGTCCTCTGGAACAGACAGCAGCACTCATTGGGCTCTCAAACTTACTGTACGTGTATTGCTTGTATTCAAGATACCATCTCTCCACGCGACTTTCTAGATTGTCCAGCCTACCCATCTCTCGCGCGAGATTCTGACCTACCAGTGAAAAATGGTAAATTCGAGAGACGAGATGACAATTCTAACAACGTTTCTACGAACCTGAGACCACTAATTTCCGGTAAGTTTTCGATTTAAACGCAAGGAAACAAATCAACATCGGGCCTGGTTGTGCAAACCACGCCAGTCCAACTATGATACGCTCATCTATGCTATTCGCTTGGAAGTGACTTATTGAGTGGTTTGCTTTAGCCATCCTAGCAGCAACCTGGAAAAAGCTAGGGAGTGACGTGCAATTGACCGGAAATCGATCCACATCCTGTGGAGGGGGAGTTAGGAGACTCGTATACGTTTCATAAACGAGAGGCAATCCCCATTATTTACCCGCCACGCAACAGGCTCCCCTAGTTCCTTGAATGTGATGTTTCTAGGCTCTATCAGTCCTATTATGGGCCTAATATGCTCTGCTGGACCGAATAGAGAACGCGCGAGGTTCGAGGCATCATCGGACGTATTTGGACATACTTTATGAGCAGAAATATGTCCGGCTGTGCAATTGCAAATAATACGAATTACAAATACCTATTTGGCCAGTAAAGTTAACGGAATACGGATATTGGTCACCGAACTTCACAAACCCGTGATCCCATATGCATTTATTTGACCACATCTGGGCTAGGTTGGCAAGATTGTCGTCCCACATCTGCAAGTATAGATATACGATTAGTAGTCAAACGTGCTGTGAATTCCGGTATAGTTATACTGAAGTGTCAAGTTATCGGAAGAGCAGAAAGCAGCGGCTTAAGAACAAAAGCAGTAGTACAAAATCTGTGAACTTAAACGACACAAGACAAATAATTACTGCTGAGTACTGTTTTTCAAATTCCATGAGTTGTTTGTTTCCCCCGAGGGTATTTCCAGAAAAATTGGGTAGGGGTGTGAAACCCGCTTCCCAAAACCCTTATCCTACTTTAAAAGACCAAAATCATCGAATTACTCTTCCTATTTATGAATTGCATATTTATGACCTGACCCTTGCATCAATACCCTGTTCGAGGTCTGCCATATATTTAGGCCCTTGTTCAGCCCAATGTTAAAGGCGTTGTATAGGGCTTCTGTTGATGGTCTTATCGACAACGATAAAAATAAGTAGCTTCTTCTAAAAAACATACCCAATTCAAGGCTAGAGTGCAAATTCCATACCCTATTTTAGAACAAATTTGCTAAAATCGATATCTTATTTCTGACAAAAACAGCCTACCTTTGGGGCCGCACTAAACGGCTTACCTATATAGCCAACATAAGGGAGTAACCCCTGCGAGCAAATAGTTTATCTTGAAGGTAGACGCATGCGGAATCCGGTAGTGCTATATTGCCTGTGCACAACTGAAAACGCACTCGAGTAGAAATAAAGGATATTGCATGGCCGCGCGTGAATAAGAAATTATTATATTCTCGTGTTCAACTCGATATCTCACTCGCTCGCGCGTATAGAGTTGAACTCTCGAAGATAAAATTCGTATACACATGCGACCATATAATATCAGATTATGTTCATTATATGGACACTGATCAAATAACGGGAAAACGATTTCTTGCTCTAATTCTTTATTCGCTGAATCCTGTATAATAAAATGTCGATCTTACGCATATTCTTGTTTTAGTCGAGAAATAGAGAAAATAGGTATCGTTTATCTATATTCTGAATGTTATGGCAATAAGGCATATATGATGCGTCATTGTCCTTTAAAGTGTATTAATAATTTTTCTCAAAAAATCAGGCAATTATATCTTTACTGGATACCAATACCAAATTCTCGTCACTGGAGAAATCCCGGTATTTCATCGGCGTCTATGTATTAAAAGGTTTTTCATACGTATTGATATTACAGGCCACATTAAGCCCCCTGATTCACTGTTTTGGCTGGTGATTCGGTCTGTACCTACCAAATATTCCATGTCAGCCGCAGGCGGACTAACCATTCCGCGAAATTTGTTATGTTCAGAGAGGAATTTTTCCTTTTCTTCCATTGTAAGTTTACAAGTCGTAAAATCCCCTCGCGAAGGCGACGTAATGGACACAGACAAGACCTTGTCTTTCACAGGGAACTGTAACATGAAGCAAAGAACTGAACAAGCCAAACTCCCGAACACATTGTGTGTGTGTCTGATGCGGGGAGACATGGCTTATTCATCCAAGCTTTTCAACAGCCAGGAGAGTAAAACTTATTTCTTGCTTGTTTTTTGTATTTGTCTTCTTTTATATTGTGCGTGGACACAGTTGCTAATTAATGAACAAACAATGCAATGTTGGTTGCTAGTACCCGTAAAAAGGTTACATGTGTAATTGACCTCTAATTTCCCCACAACAAACCATTTTGAGTGTGTGTGGGCTACTCAAAACAGAGCTCCTGTGGGTGGGGTGGGTGAAGTAAAAGTCTGCGTCGCGCTTAGTGGCCCATCAGGCCGGAGCTTATCCCAGTTTCTGTAGATGGGATGGTAGTCCATTGCACGGCTATCCCCTTGCATTGAATTCGACATTTATGCACCTGGGTGGAGAGAGGCACTGTGAGATTAAAGTATCTTACCCAATGACACAATCATTCTCAGGTCCAGTGCGCGCGCTCACCATTAGGCCACCGCCTGTGGGGTGGATGGGTCGGTGTAATTGGAATTACGCGCGGGCCCATAGCGATAATTCACCTTTCGATGGGATATGAGAAAATATTGGTACCGGTGCAAGATCAAAGGATCGTTTCAAACTCAACAAGGATACTTCGGGTAGAGTGTTCGTGAGCAGGTAATTAAATTATGCAATGCTACGGCAATTCACCATTCACGATTCACATATTTTCCATTCATTTTACCCGACTGTTGTTAAAATCGTGTAAAAATCCTTAGCATTTTGGTATTGTTATCTAATCATTTTTTCATGTGTAAGAAATAGCATTAGAGTCAGTATATATTTAATTTCCCTTGATATATAGTTAAAATCGAACAAACCCTATCCGCGGAATAAAAGTTTCGTCTCTAAGGTAAACAAGAATGGAAGTTTGCAGCGTGTTATGGGCCTGGGCCTCTTTTGCGATGATTTAAGTCAATGTAGAAAGTTCAATGTAGAATACGAGTTAACTTATGCAAGATAAAATCAAATAACTAATAATATGCCCGTTGAAAAGAGAGCAAAAGAGCAAATTTCAGATTGTAAAATATTGAGAAGGCTATTTACAACAAACTTAAAATTAAGAAATTGCGGCACATCTAAAGGTAGACGCGATGGTCAACTAAAAACACAAAGTTCGTGACAGTTAAAAATGTTTGCTCAAATTGCGTTCACTTTATTTTATATATACTTCAAACTAAATTTACTGGTGGCTAACGGTAAATTAACTTCAAACTTCTGTTTATGTTCTCGTCTCCGTATTATTATCTGCGCTTGTTTCTATAGTTCATATGGCGACTAAATATGTCAACTGCATGCATCCCAAATTTCACAAAAGAAAAGAACTAGTCATCAGTTTTCAATTTGTTTAAAATCAAACAAAACCACATGAGCGTACTGGTTGAAAGGGTGTTAGTTAAATTGAGACACGCCAGGGTTTTCTCTGCAGAACCGAGACTTGCCGCAACCATCTTTTTATAATACAGCACAATAGACAGCACAATATGAAGGCGCCGCTCAGTAGCTTTCATTTGAATGGTCATTCACCAGGGTTCTATTCACAGACTAAGGCTTGGAATCGTGTTTATTGACGCGGAATTTTGCTTGGAATTATAATATTGAAAGTGGGTCAAATGCTTGCTGTGAAGCTAGTATTAAGAGCAAGATTTTTGCAGACACGAAATTAATTAACTGTTTTCATCTTCATCGAATATTCAATATAAGAAAGGACAAAAACGAAAACAGTTTCGCAGAAAGAGTGCGCTCATTTGCATAATTCCAACACCTATTTAAATGTCGGCTTTAAATATGTTCTTCTTTTCTCGTATCAGAGAATTAAAATGATCACAAACTCTGATAATATCTTACTTCAGACAAACTAAGTAACTCCAAAAAACTGTGAACGTCGCTATTTTGACGACCGCTATAAGCCGTTGAACCTTGCAATGATTATATTTTTTTTGTGTGTTAAAAGCGAGAAACGAACGCATCAAGCCGTTAACAAATTTAATATGCTTCGTAGGATCACCAGCCAAATAAGTGTTGGCATAATCCGGCTTTAGCACACGTTTACCAGCGTAAAGTTAGAGTTTTTTTAATATCTTTGATCGCGTTTATGAATTATTTCAGCGTTCTCAAATCAATTGCAATTAATTTACGTCCTATTGCTTACTCAAACAACCATATGGACACCTGCTGTTCGTATACATGAGGGCCTCTTTACTGCGATAAACATGAAAAGTCCACCTGTCTTTGTAATTACGTCACTGCAGGCCTGAGAGGTGAATGATTTCTCATTAAAGCGTTTGTTTGGGAGAATGTGATTGGGCAGCCTGTACTATTGTTTTCATACCAAGAGATAGGCATTGGAACTTTACAATCAGGTGCCCAATGTAAATAACATTTCGCATAGCAACCGACCTAAGAGTCGGAATATTTGATATCTTTCAAAACGTTTCGAGAATGATCCGTTTTATATCGCACGCCAGAAGGAAATATCTGATGGAACTGGGAGGAAATTTTCGCAAGGGCTTATTCGGAAAACGCTGGCTTGGCCTAATGAACTAAAACGCAGGTTATTTAAGGGCTAAATCATTATTTTGCAACCTAGTGTTTATACAGTAACTTGACATTTAGAGGCTAATACACACAATCTCACCGCCAGCTACATGTGTTAACGTTCACAGCCGGGCGAAATTTTTAATTTAAAATGGGTGACAAGAGCAAGATAAAGACGGGAAATCTCGGAGCGAATATCATGGAGAAAAAAGAACTTTCGAAGCGGCTTGGACGCTTGAGAAGACAGACAGACTACTTCGTTTCTGAGATAGAGGCAGAGCAAGTTTTACTTGCCAAGAAATTTTTAAGTCATCTACAGAGAAGTGCCAAAATTGCTCAAGAGCAGGAGGCTGTAGTAAATACTTTCAAGTCAACACGCTGGAATCTAGCCTTTGAAAGTCAGCGTTCCGAGCACACTATGGGCTCCAAATGCAATTCCAAGAAAAGTGACGAATCGGAGGACAGCGCCGCGCACAGTGAACGCGCAGAGAAAAACCCCTCGCGCGTTCTAAAACGAATGAGTCAGCAATTTGAAGTGCCTTACAAAAAGATGTACTCATTTAAGACAAGTGAGTTTGGTAGACCAGCCACTGTTCTGGACATGCGTTGCAAAATGTGGCAACGAATTTCGTTCTGCGCGGACAAGAAAGAAAGAGTTAAGAGCGCCCCTCCGTGGACTGAGAACTACAAGGCTCCGAGGAAAATAGAGCTCGCTCACTATCGAGCGTTAAACTATATAGGCATGAAAACAAATCTTGTAAACCCTCCGAGTAGGCAACCGCAAATCGATCAAGAAGCTTTGAAACGTTATCGAAACCGCGAGACCGAAGTTGAAAGAAAGGTTGTTGCGCAGTTCAACGAGAGTCTTGTACCATACAAGATCAGGCCCGGACCAAAACAAATCGTTTATGACGCTAACACTCTTTATGGAGAGTTAGCCAAAATAAATAAGAAAGTAAGGAAATGATTATGTTCTTGAGGAAAACTTCAGCTCACTTTTGTCTACAAATATACAGTTAGAGATATTTACTTCTAAATGCAGTGCAAAAATGTCAAAGCTTCCGTTTGCTTTTGCAAAACACGAATATTTACGACACACCTTCAACCTACAGGGAAGTAAATTTCAATATAGCTTATCCACTTTTGTAATCAATCATAGGAATAATTAAACTATTTTTACTAACTCCCAAAAATAAACTAATCATTGAAATCTTTTTATTGATATACATGAATGCATTGTAAACTCCAGATCGAATTAAGTGCAGGTGAAGAAAAATTGTACAAATAATTAAATGGTTGGCGCTTAAAATGCCGAAAGTGGCCCGCTACAACAATCGATCAGTTATCTATATTTTATGAATGTGGCAACCTTAACAAAACTAAGAGAACAACGATAAAAAAATTCACTTTATCTTGAATCGAAGATGACAGGTAACAAACCAGCCTTTATTTACGTTTTCTCCTATCCGTTTGTTACATTTCTTTTTTATTTCTCAAATATATTTCCCTGTAACCGTTTCCTTTCTGGCACTTGCCTGATGATTGCTTCGACAGAATCATGAAACTCTGAGTAGCAAGTAAATGTCTTGGATCACCTAATCTATCTCTGTACTGCTATAATTATAAATTTCAGCATCAATGTATCGCAAAACCTCAACTAAATCCGGGGCTCCACGTCATTGAGATCGTAAACGAGAGCATTGGAAGGACTCGCTGACAATAAACACACATGATATTCACTGTTATGAGAGATGCAAAAAGGAGCGGTTACGAATTCAGGTGATCGATTGTGGGATTTCTACATTTTTATTTCATTTTCCAACAAAAAAAGAAAAATTTCAAGCACAATAATCGATATTTATTAACGATCTTTCTTCGTCTGTGTCATGGATAAATTCGAGATCCGGTTTACGTATTTTCGTGTGAACCGAATCGTACACCGGTGTGGACTAATCTCGTGTCCAGATCGTAAACGACATTGCTATCCAAAGTGGGTAATTTACGTATTCTCGTGTGGACTGACCTCTTATCCAGATCTCACTCTGTTTGACGCCTGGTCGTGCGAGATCTGGGTGGTCAGCATAACTAGATTCACCGGCAAACGATGACGTCACTTCAACTGACGCGTAGCTATGTTAGGCCCGTACGCGCGGGTTTTAATATATATTTCAGCGTTTACGTCTAGAGAGGAAATCGACACAGATTTTTACAACAATAACAATACAACAATACACAATTGCGCTATTTGCATTCCGGTCGAAATTTCCGGAATTTTGAGTAAAATGTTAAACAAAATCGATGAAAACCGATTAATTAATAACGGGCTGGAGAGGATTGTGGGGAGGGGGTAAGGAAACTCATTTACTGTTGTGGTGTGTCGATGACGCTTCATAATAAAGCTTGCCTTCCCAATGGAAAATTTTCTCCAGTTCTGCCATCAGTGCGACCTCGCACCCCTATCTGCCTCAGCCGCGACATCTCGTGTTTTCTCGTCCACTTGTCACGCAACACTGATTCGTACCGATATGTCAAACCGTCTCAATTCCGTCCGCCTTTTCAATTCATACCACTACAAGGCACGGTCCCGCGTGTTAAGTCTTATCTAGTTTCTCCGTGGCTTTAACCACTAGACTGGAGAGGACTGAAGTGCCTTATGGGTACAAAGTCCCGTCAATAGCACCCCATCACCACTGCATTACTACGCGTATACGTATATTCTTAAATTTAGTCATTCCAGCCCAGGCGGCTCTTTGGTGATTGTTTCTGGTGACCTTTTTCTCCTTTCTCAAAAAATCCAATCTCACCGCTCCTTTGAAGGGATTTGATCACTCCAAACATCTTACCCGTTATCCAGTTCCTCCGCAGCGGCGCCGTATTACGTATGCGGTAGTCTAAAACGTTGCAGCACAGGGAAAGCATTCTCCTCTTTCCTCATCCTCTAAACCCGGACTCCGACCTCTGCCCAGTGACAGCCACTCGCTACTCAGTTCCAACTACTGCCGGCCACTCTCACATCACCTTCTTTCTGCATACCTTCTGCATACTGGCTCAGCCCATCACGTTCTCCACGTTCTCCAGCTCCCTCATCACGGCACTTGGCCTTGACGCCTCTAACTATTTTCCCCACAGTCTAAGACGCCGCAGCGCTACACATGCTTTATCAGTCAGGAGTCCCAGATCACCTCATCGAGCTTTACGGGGACTGGCGCTCAGACGCTTATAAACCTTTCTGCTTCCGGATCCACGCGTACCCGCGTCGCAGATTACATGGCAGCCTAACTTTTTCATATGTCTTAGTTTTTTTTTCATTTTCATACTTTTGTATCTATCTATATTTTTTTAAATTTTTTTTCAAATGGTCACGGTTTAGGCCTTTCTCTTTTTTGGGGTCTTCAATGTTTTACACGTTAAATTGGCCCAAACGTGCGTACAGTGTCATTTATTGATTTGTAAATGATTTAGAGGTTTGATTTGCAATTAAATGAGTGTTCTGTCAAAAAACTTGCCACAAGTTCCGCCATGCTATCGCATCTCCGAGGAGTTCAATTCTGACAAAGTTACAGCAAATGGTTTCCTATCTCAGGTTCCTCGGTGTTCTAAAAATAACGGGGCAAACGATAGCTGAGTTTGAGAATAATCAAAACCTGCCAGGAAGAAAACGGAAAAGTTATATCACGAGGCCAACATCCGCCGCAATCCACATCCAAAGGATGCTGGGATATGCCATTAGGATTTCGGAATGGACTCTGAAATCCGGAACTAAGATTTTGTTTTTAAGTTTAAGTTACACTTGGTAAATTAAAAACGTGTCATATAGGTACTTGAAATCCGGTATTTAGTTTTGCTTACACCAGATCCTTCCACACACACACAATGGCTAAAGACAACTCAGCTCATGTGATGAAGATAATTATAAAAATTTTCAGATTTAATACACAGCAGGGAACACCAGGTTTTTTAACCTGTTCCTTTGTATGTGCTAAATACATTTTACAGTACAGTAATTTCAAACGTGATCCTAAAGCAAGACTCAAAATTATATTTAACAACTTGTTACCTGAAACTTCCACTTTTGACTTACATGTAGTGTTTACACTTGAATTTTACACAGTACATTTTAAAGCTGTATTAATCAGACTATAAGTTAGTGTTCTTACACCAATAATAATCTAGTTTTATATATAAATAATTCAGGGTTGTTTAAAATTTATGTTTAGAAGGAAGAAAACCATAACAACTGTATTTTCAGTGCAGTCAGAGAACAGATCTTCCAGTTCAATAAGCTACCAAAAACAAGTAAACTCTAGCATTCTCAAACATGCATGCTACCTAACACGATTATTAGTACTTTCCTTTGAGATAGCAATGGTCTACAGTATTTTCTCTATGAAACTCAATACAGTACATCAATGTACATGTTATATGACATATGACTTTGTTTGAAGTCTTCCCTTGCAGCACAATTGCCTTTGGAGGAGTTAATTTCCATGTAAAGTTAATAAATAATTAAATTGACAACTACATACTTCCTTGATGTGTTAGAGATTAACACAGTGAATGTTGAAAATCATCAGTCTAAAAGAGTTCCAGCTTTTTCTTTAGGAAGAGATTTGAGACATATTTACTTTAAAATCCTAATAATAAACATTCATAAATTCTGTTATGTATATGTATAGATCTATATACAGAAACCACTCGCATATAAGACTCTCATGGGTGAAGAACCTACAGGCTGCAATGTGAAACAGGTTCTTTCATTTTGTACAATATACATGTACATTGTAACATCAACCAAATTAAATTCATTCAAACAGCAGCCATTGTATGAGAAAAATGTACTTTCCAGTTCCCATACAGTTCAAGTATGATAAGATGTGATGTTTAGTGTAGCTGTAGATTCAACACTACCCTGGAAACAGAGGTCCCTTCAATCTCCTAGAAAAGTCAGGAAGAGGAGCGGTGTCGCTTCCTCTTCTTGACTTGAGGAAGATCAAAAGGACCTCTGCTTACAGGATATTTTGGCTCCTGAGTAGAATGAAAACATAATAATTAGGTTTAGGTTCTTAATTATTAAGAACCTACATGTATACAACCTGATTTCTCACTTAACACATGGTATATAAGAACATACTGTATGAATTCAATCTGCCGTGTGAAAATGTACCGGTAGGTTCTAGTATACATGGTTACACTGTATTTACTTCTTCTCATTGGAATCATGTAGACGAACTGTCACGTTCGTAATTTCAATTATACCATAACAGAGGACACAGCTTAATAAAATTTTCATTCCTGCTAAAATTAACCCTAAAACTGTGTAAACAGTCATGAAAAGTATTAATTAGTCATCAGAATGTTGCATGCATGAACTGACAGCTGTAAAGTGAAGTGTCACTGCCCCCTTAATTTCCTTCCCACATTGATAACAAAAACCTGTTTTACAGGCCCAGCATTTTAGATGGTTGTTGTTGTTGTTCTCTTTGAGACACTTTTGATGACAACGAGGACACAACTTAGTCCGTAACGTTCTCTTTGGGTTTGCCTTTCTGTACTCTTCAATCATTGTTTCTCCTACTGTCGGCTCCCGTCGTGGTTGATGGAATATTTTTCCACAGTGTCCAAAGTGTTCATATCCTGAAATTGCCATTCCTAGAAGACATATGGAAAATTTTGACCAACCAAGTGAATTGTAAAGAAGGTTGCAAAATTATTCTGTTGCATCCTGCATTGTATAATATGTAGTTCCAGAAAATGTGCACACACCCCACAGAAGGGATTGGAATTTCCTGGGGGTGGGGGGCTCTCAAAGACCAAAACATTTAAAGAAATGTACCAAGTTTAATTGGAATTTTCTGAGGGGTAAAGGTGATGGAAAAAATGCCTTCCATGGGCAAGGTACATGTATGGTTATTTTCTGGAACTACACAATTTTCCCCGTATGCAAAAAGGTCTCCCTTCCAGATAAGAAATGACTATTGGCCACTGTAACATGTACTGAACCTGTAAACAACTTTATATATTCAGTATTATTAACTAGTTGGACAACAATACAAAAATTGCAATATCATTGTTCACAATATTGCTAGCATCAATTTTGGTATTAAAAAAATTATATACATGTACATATACATATTCTTCTCTTTTAAGTTAGGAAAGAGATTTATAGTCATCGTTTGATTCCTCCGTTTCTTCCTCCGGATAGTAAAATTCGCTTTCACTGTGTCCGCTCTCATCAGAATGAATTTTTCTTAATAACAGTTATATTTCGGTAGCCCGTTTTTCACTACATGGGGATATTTACAACTAACTTTGTAAACATTAATACTTTTAACTACATTGTATAGCCGCCTAGATTGCTACAGCGGGGAAAAAGTCTGGCCCATGGGCCGTATTGTAAAAAGCTTTACTGGTCATGTGCGAGTGCTTTGCCAATCAAATTCGAGGATATAGGATTCCGGCCTGCTCAGATGCTTGAAAGAAAAAGATAATTTATGATATGTGAAATATTGAGTGGATCCAAGATTTTAGGGTAACCACAGAAGAAGTTTTGTGGGTATGAAATGGCATACATTCCTAAGAGGGGTGTGGTGCGAAATGATACAAGGCAAATACAAACTGTCAGCTTAATATTTTTTTCTTGGTGGGGGGGGGGAGACAGGATTGCTCCAAGCAATATAAAAAGGATCGGGGTGTTCTTTGGAAATTTTGAAAAGAACCCCTAAGAGGTGTAATAGAGGTGTATTGGGGTACCAATATCCTGTTTTGTGGTCATGTCTTGAAATTTCTTTCACCCCTAAGATCAGAGGTACCAATTCTACAACAGCACATTACATTTGTATCTCGTCATATTTTACAAATATATATATGCTTAATATACTGAAAATGTAATAATGTTTATTCTTGTGAAAATAAAGATGTTGCTGTAAGTTGTAGTTTTATTTTATCAGCTCAATATTCTAAAAGGTTTTGGAAGAGCTCCTGTTGTGAACCTTTTGAGGCTGAACACTCTAAGAGATACATGTACCAACACATTTTCAACCCCTAAACGTTAGCCAAGCACATCCGTCCTTTTTCTAATGCAGTATTCCCCCAGGAGGAGTGCAATCCCTTCAACCCTTTTTATTAATTTTGCTTACCACATCTCCAGCAGAAGCTAGCACGGCATTGTGAACAGTGCATCATGTCACAACCAGAGATCCTCTCAACAGCCATGCGACACTTTGGACAGAACTGATACTTTCCTTGTTGCTTCATCATTCGAATAAAAGACACGTTACTCAGTTCCTTTCTATGCTCTTTTTCTGTCTGTAACCTCTGTTGTCTCCTGAGAGACAATTCTGCAGTGGTAACCCTTTTAGCTCCGCCCTCTCTCTTCTTATCCTTCTTTTTCTTTGATCCTGTGTTCTTGCTTTTGGCACCTTCCTCCTCCTCAGAGTCTGTTTCCTCCTCAAAGCATGGCTGTCTAGCATGCCAGGTCTCAAGGCATTCTGTGCAAAATGCAAAGAAGCAATTTGCACAGTGACCAAGTCTGGAGGTTTCATCTTCGTCGACAACAACTGCCACATTACATCTCGGGCAATAAACAATATCTCCCATGACATCCAGGGTCTTGCTTAGAAGCAGTCTTTCCCATCGTTCATGTTTGTCTGGATCTAAGACATCTTGAAGAATCTCAGGCGGAATCATTGTTTTGCAGTCATGACTTGGACACAAGAGATTCAGTACAGTGCCACCTTCAACATGCAATTCACAATGTGCCTTTAAGCAGTCATGGCAGAAGAAGTGCCTGCATTCATCTAGATAGTGAAATCCTGACCCATCCCTTTCATCGAAACAAATTTCACACAAGTGAGTGCTCTGTCTAAACACTCGCCTTTGCATTTCAAGGTCATATTCAAAGATTGTAAGTAAAGCTGTCTGCAATGTTGTAACAGATCTCTCACTTTGCTCTAAGTCTTGATGTTCTTCATTTGTGTGTGTCTGCAACCTTCTCACTGGTTTATCCTCCTTCAGGACCAAGTGTGACCCCAGACACAGATATTCATATGCATGATTTTGCAGCCAATCTGCCCAAGTGAAAACTATGGGTAGACATGGAGTTTCTGTCCACAGACTCATCAGCTTTTCTTGCAGTTCCTGTACCTGATTTCTGGTCAGCCACAGACAGCTAAGAGAAAATTCTGGTGCGCAATCTGCAGGATATTGTGGGGGAAATGTGCAGGTCACATACATTGGAGTCAAGAACTGGATGTCAGCTCGCACATGCCAGTGTCGCCGAGATAAGGATCTCGAAAAGCCAGGTTTTGTGCGCCCGGAAAAACTGTTATGGGAGTTGCCATGGTTTTCAATTTCATTTTCAGAGCCAGCGCCAAGTTCTGTTCCATTTTGCTGTATTTCGATGTGATCACTCTCACTCATAGTTGCATTATCTTCACCATCTTGGAACTGAGTTTCAGGCTTATTGTTCGTGTCATTTTCACCGCTAGTAATCGAGGAACGGTCTTCGACAACGGCTTCGAATTCTTCAGGAATTAGGATGAAAGCTTCGAAATCGATTCTGTCGAAAGGGATGTTGACTTTCACCGTCAAGTTAAAGCAAACCATCCCCTGTCCATCTCCTCCCTGGAGCATTTGGAAATCGTCTTCAAAGATCGACTGAAGGACAGTCACTTCTTCTTGTTGTTCTTCAATGGCAGCTGGATTCAGAAGTTCCATACATTCCGCCATCTTCGAAGTCGATCACGATCAAGCCTCCCTATGGGCAAAATTTAATCAGTTTCCAGCCTTCTTGGCTGTATTCTCTGATATTAACTTGACCGAAGCTGAACGAGAATGATGGAGCAGGAAGAAATCTTGACGAGAAGTTCCAAAAGTTTACATCTCTATGGTGCAATTCCCCCAGGGCAGTCCGCCATGTTTATGTTGTTTTCGGATTCCAAAGGATTATGGGAAACTGCGATTGTCTTTGATCTCTAAAGTATGAAATCTGGACTTAGGACTCAGGATTGCGGAATAGAGCAAGAACTTTGATGCTTAGCCATCGGTTCGTCTATTGACGTGATAGGCTAACTTGTGTTTTATTCTTTCGTTACTTGCAAGCAGTTGTTCTCCTAACTTTGTTGCAAGTCAGTTGAAGTTTTTCCAAAGAAAAATAAACCTTTTTGTCCTGCACAAACAGAGAGATCAAGCTTGCTTTGTTCAATTTAAAACAAGAGAAATCTGGTCGTGAAAAAGTCACCCAAAATATGTGATCTGTCAGAAAAGGAAAAGGTAAAGTCTGCATACGAGCCTAAGTGACCCATTTGGCCGGAGACTATCCCGATTTCTGCAGCATTAAGCGACTAGGAATATTTCTACTCCCCCCCTGGATGGGATGCTAGTCCATCGCAGGGCTACCCCCACCATTAAATTTGTCGGTACCCATTTATACACCTGGGTGGAGAGAGGCGCTGTGAGAGTTTCTAGCCCAAGAACACATCGCGATGTCCACGGCTAGGGCTAGAACCCGGACCGCTCGATCTGGAGTCGAGCGCACTAACTATGAAGCCATTGCGTCTCTCACGATCTTTCAGAAACCTTGGTACAAAATGCGTGCTGTTTATGGGCATCCCTCGGAAGGTCTATATTGATCTATTGAAAAATTCATAAATTAATTAAGCAAGAACCTTTAACCCAAAACAATTTTTGGGTGGGGTGGAGTGGAAGAAAGGCAGGATTACATGAAAGTTTCTAATTTTGCTCTTCGAAATTGCTTGCATGGTTTTACAACTCATATTTGGAAGAAATTTTGTGTCTGAAGAATTTTACGCGACTCTCAGCAATCAGCATAGCAATAAAGCCTTCCAATCGTGAAATGAACAGCGGTCAAAAATAGTCTTTGAATAAGTAAAATCTTTCTTACACTATTTGCAATACTCTACAAATATTTGACTCATTAGCATAAGCGAACCATTTGAATAAAGCTAATATTGACTTGCAAGCAATGTGTGTGCGATGTGTTGAATATTACTACTTTTGTGGGACACGGGTTTAAAACGCAAAATACAAACTTGCTATTTAATCATAGGACTTATAAAAAACTGGAACATTCAGTTTAATAGTGTTCATTGGCCTAGCCATCATGGTGTATGAACCATTAGACAATAACTACCCAATTTCTCGCGCGCTGATTGGCTCGTTTTTATCACCAATAAGAGTACAATTCTTATAAGTAGTTTTTTTGAAAAACATTTCAGAATAAAAACTAGCGGTAAAAAACGACGTTTCGATCTCTCTG
>OMLO01002054.1_pt1 | contig 16003 bp, 3 predicted proteins | sample 1674811 | NCBI WGS metagenome assembly OMLO01 (sample SAMN06265003, study PRJEB25207) | coral metagenome | isolation source: Coral host | place: Mexico:La Bocana,Puerto Morelos, Mexico | collected 2008-11-13 | reverse complement strand
AAGTCTTCTTGTCATTTTTTTCACGTAGCGCGTAATAAATTAAAATGAAACAGTCATAAGTTGCGTCTGCTTGATCTATTTTAATTCAAGGCCCTTTTTAATACCCGAATGAAGATTTTCCTACCCTTTCATATACCTAACCTTGTTAAATCCCTACCCTTTTATATACCTGAAGCCTGAAAAAGGTACCCCTTTCGGGCGGAGCCTCCCCGCATAGGCCAATATAGGGAGTACCCCCCGGGAATTAACTGCTCTTTTTGCCGCTATTGCGCGAAAACTGCTGTTGCCCTCTGGCATACATTTCTTTGTAAAATAAAATGCACGGCAAGTTCGGGGTCCCATATTTTAGTCAGTTTGCGGCAGATTCTCATGAAACTTAACGTATTTACTAAATTGGGCGTGTCGAATTGGAGGTGGGTTTTTGCTTCTATGAAAAGTGCGAAAAGTTCATTGATGTCTCGTGACATCGCTAAAAAAAAGACCTTTTCCAAAAGTTAAGACAGTCACTGAATTTAATAGTTATCCAGCTTGTTTTTTAGCCCGTAATTTTATTAACAATTTCTCGTTTGAAAACGTTTTCTACTTTGATTACGGAAAACTTCGAGGCCACGAAAACGTGGAAGTGGAGTTGAATTTTTACATAAGTTTGCGTAACTTTGATCTCTACGATTCTTGAAACCACTGTACTGAGGACTATATTCCTTCAAAAAAGAATTATTCCCAAACGTTTCCAGCAGCTGAAGAGGACTAAACAAAAGGGCATTCCGATTTGGCACCATTGTTCGTCAAATAATGTGTTTTTAAAATATATTTTTCAATTTTAATGTAAAGAAAAGAGAGCCGAGCGTCCTTCAGTTTTCCCGCCATTTCAATCTTCTACCCGTTGCCATAGCATCATCACATATGTCACGTGACTTTTGTCTATAGGCGGCCATGACAGCCGTTCAAAACAGTGTACATTCGGGAAATTTAGTTCTTTCATGACTTTTTTTTTTACTCAGAGTTTCTTTGATTTTTGGATTCATTGATTGGAATGACAATTGCTTTAAGGATGTCATACGAAGCCTCTTACGTGAAGGCAAGGAAAAAGTAGGTGGTCTATATCGAACTCGAAGCTAATAATTGGCTTATATATACCGGTAGACTGTCTCTCAGAGTCTTTAGAAGCTTCAGTCTTGCTTGGGTTTGAATTTAACGGAAAAGGCTTTCGTTTGCAGCTCACTCGGAGTCACTTGAAGTCTTGATTTTGAGTTCAGTCCAGAATTTATAGGAAAAGGCTTTGATTTGCCATCTCACTGCAACTTTTAGGCATTATTAGCAGATTTCCTACTCTTAATTAAATTGTCTTGAACTCGATTTTAGCTAATATTTCAGATCATATTAAAGTTTAGTACGATTTATCGCTTAAATCTTACACCACTGATTTTATTCAAGCTGAAATGTTCAGTTATCGGCATGATTTAGAAAAACTTCCATAAATGTTTATCTGACTTAAAATATTTTCTTCGAAAGTTTCTTGACTCTCAAACGTTGTGCCACTTGTACGAGCTTAAGGTGTTTACAAGCTTGTGGTCTACTAAAACCTGTCGTGTAGTTATTGAAACTGAACAGGAAGATACAAAAGTCGGACCGGATCAACTCGGATCGCTCACCTCGGATTGATTAGACCTCAAGAAATCACCCTAGCCCTAATCTCTAAGCTAACCTTGGTGAAATTGGAGCAAGCGAGGTGAGCGATCCGAGTTGATCCAGTCCGACTTTTGTACCTGCCCAAACTGAACTAATTTTTCGGTTTTGGTCACCTTGATATCAAAAAAGTGAAGTTGATTATTTTATTCTATCATTGCATTTAAGAAATTAAAAAAAAATGATGTGTTTCTAGTTTTCAGTATAAAGCTACTAGCTTTTTATTACGATTGCTGTTCTCTTATTGGCTATGCTTCTCACTATCTATACTGTTGTAGATAGCGAGTAGCCTAGCAGTGTGCATAAATGTTAACAAAATGGCAGCCACTGTCTATTGCAGTTTACTCAGGGCTTGAAAAAAATGCTGTCTGGTCATGTGGGACAAGAAGGTTTTTCTGTTGGGCAAGTAATGTTTCATTCTCACTTGCCCAGTGGGTAAGGAATCAGTCAAGTCGTCTGTTGACTAAATCATTTAAAGAGCAAACTAAAACTTGCCCAGGGCAAGCGTTATTTGATAGATGCGTATCCTAAATTAGTCTCCTTCGCAGCCGTTTTTTGGGATGTCACGCAACGCTCCCCACAAAGAAACAGCATTTTTTCAAGCCCTGTTAGTCACAATCTGTTCTGTTGTAGTCAGCGAGAACCCTAACAGTGTGCATTTGCTAATAAATGGTAGCCATTTTATGTAATTTTGAAGTGTCTATGACAAGGATTTAGATTTAAGTTTACACTTAAACAATAAGATTATTTCCTCTAAGATGGCAGCAAGCTACACAAACCAAATTCATACAAGACTGCTGCCAAAAATGTTCTGCGGGCCACATTCTAGTTAGCTTACTGGCAGTACTGGCTACATCTGAATGACTGCAAGAATTAATATTATTTGTTGTTATTATCCTTCTCTTCTGTCAATATAAGGGCTGTAAAGCAGCTCAAAACAAGTAATGCACAACAACTGGAGATTGAAACCAAGAAAATGGAGGACAGGATACGAGCATTGAAGGAGCAAATGTTCAAGGAAAAAGAAGAGAGAGAGTAAGTTTTGATTCATTTCAAAATAATGTCAGCCTTGCTAATTTGAGCTGGGCTACATAGAATTCCCAGTTATTTCAAATTTAAACCCATTTCCCTTCACTTTCTGATATTTTCTTAAACCAGAGTACCATCCAAATGATTCTGCAATTCTCTAGTATGTTTTATGGCATACTTTGCTGACTGAAAGATTCTTTTTTTTTTCCTAGTTTTCTTTTCCTTCTCCACTGTGAAAAGAAAGTCTCCCTATAGCCCAGAGCTGCTTGTAGATCCTATGTCTCATTTGCAAGTGGAGTTTCTTGGAAAAAGTTTTCAAGAAATGCAAATTGCAGAAGTACTGTAAGACATGAATCCTCTGAGGGTTACTGAGAATGATCTTTGGCCAAGTACATCATAGAACTAGAGCTTTATACCCGAACAGCAAAACCCAAAACTTATTTTTCTTTGAACCCTGTTCAGTTATGAGTAAATACTAAGTCAGTTCTTAATCATGGTGGTATACTAACCCTTGAAGTTCACTTGTTGGTCCAGCCATTGATGGTGATATGTTTTCTTACAATTCAGGCTTTTAATACATTAATAGCTTGCTCAGAACTGTACTGGCAAGAAATCAGCCTGTGGTCTTTTTGTGCAGATGCTGTGTTTGTTGTATAATGTGTACCAGGTATTGTAATTATATTGTTTTTGTATATTTCTATAGAAAGCAGGGTGGAACAAGGTGGGCATCAGGAAAGTCTGGTCCTCTTAACAGCCACGCTCAAGATGTGCTAAAGAAGAAGAGTACAAAAGCTGATAAGGTAGGTTGAGCCATCAAGCGAGAGGATAACTCTTTTGTAAAATGGGTAGATACCGTAGCTGCAGAAGTTGTGGGTTCTTAAGATTATAGTGAGGACACTCAAACCACATACACTTGATATATGTTTGTCCCATTGAAGTGGCCATATGAGGAGGGCTCTTCATACTCTTTGTCATTTACAGGGTGAACATGCTAATCTTTTCCAATATTAATTCGAGCAGTCATTGTATAGCCACCAAACAAAATGTCAAGTGTTTGCAGTTCAAGTGTGCATACAGTAACATCATTTAATATATAAATATATTAGGTATTTTGAGGCACATCCATTACACCTGGGGTAGTAATACTACTCCTAGAACAAATTTCCACATAGAGTAAGTTGAACTGCTAGGAAAATAATATTGCTTTTCATCAGTCATTATTTGTTATGTCCTTTCAAAAAGTATTGACATCTAATAAGAAGTGTGGGCCACTTTGCATTGTTTCATTTTGTTGGTTGTTTACAGGCTCCAAGGAAAATAAAGATTCTTGGAGATGAACCTATACGTGAGTACATTTTACGTGTACAGATAATGTGTGTGATGTATTTTTTTTTTCAGGTAAATCTACCCATTGCAGCTTCCTGTGGGTCAATCAGAAAGCCTCACAAGTTCTGAGGGCAAGATTTAAGAGGCAGAAATTTTCAAAAGGAGTTGAAGGACATTTGTGATTTAAACCCATTCCAGAAGATTTTCCCATGTGAATAAAGACTTAGATGTAAAATTAGGTTTCTCACATGCCAGTGTTAAAGATACTAGACAGTTGAGGATTAAAGTTTAGGCATTCCTGATTTTGGTGATCACTGGTGAACTTTCTCAACTTTACTGAGATGTTTGCTTGTCACCAAAAACAGCTATTGTCACTTTTTCCCCCAAAGTTTTGACATTTACATCTGTTGGGAAGCAATGTCAGCCATTATTGTCTGGGAAGTAAGGAAAATTTGACTATGAAGTAATGAGAAATGCTTAACACATGTGTTATCTCGATTTCAGAATCTTACAAGAAGAAAGCAACACCAAGGGCTGAGCAAACTGATAACATTGGTGCTACAGGGTGTGGTCAATGCGAGAGGGTGAAAGCAACGTTGGTAAAATACTGTATTTTATTTCCTTGCCCCCCAATATTTATATTTGTGTTGTATCATTGTTGTTTTGCAAGTTCATCTAAAAACTAAACCAGAATACTGAGTATAGCAAGTCTCAGATTTTCTTTCAACATACTTATCAACTGTGCCACGCCCAGTTCAAATACTGCCCCACTCAGATATGAAGTCGCAACTAATGCCTGTTACAAACAACAATGTTACAAATAACAATGCCCTTTACAAATAACAGCAACCTCTGTTGAACCAATGATCATTTCATTTACCACGGTCAACTAAACTGTTGAACCAAGCTTATTTATGTACTGCTCTTCTGCCTTAGCTAATTCAACATTTAGGTTTGGTATGAGTTAAGCAGCAGTTGAGATTTGTTGTCTTGCAGCATGTATTGGCCTTGCCGTGCTCCAGATTTAGTAGTCTGTGTCTACACACAATTTGTTCAAGCACAATGTGTCTAGTTCGTGGGCAAGGCAAGAGGGTAGATGTCTCCTTTTCACAGTTTGTCTCCACCTACAGTAAATGGTTCCTGGCAAATTGCCTTGACATAACGTATACGTATGTACATGCGTGTCTGTGTAAAATAATCTAATAACTCTGTCTGATTTATGCCCGTAGGTGTGCGTCGAATGTGCTGAAAAGTACTGTGTGAGTTGCTTCATGTCTTTCCATCAGAAGGGTGCACTCAAGAAACACAGCACCCAGACACTTGAACAGGTAAGAGCTTTTGTGCTTTTTCCTTATGTGGTAGCAGGGGGATATCCTGGTTAAATATATTGGTGTTCAATGCACCAGTACATTTATGATAATCTGAATATCTAAAAATGTTAGTTTCTCAGGCATTTTGGCTTGTTTTACCGTGCACCAGATAAACTAGAACAGGCCAACTACTCCAATCAATCACACTGGGCAAACTTCACACATCTTATGTTGACAATAGTTTTCAGACCAATCTTTAGAGACACGATTTACACTACAGAGTGATAAATTTCTATCTCCTTAATGCTCAAATGGTATTGTTGAATAATCTGCAAAGAATTGTCTTGCTGGCTTTATGCAGAGGCGTTGCTCCATGTGCCTCAAACTCCAGTGTTACACATTAACCTCAGAGAGAATAAAAAACGTCCTGGTCGTAACAATTTAAGTGAATCACTTTAGATGTGCAAAGCAAGTGCAAATACTTGAAACTTTCATGGGTATATCATTTGTGAGAAATTTTAATAGTTAAGGTTGTAGTTACTGTATTGTTACTAGATACTAAAACGCCCCAAGGGGTAGTTTTCTGATCATTTCTGATGGCATGTTTAAAAAGGTACTACGTTCTGTGTTTTCTGCTCATTGTACAGTACGAGGCAGAAAAATCTCAGGAAAAGGAGAGTTATGTTAATCCTGGAATATCACCTTCAAGAAATACTCCAAGGTACAAAATTCATGCAATATATGTGCATTATTAACCAAACGTGAGGTCGACATGACTGGGTATTGGCCAATTCTTTTTTTTATTTTGCATGATTATGGTTCATGAGACACACAAAAAAGAACAATGCTATTAAATATCCAGCTGTCGTGACCAATAAGCTTGGTTGGTAAAAGAATTATTATATATGGAAAAAGGACACAGTGTGTAATCCTGAGCAGGCAAGATAGCTCCATCTTGTCTCTTCAGGTAACCAATCATAGCACAGAATTAATGCTATATCCTGTCCACTCATACCAAAGAGTTGGATGGAATCTTAAAATGGAAACTCACTATCATGGTAAGACCTTTCCTTTGAAACTTTTATGGGCTACCACTTCGCCTTTTCTCTGACAGGCTCTGCTGGGTGCCAATCAGAATCCTGTTAAGGTTTTGACATTTAAGACAATTTAGGAGAGACATCTCAACACAACAGTTGAACCTTGTTTGCACACTGTACATGGACAGGATTTACCCCCAAAAAATTGTTCACTGACATGATCATTCTAAAAGGCAGGTGACCTTCCACTTTAAAGAGACCAAAATTACTGTCCATCTGTAAAACAAAGGCTCTATGATTTTCTTTCCTTGGGTTGGAGCCAAAATTCAAAGTCTTTTTCTTCTGTTTTGTTACAGGTTAACTAATCGTGTTCATTCAAGGTCTCCACAGGTAAGAACTTTATGTATTAAAAGTTTTTCTTGAAAGGGTGTTTAACTTTACAATTATTTCAGACATGACCCAAACATCCCAAAGTCATATTACTGTGAAATTGAAATTGCATAGCTCAACAAAATACAGTGTAAATTTCTAATGTTTTCATTAGAACTGTCTAGACAAAAAGGATCAGTGTGTATTATATATACATGCAGAGTTGATGCAGTGGTGATCTGACCAAGGTTCTGTTGTATCAATAATAGTCCTGCTGCTTGTTTGTAGGGGGGTGATTCCACTGGACAGCATGGTGGTGCATTGCTACAGGGTTCATACGATGAACAGGAAAGTGCGCAATCCTTTGCGGAGGCACTTATGGCCTGGCGGAATTCTGGCAAAGAAGAGAAGCTGTGGACAAATCCTACAGATGCAAAAGGCAAGTGAATTTGAATTAAGCAATTCTTTAACTTTAATTAAAACATCTTTTCAATATTCTCAGCTTGAAACGTTCAAAGAGGGAGGAGATGGTTACTATATACTTCACCCGTATACTTATTCTCAAATAACACTGGTTTACAGAACATAACAGTAGAGCCTTTAGTTAGGACACCCCTTCTTTCTATCCCCACCTTGTCTGCACCTCTGTAACTGGTACTATGAGAAAGTTAGAGAGACTTTCAGTGAGCATTTGTATTTTGAAGCTTAAGCTTAACAGGTGGTGTTGGTCGAGGAACGGTTAGTAATGCAACATCTCAACCGTCTCGTTATAGGTAATTCTCGTGACACAAGCACCACCCCAGAGCCGCCCAAGTATCCAGAGCTGAAACTGAACTTTGGGCCAAACAAGTCACTAACTTACCTTGACCGCATGTTACTTAAGAAACACCATGGCAATCCAACGCTGACCTCCCCGCAGGAACCTCCAAAAGGGGGAAAGATTCAGGAAACTGAAATGTTACCAAACGCAAATGATTCTTTGAACCGCCTAACTGCTGAAGACCGGGCAGGAATGAACTACAGAGAAATCTTTCAAAGTCTTGGGACCTCAAACCGAGAAACTGTTCAAGGGAATAACGTGGCCCCACCCAGGAGTGTTATATCTATCGAAGAAGTCAACGACGATTATTTTGGTGGGGAGGAGACAACTGCTTGTATTATAGTGAAAGAGGACACTCACCCCCACCCCCAGGCGGGAGCCTTGTCGCGCTCCGGAAGAATCAGCATCATGTGTATGACCCCCACGGGAAGGTTCCAGGCTGATAGTGACGCGTTGGTGTTAGAGGATGTTTCACCAGTATCCACGACTAGCCCTGCTTTAGAACATGCAGTCTTGTCGAGGCTAAGTACTAGAGGGGGACATTCCCGTATGGGTCAACATCAAGACCAAGCCGGCGGGTCGGCAGCGAGGGTGTGGAGTCCACAACCACGTCATGTAGGTCTGTCAGAGTTTTTCCTCGCTGGTGTTCAGGATGGATCGGCTTCGGGGAGAGTGTCTCGTGAAAAGGATAGCTCGTTTGACCCGACATCGGTGAAGCCCGATAGGTTAAGTAAGCGTCTTTTATCACAAAATGTGTGGAAACCTCAAGAAAGCGTCTTTGCTAGTGATGATACAATAAATAGAGAGGAAAGACAACAACAGAACGAGGGACGTAAAGATAGTCCCCGTCCTATTATCCCTCTATTGCACGAACCAACCTTATCAGATAAGAACAGTGATAGACCAGACTCGCAGTCCTCCGCCATTTTTTCATCAGCGGAAGGTGAAGTCCAGACAACTCAAGGTGCCCACATTCACGACTTCGGAATAGTGGATTTCCTGAAAGCCCAACCGTATATGCCCAAAGGTTACGAAGACTACAGCCAAGTACATCGCGTGTCCACAGTGTCCCCGCTGACCCTGAGCCCAAATCCTCCAAGCTTTCACTGGTCGGATGACAGCGACGACGACATCTTAGCGCAACTGTGCACCCAAACCGTGCAAGATGACCAGAGGGCCGACCAAGATGAAGATGACCGGGCGACATTGACCGACTTGGCCTGGGAAATAGCCTCGACTACAGGCCGGCTGACTCAGTGTGAATTAGATGACGAGGAAGGGGAGGGTGAGGAGGAATTTGACGAGGACAGTATCGAGACCAATGACTTTGGCTCAGGTCTGAGCTCAAGCGAAGAAGACACTAACGCAGTCGACACCTACAGTGCGAATATTAATAGAATCGAAGAAAAAGACGAGAACACGCTCGCGGAGGAGGAAGTCTATGCACTAAAATGAAGTTTGCTTCTTTCTCCTGCTAATAATAGCAAGATCATAAATTAAAAACAATGATATCCCCTCCGTGATATGGCAAGGCTTTTGAAATCTAAAACTGAACGGTGACTCACCAGTGTATGTTTGCTGCATTGAAAGAAGATGATTAGCTTTGTTTCCTTCAAGATTCTCTACGTTTGATAAGAATGTAGGTTCTTTCACAACTTTTTCTCTACAAATAACTTCTTCGTCGCGTAGAAATCAAAATTCTTTTTCGCACTATTTAAACAAGTCAGACAGAAACCATAGCCACCGTACAATGTAAAAAAACACTTGAGGCTACGATCTTAGATCATTACAAATAAGCCACCTCCGAGTTGTTTTTTGTTTCTTCCTTCGTGCGAAACCATTCACATGAAAATGTGTTCCACCTGCATGTTGATTATCATACAAAACAAACTTATCTTTATATGAGAGGTTGCTCGAAGACTCGTTTTGAAACAGGCACAAGGTAATTCGAACTGATGCGGCCTGTTATATTATCCTCTTAAACCGATTATGAATTTTGGCACTGTAGTGTATAATGATCGCAGTGTAGGCTTAAAACTTCACGCTAAACGAGAGCGTTGCTAACGAACTTTTCAAGGCTGAGATTAGAAAGTCTGATACTTTTTGAGAATCTGCTCTAAGAATATTTTCATTTCTCAAAACTCTTGTCATATATTGTGCTCTTCCTTTTCTTCTTTTCGTAAGAGTGAGTGTAAGAAACGAAATGGCTTTCTTAACAATGTATGGCTGAGAAACACTGAAGTACTTTCTCTTTCTTATTATTCTTCATTGTCTTGTTCGTAGAGCATATAGACCCTATGCATTAATGGCTCCCAATTAAAAATTCTTTTGTAAGTATTAAAATTAGCTCAACTAACCTCGTTTTTGAGTTGATAATTCAAAGGAATTTTATTCTCAAAAGAGGCTAGTTGGGCTAATTTAAATGGCAGCCATTTATGCATAGGGTCTATTTGTTGTCTATTAGGTAAAGAAAACTTATGTCTTAGTACGTATGCACAGGAAAACTATTAAACTTGACTGAAATTTTGGCGGCTCCAATTTTTGATGGTACAGTCGAAGCTCTCGAAAGCGGACACCCTCGGGACGCGAAAAAAGTTCCCGTGATTTGAGCTGGCCGCTTACGAAAATGGTTTGCAGCTGCGTTACGTGTTTCACGATGAAAGAAACGAAGTTCATTCCTCGACTTTCAAGACCGGTGCCAGGCGCGCTTTGGCGAGGGTGAAAACTGCTCACCTGGGTACAAGCAGAATTATCATACATATAATGTTTTTCAACTTCATGGTGCGTCACGGGTAACCTTAGAACTACCTCCAACCTACTTAAATCGCAGGCTTCTGTATTATAAGAGAGCATTGCTCGTGTGCCAATGCTGGATATCTTCCTGCAATGACTGCACTCGACTCGCACCTGTCGCCATTTTTTTTTACTCCACTAGCGAGGCTGCTCACATGGTATAACTTTTCCTATTTCTTCGCCCAAGCCTTTCTACGGTTAAACCAACCGTCTACACTAGTGCAGAGTAACTACTCACCAAAAACGTGGGAGCTTTACAAAAGCCCTCTTCAAACCGGAAGAATTTTAAAACAGTGGCGTTTGCTTTTGGTGTGGACAGAAGAAAATTTTGTAAACGCGCTAATCATGTGAAACGAACCAACCTTATCAGATAAAATTAACCGAGTGGATTAAATTATAGAGCCTAATTACGCGCAGGCATGCTTTAAGATTCACTCAAAAGTTTCTACCACCGGTGATTGCTGCCTTTTTAAATTTATCCAGTGAAGTGTGGATGGGAATATTTTCGCCGTTTTGAAATTTTTCTGGCGCGGTGTGTAGTTGACGGCCGTCGTAATCGTTAAAATGTTTAGCGTATCGCTGAACAGTGCTTAACTCTCCCAGATTCAAAATACCTCTATTACAAACAATTCACTTTCATTTATACATTACATCTTTTACAACATTATCTACGTAGAACTGTTCCGAATATAGCCCAGTGTAGTAATTCACTTAACGCAACAGGGCTTGTGCATTTTGCAGTCATATCTAGTCATAACTAAATCATTAATCATTAAGTAAATAAACGTTACAATCGAACTCGGATATACTTAAGAAATAATCAATTTACATTCACTATTAAACCTATGCTAAACTATCGGAAGCAAGTACAATTCTGCATACGTTTTAACACTAAATACGGCAAATTAAAAATACAGAGTCTTCATTTGCCAGTCGATTAGTCCAAGGCGTCCTCGGCTCAGTTTCGTCTGGAAAAACAGACGCCAAGAAAGGAGACTGGCGTTCAGTACACTAATTCCTATTTCTAGCCCCAAAACTATTTTCCTCCTGGTCAGTAGTTCCAAAATTTTATGCGTCTCACTGAAATTGAATTTATACTTGTGTTTTGCCAACAACTCAAGTCGGTATTCATATTACTGATTTAAGTACTGATCTAATGAAAGAAGGAAATTATATGCCGCGTACGGAATCAGTCAATGTTCCTTCAAATTCAGCTACAAATTTGATTAGAGTGATAAATCCACTGTCAAATTTCTGTTGGATTTAAGCATACCAGATAGAGCACTTAAACCATCAGAACCAATGTAATTGCCAGACAACCATAACTTGGTCAGTGTTGTGTTGGATTTCAGCCCATCACCCAGACGTTTTGCACCAGCATTACCAATGCCATTGTCGCACAAGTACAACACTGTTAATGTTTTGTTGGATTCCAACGCGCCAGCCAGATGTGCTGCACCATCATCACCAATGGCATTGCCAGATAAATTTAACACTCTGAGTTTTGTGTTGGATTTAAGCCCATCAGCCAGATTTTTTGCACCAGCACCACCAATTTTATTACCAAGCAGATTCAACACTGTCAATGCTGTGTTGAATTTAAGCCCATAAGCCAGATTTGCTGCACCTTTATCATTAATTTTATTGCAAGACAAGTTTAACTCTGACAGTGTTGTGTTGAATTTAAGCCCATCAGCAACATCTGCTATATCAGCAACACCAATGGAATTTTCAGACAAATCCAACACTGTCGGTGTTGTGTTGGATTTAAGCGCACCAGCCAGACCTGCTGTACAAGCACCACCAATGCCATTGCGAGATAAATTTAACTCTGTTTTGAGTGTGGACTTACGCTGATCAGTGGGGCCTGCTACACCATATTGAGCCAACTTCAAAGCCGACTGTGTTGTTGTGGATTTAAGCAGATCTGTTAGGTCTGCTGCACCAGCATCACCGATTGCATTGCGAGACAAATTTAACTTCGACAGTGTTGTATTAGATTTAAGGCCATCAGCCAGGCCTCTTGCAACATCACTAATTCCATTGGCAGACAAATATAACACTATTAGTGTTGTGTTGGATTTAAGACCGTCCGCTAGAGCTGCTGCACCCGCATCACCAATTTCATTGAAAGACAGATCCAAGTCTGTCAGTGTTTTGTTGGATTTAAGCGCATCAGCTACACATTTTGCACCAGCCTCACCAATGCAATTGCTAGAGAAATACAAGTCCGTCAGCCTTGTGTTGAATTTAAGCGCACGAGCCAGATCTGCCGCACCAGCATCACCAATGCCATTAGATGACAATTTCAGCACCTTCAGTGTTGTGATGGATTGAAGCTTACAAGCCAGACTTGCTACACCAGGATCGCCAATGTCATTGTGACACAAATTTAACTCTGTCACTGTTGTGTTGGATTCAAGCACATCAGCTAGAACAGCAACATTTGCAGCACTGAGGTTTCCATCATGTAGCTTCAGAGTTTCAAGCTCAAGAAATGAACCAAGCTTACTTACCAAGTCGGCTTGAAAACTGCTGTCCTTTTGTTTGCATTCTCTTGTGCACTCTAGTAAAACGCTCAACCAACCATCTCTACCTCCCTTGTTCACTTCTTTCATCATACGTTTGGTAAGGGTTACTGCGACTTCTTTGCATCTTGCTGCTTTGCATCCTGCTGCTAGCAAGCCACACGTGTATGGAAGTACCTCTTTCAGCTCATGAGCATATCTTTTGTCAGCAACTAAGCTTTCAGGACTGATTTCCTTCTCCATAAGCTGACAGGAAAGAAAATATGCCGCGAACCATTCTTGAAAACTCTTGTGTTGAAAGCTATAACGCCGACTTGGTCTTAGCTTGCTGCCGGTTTGAGCTGACAAAAATCCGAATTCAGGTAACCCATCTCCATGGTCTTTGAGCTCTCTTTCCTCAAAGTTCAACTTGTCTTCAAGCAAGCCATTCAATGCTAGACTGCCAAGATGTTTTAGTTGAACGGCGAATTCCTCAATGACGTCCTCTTTGGTTTCTGACAGTCCTTTCTTCTTTTTGTATCTTCTAAGGATACATTGTGCTACATCCAGGTATAGTTGACTTTTACTTTCTGGAAAACTACCTTCATTTTCATCAAAATCGAGGCAAAGGAGCGCAGTGTGGAGAGGGTTTGTCAACATGTCTTTAAGGTTGGCATCACGTGTAACTTCTGACCAGAGCTTTTCGGCGTACTTTTCACTGAGTTTAGCGAAGTACTGGAGGATAAACTTCTTCGCATCTTCGTCATCAAATCCTTCAATTTGTAGCAGGGTGTCAGCGTGTATTCGTACTTCAATTCCAGCCTCTTGCCGTGCCGTAGCAACCACGTAACACCTTGGAAGATCCCTGCGGCCCTGAATGATTTCTTTGAACTCTGACAATTTATCAGTGGGAACCTCATCCAAACCATCGAGTACTAGTAAAACGTCAGACTGATTCTGGCGGAGAAAGGTAAAGAATGTCTTTTTTGTGTGTTCTTCAACTTCTCGAGGCAGAAGTTGATCATCAATGGCCTCCAATAGGTTAGACTTCATATCACAACACCTCAGCATTAGCACTGTTAGGAACCTTGGCTTCTCTGAAGTCCACAGCTTCCCTGTAGCCCAGTCATATGCAAGCTTTCTGCAGTACGTTGTCTTCCCCATGCCAGGTTTTCCTTCAATTAGCACTGTTCTTGGTTGTGTACATTTTTCAACTGGCTTAAAGATCTCAGACATGTTGACAATGTTGGCTGTCAATGTTCCTCCTGTTTTCTCTCTTCTGACCACTTTAAGCGTTGCAAAAATTTGGTCAAGATGAAAGTGAAACTCTTCGCACCAAGGAAACGGTGCTAGCCACCCTTCGCGGCTTATGTATAGTTGGCGAATTCTGTCAATACTGAGCCCAGCTGGATTAAAAAAATCGAGAAACAATTAGATAAAAGCTACGAAATTAAGTACTTGTCTATCTAATACGAAATATGCAAGCAATCAGTTAAACAGAGATTTAAAAATAAAACTGGAACGTATCCTGGTCTAAGGTTTTATTTGATTTCCCCTTTCTGCATAGCGAACAAGTCGTCATGGCGTCGCTTCGCAATTCGCTTTCGCCGCTTCGCAGCCAACATTGAGCTGAATGAGCTGAGAACTAGGCAGAGAAAATCCTTCAGCTACTTTTGGAAAGCGTGATATATTAACGTGCACTCGCAAGTACAACACGAATGTCTTAATCCTCTGTCGTTACCCAATGAACTGTAAAAGCTGGTTTGCACAAGCGAATAAGAATAAACCTAGCTAATCGACACACGCAGGTGGTCCAAGCTCGCAAATAAGCTTCTCTGTACATACAGTACAACTCAGGTTACACAACACTCAAAACATTAGGAAAATGTCTGGGAGAAACGGTTACATTCTTAAGCCTAAAAGGGGTATGAATAAAGGCAAACCTACTCTTTTTCACTGGTATCTATTTCCTTGGTTCTTGTGAGGTTTTTAGGCCGATTCATGGCAATTTAGGTAGCTTTTAGCTTTACTCATCTGTCCAAAACTACCTAAATTGCCATGAATCTGCCTAGAAACCTCACAAGAACCATGGAAACACGCACCTGGAGCAAGGTAGGTTTATTTTTATTCAATACCCCTTCGTATTTGTTAAGCTTAAGAATATAACCGTTTTCAGCATCAAATATCCTTTTATTTTGACTGCTGCGTAGCCCGAGTACTACTGTATGTACAAGGAAGCTCACTTGAGAGCTTGGGCTAATTTTGGAGTAACTGCATCATTCTTTTAGATAAAGAAAACGCTCCATCCTCAACTGAACTAAAGCGCACATGGAACACTTTTTAGTTGCTGTAGAAAACCTTGAAAACTAAGTTATGTCAAGAGGACAGTTTGTCAGTTGTGACTTAAGAATTAAGCGCCCCCTTTGAATAAGCGCCCCTCCCATCGGCCTAAATTTAAGATAAGCGCCCCCTCCCCTCGCCCCGTTTTATGGAAGAGTATTGAGACAACAGTGGATGTTTAGTTTTGGTCGCGTTCAATCACAAGCGATTATAGACTCATTCAATCGCCGCGAATTGACCGTCGTAACGGATGGTAGAGAAGAGCTGCTGATTAATTGCCTAAAGTCCAACCAACCTTGTGCAGAAGGCCTAGACCGGTTTAAGGGGTTATTGTACGTAGTTTTTCAAGGAAGATAGGATCCTTTTGAAATTTCTGATGGTCTGACACATATTCATTTTTAACAAACCGATCACATCTGATCATGTTTTGGGAATCAAAGGAGACCTATGGTCAAACTCGTGGAATAATTAACAGTTAGCGATCCTAAAAATTAGTTTGGTTTATTTGTTGACGAAATATCCGTGCCTGGGCTTACTATAAAATGGCTCGACACTTAGGGCCAATCCGCACTAGAGACAAACCGAATACTAAATATTAACATTACGAATTTCAACTGAAAGCCTAGAAATGTCACGCGATCCTAAAACTTATTTCGGCTTTACATAAGACGAATTTACCGAGCTCGTGCAGAGCATCACATCGCCTAGTATCTGTGATCAGTCAGGGACTATCAGACTGCCGGTCACGGTCTCAAATAGACTAGTCAACCTCGGTAAATTCGTCGA
>OMLO01002053.1_pt1 | contig 16004 bp, 7 predicted proteins | sample 1674811 | NCBI WGS metagenome assembly OMLO01 (sample SAMN06265003, study PRJEB25207) | coral metagenome | isolation source: Coral host | place: Mexico:La Bocana,Puerto Morelos, Mexico | collected 2008-11-13 | reverse complement strand
ACCATTCTCTGTCAGATTATATCTGTGTGGTCCCAAACCGTCTGTTTGTGCAAGGAGAGTCGTTCGATGTTGAAGGATCTGAAGCCGCAGTCAAGAGTGTTGCCACACAGTTTTTCGATGAGAGTTTTGCATCATGGCACTTGGGAGTGTCACCTGGTGATCTTCAATTTCTTTTGGGTCAAGTGCAGTCGTGTGACAGCATCCTTTCAACGACCCCTTTGTCATCTACCCGTGGTGAATCTGTGAGCCATGGACCTCAAGGCAGAAGTTCGAAAGGCAGTTCAGGAAGCTTTGTCAGAAGAGCTTCCCAAGATCGTTCCCAAGTCGAAGGCCAAGACCACCAAGAACAAGACCGAGTACGACGAAACCCGCAGGGTTGGTCCCGACCCTCGGGACCCAAGAGCCTCAAAGAGTCAATGGCCATGTTTTGGAACTCACGCTCCAACCTCCAACGGCAACAGGTTTGGCAGGTGGGAGGAGTGCCACAGGTGTGCTCACCGGCTGTCGTACATTCCGGCTGTGAATGCACCAGCTCAAAGCACGCACGTGGATTTACCACAAAATGTGGTAGAAGCATTGGCACGTCTGAGGAGCGATGGTTGGACTCCAGAGGATGTGACCACCACCCAGGTGAAAGCTATGACGGTGATCGTGGCCAAGGAGTACCAGTTGCTGAAGACCAAGAAGAAGCCGGCATGCGGCTACAAGGAGAACGACTTGAAGAAGAAGCTGGAGAAGGCCAATCGAGATGCCGAAGAGGTGGAGAGCTCAGACAAGGAGAGCTACGAGGTAGTGTCTTCGGTGGCTTCTCCGCCGAAGCAGAGAGCGGATGCTTCCATGGGGAAGCAGGAATGAGCAGAGATGGCTTTGCTGAGGAGGAGATGGTCCTAGATGGACCCACGTGCCAGCGACTGCTGGCTGCCACCACGGAATTCAATTGCGGCATCATCATGGGTGCCATGCAGGACTCTTTTCGACCTTTTCTACTTTGGGAAGTCTGCTGCAGAGCCGACTCCACCCTGAGTCAGGCATGTCAAAAGGTTGGCATGCAGATTGAGAGGAAGACTCTCTCCACCGGCTATGACCTGAACAAGAATGAATGCATTGATGCTCTGGTGACTGAGGCTACTTCAAATCCTCCAGATCGTGCATGGTTTAGTCTCATGTGCACCGCAGTCACCCTCATTCAGAACATCAATCAGAGAAATCAACGACAAATAGATGACCTCCGGAAGAAGAGGCAAAAGTGCCGTCGTCAGCTCAAGGGAGCTATCAAAACTATATGGTCAATACCGGAAGCTTCCGGAGGCTCCAGCAAATTCTACTTCGAGTGGCCCAAGAATGCGTACCATGGTTGGAACATGAAGGAAATGCAAGAGTTTATCTATCACTTTGAAAAGATCTATGGCAAGCTGTTCTTCGTCCAGATCGATGGATGCATGCATGGTGTGGTCTGCCCTGAAGGCTGGCCTCTGAAGAAAAGTTGGATTATCCTCACCAATGACTCTGAGTTCCGAGACCGCTGCCAGTTGCATTGTGATGGAACTCATCAACACAGACCAGGCGGCATCATTGGCATTGGGAGTAAGGCAGTGGAGAGCACTGGTTTCTATCCTATGTCGATGGTCACTGCTGTAGCACGGTGTTGGAAATCCCAATGGCAAAGGCAGAACCAACTGACCAACAAGGAGATCCACAACACCCTTCACTCTATGGAGGAGAACTATGGAGCAAAAGAAGCAGGCGAAGCTGATCAAGACCGAATGACCTCACTCAAATTTCCTGGTGAAGATAAAGCAGGTCGTGATCGAGCATGGTCAATGCTGCACCAACTTCATCGTGCCGCAGGACATCCTTCTAACAGGTCTTTGGCCCGTTTGTGCAGGGATCGTGGAATGCCTCCATGGTTGGTTCAGATGGCTTTGGATCTGAAGTGCCAAGCATGCATCGATACGAAGAAGGGAGAACAACTTACTCTTCCTGTGAACATAGCAGCCAAACCCAAGCCGTGGCAAGTGGTTGGAATGGATGTTTTTGAGGTGGCTTTTCCCAAGCAGAAGGTCAAAGCCAGGTTTCTTTTGATGCTTTGTCTGACTATGAGGCTGATGGCAGTTTCAGTGGTTTGGCAAGGACAAGTTCACGAAGTTGGAACTGATCCCGGCGATCGCATGATTCAAGCGTTTGCTGATAGCTGGTTGCTTCATAGGCCGAGGCCAGAATGGTGCTTGGTGGATGCTCAATCGTCGCTTTGCAAGGGCACATTTCCGTCCTTCCTTCGATCAATCGGCATCGGACTGTGTGTGACAGCTGGTCAAGCACACTGGCAACATGGAGCAACTGAGAGTGGTGTGAAAGCAATCAAGGAGACAATGAAACGGCTGAGAAATGAGCAACCAACTTTGAATCCCAAGGTTTGTTCACTTTTGGCCGCTGCAGCTCACAATCAAACCGATAAGGTGAAGGGTTTCTCTCCAATCCAATGGGCATATGGATCTGATCCTTCACAATGGGGTCAACCAGATGATCCACTCATGGTGAACCAGAAGTTTGAGAACAACCCAGTGGACTTTTGGCAACTTCAACGACATCGTGAACGTGCTGAAGAAGTTCATCGTCAAGAACTGGCGAAGCAAAGGATCAGCAGACTTTACAATGCTGCTGGAAGACCTGCTTCCGCCTATGCTGTAGGCGACTGGGTGTGTGTATGGAGGAAGGCTACTTTGAAGTCCAGAAAGCAAGAGATGAACCCTGAAGCAAGATTCATTGGTCCTGGACGAGTAGCTCTGATTGAACCTTCTGGAATGAAGGAAGGCCATGGAGCTGTCATCTGGGTTCTGATGGGAACCGCCCTATGGAGAGCCGCCCCAGAACAACTTCGAGCTGCTACTGAGACTGAAGTGCTGACTGAAACTCTTCGTCTAGGAGAAAAAGCTGTGATGCCAATGGCTGACCTCCTGAAGAGGTTGCATTCGACAGTGGATGTGACAAAAGAACCTCGGATGAATCCTGCAGAAGATCTACTACCCGATCAACCTCCTGAGAATGGCATGGAGGAAGAAGAAGAGGACATCGCACAGGATCCTGGGTCCTGGCAACAAGACATAGCTCGTGGTCGAGCTGAGGCTCCTGTTCGCCGACGGTCAAGGAGTCGGTCAACAGCAAGGAGAAAGGAAGTGAAGCAGGATGTGAAGAGATGGAATCAACTCACATCCATCAATGAAGCTCGGCGACGAGATGGTCTTGGTCCCCTTACCTCACTACCTCCTGAATACTTAGACCATCTTCCTGGTGATGTTTGGGAATTTGACTCTGAGGAAAGGACATTGACAAGACACCACCATCAAGAAAGGTGGACGCTGTTTGTCCCAACTGGGCAAGCAGATTGCCCCATTCACCTCAAGGACATACTGAGTTCTCGCACTACATTTTGGTGGGATGACTCTCAACATCAAGAATTTTCTGATGATTGGAGAAAGGCTGAAGAACCTGAACAACCCTTTTCTCGACCCTGGACAGGAAGGACCGTGTTCAAGGTCAAAGCTGGATGCAAGAAGAGAAAGGTAGAGCACTATGACATTGCCGATGACGAGCCGATTGACGCCGATGATTTCCTTGACGAGAATGCGGTGTTTGAAGAGACCTTCGCGACAACGAATGACATCGCTGTTGACAAGACCTATGTGGCTTCGAATGACCTAGTCCCTGAGGAAGCCTTTGTGACTGAGTCCAAGGAAGTCATTGAAGAGACCTTTGACCTGGATGAAACCAGAGCCAAGATAGACTTGGAGAAGAAGGATGAAGAATGCCTTTTAGCATTTCTGCGCTCTGAGGCTGCAGTCGATGCTGAGGAGGCATGCTTTTTGGAGTTTGAGGTCGACAACATGAAGGCCTTCGTTGCAGATTCTCTTTCCTATGTTCAAGAGAAGTTGCATTCGGCAAGCAAGGAGGTGAACTTCCGGAAGCTATCATCAGATGACCAGAAGCTGATGATGGAGGCGATGGCAAAAGAAGTATCAGAAGTTTTGAGATCGATGTCACTCAGAGCCATCCGTGACTATGTCCCTGAGAATGTCCTGAAGGAGAGATGTTTGCCTATGCGGTGGATTTTAACCTGGAAACCTTTGACCTCTCCAGAGGAACCACCTACTGACGGCAGCCCCACTACTGTGAGACCTGATGGCCTATCCAAGGCTAAAGCTCGTGTGGTGCTGATTGGCTACAAGCATCCCGACTTGGCGAGGAGAGATGAAAGGACTGGGAAACGTCAACTACAGACTTCTTCGCCTACTCTTTCAAGGCTTGGTCGTCAGATGTTTCTTCAAGCAACAGCCCTGGACATGCATACTTTGGAGTCTGCAGATGCTAAATCAGCATTTTTGCAAGCTGATGCTGGCATTGGCACTGATGCGCTGTATACCTTCGGTGTCCCTGAACTCAAACATGCATTTGGACTTCAATCTCAAGAAGCACTTCAAGTCATTGGTGCATTCTATGGTTTGACAAGTGCACCAAGAATCTTTTGGAAGGATGCAGACCAAAAGATCAACAAGATTGGTGGACAAACCCATGCTTTGGACAAATGCATGTGGCTGTTCAAAGACCCCAACGGAAGGATCGTTGGAAGAGTGGCCTCACATGTCGATGACTTCCTTATCGCTGGTGATCACAGAAGTGAATACTGGAAGGAGGTCAGACAGAAGTTGAAGGGCATGTATCAATGGTCCCCTTGGCAAGCTGGCTCGTTTGTTTTTGCAGGAGTAGAATTGAAGCAGACCAAGGATTACTCCATCTATTTGACACAGGAGACCTTCTGCAATGCACTACGTCCTGTTCTGATCCAAGGTGAACATGGAAGACCTGCAGTGGATCCCCTCACTGCAAGTGAATTGACTCAGTGCCGTGGCCTGACTATGAAAGCTCAATGGCGTGCTATTCAATCAGCACCTCAATATGCAGCCCGCATTGGAATGCTGGCCTCTGCACTATCCAAAGGAACCGTCAAGGAGATGAAGGAAGCAAACTCCTTGATGAAGGAACTTCGGAAGACAGCAAAGGAAGATTTGGTCTTTCATTCTTTCAATTTCCATCGACAGGTGCCCTTGAAATGGAATGAGCTCATTGCCGTGCACTTTGGCGATGCTGGTTTGAACAACCGTCCCTGTGGCGGATCGACTGGTGGCTATGTGACTGGTTTTGCAGAACCTTCCATCTTGGAGGGCAAGCAGGCTAAGCTCACAATCATTGATTGGCGTTCGTGGAAGCTGGATCGACCTTCGAAGGGAAGCAACTCTGCTGAAGGTCAAGCAATCTATGAAGCTGAAGATCGTGGCTGGAAGTGTCGACTTTTCTGGGCTATCCTGAATGGAGAGCGATTGGTGAGAGGTTGCGCTATTGACCTCACATCAATGATGGAATCATTGCTGGTGATGGACTCCCGTGGATGCTTTGATTCAATCACCACAAGTGAATCGGTGATGCTTGGAATGGCCAACGCCCGTACTGGCGTGGAGATGCTACACGTTCAGCATGGAACGGATGATCGAAGCCGTTGCTATCCGACCTGGGTACCTGGTGACATCAACCTAGCTGATGCTTTGACCAAGAACACCTATGAAGCCTATAAGGTGATGGCCCTCTATCACACCAACAAGAGCTGGATCGTTCGTTTCAACTCTGAGTTTGTGTCAGCACGTAAACAGCAGAAGCTACGCAAGCAGAAAGCACTAGAAGAATCCAAAACACTTGGACCTGTTTTAGCTTTGTGGCCGGAAGAAGATCTAAACATTTTGGAAAGATCTCTTTTTGGCATTTCCGAACAATTTCCAACCCGGTTCTAAAGTTCGAAAGGATTTTATGGTCGTGCATCATACAGGATTGTCCGACCCTTTAGAACCTGTTTCAATGACCAGTGGGCCCATTTGAGCTCGAAGGCACGTGTCCCTAACCGGTGAAAACGTTGCGTGTGACTGTTTTGCAATGGTGTTTTGACCTTTAGATCAGCTGGCATTAGATCACTCAATCTATCCCCAGCAGTATTGGTAGCGGAGCACGTTTGGTCAGGCGACCTTGTTTTAGCAGTGATGGGTGAAAGAGATGAAAAGGGTATGATACCCACCTGGGATGGAAAAGCCGACACTTTCTCCCATTTCATCATAGAGTGCAAGTGGTCTCTTCAAAGTTCAAAGCCCAATGAAAGACCACTGCTAGCTGCCAGGATCGTTAGAAAAGCTTTGCAGTCACCTCACAGTGCTTTGGTGCAGCTGATGTACAAGCTGCGACCTGAGGACTTCAAGTCGGAGTCCGATGTTTCCAAGCTCATAAAGTACCTGGAGGAGTCGCCCTTGAACAAGCAGCCGCTTCCTGATGCTGGATCGAAGATTGGTGGGTACTACAGAAGGCTTCACCGTAAGCCCCAAGAGAGTGTCAACTCTTTCCTCATTCGCGAGGACAAGCTGCATGATGATATGCTGCGAGCCTTGCAGCGATTGCTGCGGGAGAAGGAGCTGACCTTTGACGGGTACCAGATGACCCTGCAGGAGCTGAAGGATTTCTGCGGCATTCCTCAAGGTCAATCTCTCTACTTCGGTGATCCCGAAGGCCTGCAGACTGAGGATGAGATGACACAGGACGAAGAGAAGACAGAGACACCCCCAAGTTCCAGGAGAGGAAGGTCTTTCTCCACCAAGGGTTCCGGGAAAGGAGGTTCCAGTCGAGCTTCTGACCACACGTCGGAGGCAAGTGAATCCCGGCGTGGCAAGGATGTTTTGGAGCGCCTGATGGAGAAGGGGCTGATGCCCTTAGCGGCATTAGATGTCATCCGAGGGTGGCTTGTCTTGGAAATGGCTGTGAGCTCCGAAGAGGAGCGACGTTTGATCAAAGCTGCAACCAGGAACCAGCTTGGTTACAGTGAGATCAAGACGGCTCTTCTTGCTCTCTTTGAAGATCGCATGGCGAAAGGCATGGCTGGTGGTGCTTCAAAAGGTGGTTCTCGCATCTACTTCAATGAGTATGACCCGGACCATGACGAGACCTACGACACGGAGTATGACAACCACGCCTACTATGCCAACAGCGAGCCCTACAGCGAGTACTATGAGGTGCAGTACCAAGATCAACAAGGTACTGAGTGGTCGCAATGGGACCATGAGAACTATGAAGCAGAAGGTGAATGGCATGAAGAACCTGAAGATGATGAGACCCTCTTGAAGCTTCAGGAGGAAGAAGCCGAGATGGAGAAGAACCACAAGGAGCTGGAAGTGCTGATGGCTGAGGCGGACAGGAACCTTGTCCAAGCACGGAAAGCTGTGGCTGCAGCACATCGTGACCGAGGTTGGTCGGGCACAGTGCAGCAGCGTCAACCGAGATCGACGAGCACTTTCCCCGGCAAGAACAAGGGCAAGGGCTTCAAGAGTGGCTTCAAGAACAACCACAAGGGCAAGGGAGCTTCCTACATGGAGGCCAACTGGGTGCCGCAAGGTGGCAAGTATGGAAAGAAAGGAAAGCCCTACTACAAGTCAAAGGAGTCACACAAAGGACTTGCCCCAGGATATAGCCTGGGAATGATGGACATCGACGATGAGGAGGTCTTCGGTGCTACTTCAGCGGCATCAGTTGGTGGGCCATCCTCTTCAGTTTCAACCAGTAGCGATAAGCCTTTGGCACCTCATAAGTCTGTTTTGGACACAGGTGCTACAGCCACTGCTGGCGGAAAGCAAGCAGTGAAGGACCTTTGCAAGGCATTGGTCAGTGCCCGACCTGGATTGAAGCTGGACATTTTCGAAGCAGCTCGCCCGTGGTTTCGCTTCGGCAATGGCAAGTGGGGTAGAGCATTATAGAAGGTCACCCTCAAAGATGAGATCTCTGGTTCACAAATTTCCGTTTATGCTCTACCAGCTGTGGGAGTGCCGGTGTTGACAGGTATGAAAGAACTAGAAGGATTAGGAGCCATTCTCAACTGCAATACGGGTCATGGAATTTTTCAGTCAAGACCAGTCGTTTTAGAACGTGACCCAAAGAGACACTTGATCTTGGACTACCTTCAACATGTTTTCCCATCTACATCCTATGGTGTTTCAAGTTCACGAGATGGAGCCGAGCCCAATGCAGTCATCACCAAATCACCATCCACAAATCCTTCAATCAGATCGTCCACCACTACCCCAAGGGTTAGATTTTCCGTGGACAGTCAACGTGAAGAGTGTCATGTCTTAGACATCCGTCCTTTGGAGATTGAGGATTTTGAAACTTTTGCTTTGGAAGGTGATGAGGTGATCAGGTCTGAAGAAACTTTTGCAGTCGCAGACCTTGGAAGTCACCTAGGGGTGACTACTGATCTACTTGATCATCTTTTGGTTCAATCGCCACCCAAGGGAGGCAACATTGTGAACCCCAGGTCCAGAACTCCATCTACTTCGCAGCTGGGCCATGGACGACAATCTCAAGGAGGAGATTCGCAAGGCAGTTCGCGAGGTGGTGGTGGAAGAAGTGAAGTCCGTGGTGAAAGAGCAAGTCCCCAAGAAAGGATCCGTGAAGTCCAAGATCCAATGGGACACAACTCGGGAATCCGGAATGGATGCTCGAGACCCTCGTCAGGCCTGACACTCAGTGGCCATGTTACGGGGAGCATACCCCTAGGTGGGGTCGAATCGGTACGGCAAGTGGACAGAATGCCGTTGCTGCGGACTACGCCTTCACTATGTGCCTGCAATCAATGCCCCGGGTCAGACAACTCACGTCGACCTGCCCCAGAACGTGGTGTTGGCCCTGGAGCGTCTTCGATCAACAACACCAGACCCCAACGACATCAAGGCCCAGATGGTGAAGGCTATGATCACCATCATCGCGAAGGAGCATCAACTTCGCCTGGTTCCCAAGTCCAAGGGTTACAAGCCTCAGGACCTGAAGAAGAAGCACAAGGAAGGAGAGGAACCAGTGAAGGTGATGTCGGACGACGAGTACAGCGTCGTGACCCCGGTGAAGGAGAAGGAGAAGGACAAGGGCCAGGCTTCTGGCCATTGACACCGTCTTCGGAGGAGGACGGGCCTCTGGATGAGGCCACCCGCCAAAGACTATTGGCGAGTACGATAGAATTCAATGTTGGCACTGCTTGGAGTGCCGTGCAGGACTTTGTGAAACCTTTTCTCTTTTGGGAAGTCTGTTGCAAAGCAGACTCTTCTTTATCGACTTCGTGCACTAGGTTGGGCCTCCTGTCTGAAAGGAAGACCCTAGAAACTGGCTATGACATCGGAGATCCGAAGACAATTGGAAGGCTGAAGGATGAGGCTTCGAGAAGATGCCCCAGCAAATCGTGGTTCAGCTTGGTCTGCACTGCCGTGAGCTCTGTGCAGAATCTCAACATGAGAAGCTGGGAACAGATTGAGAAGCTGAGAAAGAAGCGACAGCGCTGCCGAAAACACCTTCGTGGAGCCATTGAGGTCATTTGGTGCATTGCAGATGTGAGCGGTGGCAAGGCTCACTTCTACTTTGGCCCAAAGGTGCTGTGGCAGGCTGGCGACTTCCTGAGATGGTCCTCTTCATCAAGCAGTTTGAGGCGAAGTACGGAAAGCTCTTCTTCACTCAGATCGATGGCTGCATGCATGGAACCTATAGCCCTGATCAATGGCCAATTCAGAAACCATGGCTGATCATGCACAATGACCCGGAGTTCCATGACAGGTGTGGAGTTACCTGTGATGGGAGCCATCAACATCGGCCAGGTGGAATGGTTGGCATGGGGTCAAAGGCTGTTCAAGAGACCGCCTACTATCCTGCCAGCATGGTCGAGGCTATCACCAAGCTGTGGTTATCCCAACATCGAAGAGCTCCATGCAGATTGTGATGACCATGGAGGCTGAAGATGAAGAGGTGCTGGCCATCAAGGACACCGTAAAGAATCCGGAGGTCCCTGTGGATGCGAAGATTCCAAAGAATGCCTACAAGCCTGGAACTGAGGAGTACAATCGCGCTATGGCACTCCTCCACCGACTACATCGAGCAGCTGGACATCCCAACAACAGGGCCTTGGCTAGGCTCATTGGTTTGGACATCTACGAGCTCTACTTTCCCCAGCTGAAGACCAAGGCAAGGTACCTCATCATGACGTGCCTGACTATGAGGTTCACCGCAGTTCATCTACTTTGGGAAGGTGAATCACATCAGGTTGGAACAGATTCAGGGCAAAAGCTGATCCATGCTTTTGCAGAATCTTGGCTGATGCATCGACCTCGTCCTGAGTGGGTGCTAGTGGATGCACAAACTTCCTTGTGCAAAGGTGACTTCGTTCGTTTTTGCCAGTCCATTGGAATTGGAGTGGCTGGTGTTCCCGGTGAAGCTCATTGGCAACATGGAGCCACTGAGAGCATGGTGAAGTCAGTCAAGAACACCATGAAGAAACTCCGATCCGAGCAACCTTCAATGTCACCCCGGTTGTGTGGACTCTTGGCGTCTCATGCTCAGAACCACGTGGATCGGATCAAGGGATATTCCCCTATCCAATGGGCATATGGAGTGGAACCTGGTCGATGGAACATGGACCATGATCCCTTGGAGGTGAACCAGGAGCATAACCTTAGCCTTGCTCAGTTTTGGCAACTTCAACGAGGTCGACAACGAGCTGAAGAAGTGCACAAGAAGGAGTTGGCAGCGTCCCGGATGACTCAACTTTACAATGCTGCGCCTCGACCAACATCGGCTTACCAGGTTGGTGATTGGGTTTGTGTTTGGAGAAACACAACACTCCGAGCTAGGAGGAAGCAGCAGTTCAGTGAACCAAGGTTCATTGGTCCAGGATGTGTTGCACTCATTGAACCAGCAGTACTACCAGAAGGAAAAGCTTCAGTCTTCTGGGTGCTGGTGGGGACCGCACTTTGGAGGTGTGCACCTGAACAACTTCGGCCAGCATCAGAGGCAGAGATCTTGACAGAGATGGTGAAGTTAGGAGACAAGGTGTCGATCCCAATGTCTGACTTGCTGAGACGGCTTCACTCATCGGTGGATGTTTCCAAGGAACCTTCTTTTGACCCTGAACGAGATCTACTACCAGAACATCCCCCTGAGTCAGGCGTGCGATCACAGCCTGAAGGTGATCTGGCAGTGTCGCCGGAAGATTGGGAACTTGATCGTGAACCTTCTTCTAGACGACAAGTGAGGCAATGGGATCAGTTGACATCCATCAATGATGCTAGACGTCTGGAAGGTCTGGCACCACTGACCCGACTTCCGCAGTCCAGTTCCCATGAGCCTTCGGATGCATGGGAATACTATGAAGAAACTGGTCGTCTGATTCGGCATCACTACCAGCAGAGATGGTCGCTGTTTGAACCTACAGGACTACCAGATTGCCCGGTAGATGAGAAGTTCATCCAGTCAGTTCGTCGGACCGTTTGGTGGGACGACGAGGTGGATGGAGTCTTCACCGACAATTGGAAGAAGGATGATGGAAACACTTCCGTGTTTTCAAGACCTTGGCATGGAAGGACTGAGTTTCAAGTCCGACCTGAAGGAAGAAAGAGGAAAGCCGAGCACTATGACATCAGTGGCGAACCTTCGGAGGAGGACCAGCTGGTGGCGGACTACATCCAGGAGTCGAACGTGGTTCCTGACTTGCCGGCGACCTTTGAAGCGAACGAGGTTACTGAAGCCAACGATGTTACTAAGAATGACTTGGTGACTGTGGATGAGAAGGAGGAAGCTTTGAAGCAGCTGGAAGACCGAGCCGCTTTGGTTCGAGAAATTGGACAAGAAGAAGATGAAGAGCACTTCCTGTTGAACTTCATCTCAACCGAGCAGGCTTTGGAAGGTGAAGTCTGCACCGTGGAGTTCGAGGTGGACAACATGATCAACTTTGTTTCGGATGCCACATCCTACGTGGCAACCAAGTTGCAGACTGCAACCAAGGAGGTGGACTTCAAGAAGTTGGAGCCCAAGCACCAGAAACTGATGCTGGAGGCGATGGCACGTGAGGTGTCCGAAGTCCTCAGGTCTAGAACTCTGAGAGCCCTCAAAGACCATGTTCCAGAGGAGGTGATGAGAGAGAGACTGATTCCTATGGGGTGGATTTTGACTTGGAAGCCCCTGGCAGAGCCAGAGCAACCACCGAAAGATGGATCGCCAACTGTGGTCCGAGAAGATGGTCTTGCAAAAGCAAAAGCCCGAGTAGTCATCATAGGCTACAAGCATCCTGACCTTGCTCGACGTGATCCCCGGACAGGAAGACCACAGTTGAGAACTTCATCTCCAACCTTGTCACGGTTGGGTCGGCAGATGATACTTCAAGCAGCCGCTTTTGATCAGCACACCCTGGAGTCCGCTGATGCTAAGTCAGCCTTTCTGCAAGCAGATGAAGGCATTGAGACTCAGCGAATCTACACTTATGGAGTTCCAGAGGTGGCCTACGCTTTGGGTCTTGACAAATCCCAGGCGATGGAAGTGGTTGGTGCGTTCTATGGACTGACCAACGCACCAAGGCTGTTTTGGAAAGACTGCGACTTCAAGATCCAGAAGGCTGGTGCCGAACCACACGCACTTGACAAGTGCATTTGGCTGATCCGGAATTCTTCTGGAAAGGTGTGTGGCCGCATAGCGTCACACGTTGACGACTTCATCATCACAGGTGATCAGTTGGACCCAGATTGGAAGTCCTTTCGGCAGAAGTTCAAGGAGATGTACAAGTGGAGTCCTTGGCAGATTGGCTCTTTCACCTTTGCAGGCATCGAGCTCAAGCAGACCAAGAACTTCAATATCTACATGACTCAGGAAAATTTCTGCAATGCCCTGAGACCTGTGGTAATCCAAGATGAGCACAGCCGATCGCTGCATGATGCTTTGAGTTCAAGCGAGCTCACGCAGTGTCGAGGTTTGGCTATGAAAGCACAATGGCGTGCTATCCAGACGGCACCGCAGTACTGTGCCAGGATTGGGATGCTTTCTTCGTCTTTGACTTCCCCTACAGTGAAGCACCTGAAGGAGGCAAACAGCATCATCAAGGAGCTTCGGAAGACAGCGAAGGATGATTTGATTCTCCATGCTTTCAACTTCGACAGGAAGGACAAGCTCACCTGGCGAGACCTGATTGGAGTTCACTTTGGAGATGCAGGTCAATCAAACCGACCTTGTGGAGGATCTACTGGTGGGCACATTACCGGTTTTGCTGAGCCGAAGATTCTACGAGGTGAAGAAGCTCGTATGTCCATTTTGGACTGGCGCTCCTGGAAGTTGGATCGCCCGGCGAAAGGATCTAACTCAGCAGAAGGACAAGCAATCTATGAAGCTGAAGACAAAGGATGGAGAAGCAGAGTCTTTTGGGCCTTGATCAATGGCGAGAGACTCACCAGGACCAATGCCGATGACTTAGCAAGCCAGATCGAGTCCCTCTTGGTGATGGACTCACCAGGCTGCTACGACAGCATCACAATGTCCGAGAGCGTGATGCTGGGCATGGCTAACTCCAGAACAGGAGTTGAGATGCTTCACGTTCAGAAAGGAACGAGTGAAAGCTCGCGGTGCTATCCTACATGGGTGCCAGGTGACATCAATTTAGCTGACGCCCTCACCAAGCATACCTATGAGGCCTTTCGAGTTTTTGCCCTCTACATGAGTCGCAAGTGCTGGATTGTTCGCTTCAACCACGAGTTTGTCAGTGCTCGGAAGCAACAGCGTTTAAGAAGGCAGCAACAATTAGAAGATGGCAAGTCACTTTTGCCTGCTTTGGCTATGTGGCCTGAAGAAGATCCTATGCTGCTGGATTCAACGGACTTTGGTCTGAGAGACGCTTTTCCGGTTAGGCACTGAAGCTCATAGGATGATTTGCTGGTGTCATTAGCATCGCATTTTGAGCCTTCAGTGCATTTCATGTCTTTAGTATCACCTTTCTATCTCCGACGCCAGTGGGCCCATTTGAGCCAGTGACACGCGTTGAAAAGTTCCGTGCGCTACGATGGTGGCGGCTTAAGGTGCAATCATTGCTATCCCTGAGACATATATAATATATATAAATATAATCCTTAGCGTTTCTTTACTGCATACCAAGCTTAACCTTTCCATTGACGTTACTTCTTTCGCAACATCACCTTCAGGTCTCCTGTGATGTGTTTTGCAGGTCCCAAATCCTTCGTTGCTCTTGCTACAGCATCGGGCTCGCTTGGCTGTGGCTTTATCGGAAACCACTCTGGTGCCCTTACTCTTCGATTGCGTTGAAGGTAAATCTCTCAGCCCACCAACCGCTGTTGGGTTGCGGGACTTGCTGGTAGTTGGATAGGTCTGTAAGTAGATGCGAAAAAATCAGTGGTTAGACTTGGAACTGCTGTGATTTGGAGGGTTTTTATTAGGCCTTGTATCTCTGGTAAAACTAGGTGTGCCCGTTGTTCCAGTGAGCAAGGGGCTAGCATCTCCATAGCCTCCAAATCCTTGTCACTCATAAAAGAGGTCTTGGGATTCTAAATCGACACTCTTCACCAAACAAGCATCGACTGGTTTGGGGAAGATACATCCCTTTTGACAAACCAGTTTGTTCAACTGGGCGCCTCACAAGCTAGCAAAGGACTTCACACGCCTGAGCGACTCCTCCAACTTCCCAAAACGAAACGGAAACTCATCTTCCACAAGGCCTTCTTTTCGTTTTCATCCCCCATTTCTCTTGGGTGCTTTTTTTTCCACCAGGATTCCGTTACGGAAACTTCGATAAACAACTTCGGAATCCCAACGACGCGTGCGTTCGGGGAAAGGCGGGCAGGCTTCGGCTGTGGAGCTGGTGAGTTTTCTGGGCAAAGTGTTAAATACCGAGCTTTGGCAATCGGAGGAGCTACCCGGAAAAAGGGGGGGAGTAGGTCTGTTGGTAAATGGTGGTGGCGCCCCGGTGTTTTTTGATGGGGGGAAATCTTGAAACGCCATGGAAATATCATTTCTATGTAGCCTAAGCCTTATGGAGTCTTGGGGACGAAAAACTCATCATTATTTTTTCCACAAGTCATGGGATGATCTTCCGGTAGCAGGAGAAAATTTTCATACCTGGAAAGCCAAGTGGCCTATTTTTGAAGGTATAACAGTTGCTGGTTTTAGGGGTACAGTTGCCTAAAGGTAGTAATGTTTTCACAGAACTTGGGCTGGTGGATTTTTTTCACTTCACCCAGCTGACGAAAAACTCGGTGGCTGATGGGAGTGCTGAACACTCCATCGATGGCAGATCCACATTGACCCATTGAAGCCAAACCTGTCAGTTAGTCAGCAGTTCGGTTGATTCAGTTGATATATACCGTCCAGGAAAAGAAAAACGTGGCCCGGATACCAAGGATAAAAAAAGGTACTTTTTTGAAGATGGACATTTTTGTTTTCCCATGGGTGGGATGTGTTAGTTCCCTGGGAGGGTAATGAAATTATCATACCTCTTTGGTCACGCCAATGGGGAGGAGCTGTGCGATGCTCCAGATTTGGTGGATGCTTCCCGCATGGCCTTGGCTCTTTTCCGAGATACCTTGGCTGATCATGAGGGAAGGCATGCCGTGTGGAATCTCAAAGCAGGAAACGAGTTGAGGTCTTTTAAGTTATAAGAAACGATTTTAGTAGAAAACCTATGTTACTTGAGGTTATATGTTATTTGAGGTTATATGTTACATGATTTTTTATGGGAGGTAAGTTAGAATTGAGTTGAGCTTGCAAGTGGTTTTTTTCGAAAAATACTCGGCAGGCTTTGGAGCATTCTTGCAGCGATACCTCCAAAGACGAGGCATAGGAAAGGGGACATTGGAAGCTTCAACTCAGTGGAAACCTGGTGGCATTTTCAACCACGGATGTGACCCAAGGCTATTGCGAAGCTTCCTCCGTGATTGTCCAAGCCTCATTTTTTTGGGCCTTGAAAATATAGGCAGTTGGGAATAATCAAGCTTTGCTGCTTACTTTTCTAGACCAACATGTAAGACGGACATAAATCCTGCACTAACTGTGGCTTAATTGACATGATTGGATACCCCAAAACAGGATGGTAGCAGCAGTAAATATGGCGAGAACATTCG
>OMLO01002052.1_pt1 | contig 16008 bp, 19 predicted proteins | sample 1674811 | NCBI WGS metagenome assembly OMLO01 (sample SAMN06265003, study PRJEB25207) | coral metagenome | isolation source: Coral host | place: Mexico:La Bocana,Puerto Morelos, Mexico | collected 2008-11-13 | reverse complement strand
CGACGTCACTTTGAAATTACGACCTAAGTCCCGAAATAAGGTGAGTTTTGTGTTTAACGGATTCTACTGCTGGAAACCTGTGAGCAATTCGTCGCTGCCTCAAGTATATATAAGGACCCGCCAGGAATCGAGCCACCAAACCTTTTTTCAAGATGCTCTTTTTGGAGTTTTTGGCCGCCAAAAAGCTCAAATTGGACGTCTTGAGAAAATAGAACAACAAAACTGGATCCTTCCACTCTAAAATTTGCTCGTCGAAACTTGCAGGAAAAGCGTCATTATGTGTTGATGTCTTACCTAAAGAATCGAGAACCCACAAAATTGTAGGTCTTTTTTTCGAAACTCGGTTTTTTGACTCAACTTCTTAAAAAACCCGGTTTTCTTATAAATTTATGGGTTTTCCAGGAAATCCCATGTTGTCCTCGATTCCCAGTATACCACATCATTTTGGGACATAAGGAATTCCACTACAACCCTGCCATCCGAAGGTTTGAAGGGTTTGTAGAATATTAGAATTGTTTTGATGATCGAATTAAGAGATGTTAGCTGATGATCCTGGGATTTGGATGATTTCTGTATGTTTTTGTTCTACATTTCCTGCTGGCCTAGGCCGCAGCCATTCACCAGTGGACTGCAAGTCCCATGAAGAACCATCAAAATTTATCCAACCTATATAGAATTATAAAAGGTTCAGCCACTATTTCGTTTCTAAATTCCAACTTCGACCCATTGATTTAGAACCTCCCACTTTCACATCCATACCAGCCATACACTTCAAATTCCCAGCTTTTCTTCTATCCCTCGATCCGGCCAATCTGGCCATGTGATGTGGCATCTTTGGCCAAGCGAGATGACTAAGAGGCGTCATCCTGCCAGGGGGTCGTGTGGCAGCAGGGCAAGTGAATGTGAGTTTTCCATCCATATATATACAATCATGTACCACTCCCAATTTAAATTCTACATACTACATTCCAGTTTGCATGCAGCAAAAATCCAATCCATATCCGGCCATGCATGCAGCAAACATATGCGTGCTTCAACGCAGCAATTTTTTTGTGGTCAAACCTCAACCTTTAAGTTGGATTTGTTGGTGCTGCTATGGCGTCTGCAAGTGCTGACGACGAACCCGAATCTGACCATCCTCCTAGACTTGATCTTACGGGTCTTGCCTTAGAGTTGGAAAGGTTGGATGAAATTCGGGATTACTTCAGGCAGACCAAAGCCACCCTTTTCAGTACTGAGATGAACACGGAAACGGTCAAGGCTCTTGATCAAGACCATCATTATGTTATCATTCAGGCATTACTTCACCGTGCTGCAACAGTAGAGGGTCACCCTTCCCCACATGTGTCCCAACTTCGTGAAGAGTTAACAACATTGATGCTGTTCACACGGATGCGTGGTGCATTCGCAAGATCCTAGCTTTTATCAAGATGAAGGTAAGGAGGTCGAAAGTAAGTACAGCAACTCAACTTGAATTGAGGGATAAACATTTTTTGTTTGCACCACCAACCATGTCGTCTATATTTCCCATGCACGTCTATATTTGATGTTCTTCGATGTACCGGATCATCATTTCAAAAGGTCAAAAGAAAAAATGCTTTGAGAGAACAGTTCTTGATGCTTTATATTTTGATTTCATTATCACCCCTGTCCGAACAAGTCTTTATATATTTGCCATCCTCTGCTATTAAGGTATACCGCTTCCAACAAATGTGCTTGCTCCTCAATCCTTTCTTGCAGGCCGAGCTGCTTACTTCTGGGGGATGGTGTTTTTTCTGGGGGATATGTGACTGAGATATAAAAAAAATACGATGGTACTTTTGGAGCAATGGTATAGATGTCTTACGTGTTGCCAATTTGTTGGCAGGATCTAGTGGATGACATCAATCGAAGAGCTGCCGAACGTCGTGGCCGGCAGGTATGTTGGGGCCAAAAATAACACATTGTTTTTTAAAGGGATCCATTTTCCAAAACCCATTATTATATACCCATTATGTTTTTTCAATGTATAGAGTATAATCAACTTTTCCTGAAGAGGCTACAACTGCAGAAGAGGATCCTGATGCATATGATGAGAATGAAGAGGAAAACCCGGCTACTGGCACTACTGATGGTTCCACAGCGCCCCCCGAAAGTACTGATCCAGTTGAAAGTGTTGTTCCAGTTGAAAGTGGGGTGCCATCTGAAAGTACTGTTCAAGTTGAAAGTGGGCCACCACCGCCCATCATGGCATCTGCAAGTACTCCAGTTGAAAGTGTGCCACCACAGCCCGTGCCGCCCGCTTCAAGTCCTGAAGATCTAGAAGCAGCTGCTCGCCGCGAGGAACTGCAGAAACAGGTGGACGCAGCCGATGCCGAAGGTGAGGGTCAGGGTGGGTTGGTCTGAGGGAAAATAAAAGTTATCCTTCCAACATCTTTCCAAGCTTTCTCCACAAACATTGAATATATATAGCCATCTCATGTATTAATCTTGCATATACTATATATACAATGACAAGCTTTCATGCAATATATAATTCTTATCCTGATTTTTCCCATGGGCCCAGGTCAAAGTTTGCAGGTTCAACTCAAAGCTGCCAAAGAACGCCTGGAACAGTAAGATCCTTATCATACCACATTTCTCCATCCAATGATGCAATGATCTTGATATTACCCAATGAATGCTTCAGTGAAGCCTACCTCCCTCGATACTCTTACAATTCCATGATGCCTAGGATCCGCAACAAAAAGAAGGATATGGCTGCCAAAATTGCTGCTTTCAAAGCAACAAGCATGGATCCGCCTAAAGTTCCTACACCGGCCTCTTCTGGAGGCCTTTCAAATTATGGATTTGAAATTGTTCTGAAAACTGATGGTCATGCCCCTGCATGGTTTATGAAAATTCAACGTTATAGGACAAGTTAATTGAAAATATGTGCCAACATGCAAACATGTATTGCAGGTATGATGGCTCTTCCTGCCGCACATGACAATGCGGAAACCCAAGTCATGGACTTCATGCCTATGGTTGACCCTGTGGCATCTCCAATTCCTTCCACGTCCCCTCCGCCCTCAGCTGATGCTTTGAGGAAGCAGTTCCAGGGCACATTGCCGCAGACCCCTGCAGCGCCTTCCGTGGAAGCACCAGTTGAAAGCTTGCCAGAGTTGCCTGTGGATGGTAAGAATGGGAAGGCGTTGAAAATGTTTGGGATGTTTGGGCGTGTTCAAAGTTCCGATGTACAATTAACGTTCCCCGTTTTCCACAAACCCATTCAATGATTCCTTATCATCATGTTAATATACAGGTGACGTGGGTTTATGTTTGTTTCTCAGCATCGCGTTGTTTGTATATATCATGCTTCCAAATAATGACTTTTCAAAAGCTTCCATGTATATAGCCATAAAAAAAGAAACATGGCCCTCAGGCAGATGCTACAGCGCCAGTGGTCACACGTAATGATCAGCTGACAATGAAATCTACAACAAAAGATGCCCGTCGACAGAAAGTTGCTGCTAACAAGAAGAAACGTAAATCCAAGAGTTCGAAGGGAAAAGGAAAAGGAACGTCCAGGAACAAGAAAAAACGAAGCAATGATGGCAAGAAATCAACGTCCATGCAAAGATCCCCTTCAAAGCGAAAGCTGGAACTCTTGAAGAAAGCTAAGGGTGAAGGATCTGTGGAGGAAGATGTTGAGAACTCAAAACAACCCAAAAAAAAAGGGGAAAGAAAGGCAAGAAGAAGGATCAAGATGATGCTTTGGAGGTTGAACCAGCCAATACCACTCCAAAGGTCTCAGATGTCCCAGCAAAACAGAGAAGTCCAAAAGCTAAAGCAAAGGGAAAAGCAAAGGCAAAAGCAGCACCAACAGCCAAAGCGAAAGCACGTGCCAATAAAGAAGCAAACGGCAAGCAAGAAATCGCAAAGGATGCTGGCAAGACCAAGCGACGCAAAAAGCAACAAGACCCTACGCAGCAGGAACTTTATGATGAGAAAATTGTTGAGAAACTTTGCAAGTTTGCTCGTTCTGTTTCTGATTTTTCAAGGGATGTGAAGTCCGCAAAGTTCAAATCGTTTGTTCGGACTCAGCTGTATGACCTTGAATGGACTAGTCTCAACATCTACTGGACCAGATGTGGCTGTGGAGTGACTGAGATAGAAACAGGGAAGGACTTGAACAACTTTTCATTCAATTCATCGGAAGCTTGCGAATCGCACCGTATTGCTTGTGCTGTCAAATGCGCTGAGCTAGCTGCAACTTGTTTGACATGCGCTTACAAATTTCTCTGTTTCCCACACGGCTTGCATGACCTTGACTATATTGTTTCAGCATGTTTCAGCGAATAAAAACGTATTGGTTAAGCAGTACTTCCTTTATAGAAATGATTGGTTTTCTCCATCCAATTGATATATAAGTTCAAGATTCTTCCAGCTTCCAACCTAAGGCATATGGCTGGGAATCTGACTACGATGGATTTGAGAAAGCTGGTTCCGAGATTTCCAAATTGAAGTTCAATGCCATAGTGGCCTTGACGAAACTTCTTGATGAGGATGAGGAAAACTCCAAGAAAGCTAAGAAAGGTGATACCTGATGCATGAGCATCGGAAGGATCCTTTTGTGGGTGGTAGTTCGCCCCAATTTTGGAAGTGGGGTTTGCCTTTTGCCATTGAGCTTTTCAAAGGGAGCTTTTACCAAAGTATACTGCCTAGTTTACACTCTCAAATTTGCATAGACAAACTCCGGTGTGGATACAATTCTGACATGATCCCATTTTCAGCTTTAGCAAAGTTTGATCCCAAATATAGAGATATATATTGAACTTGCAAAGTTTGATTCCAAAAGAATCTGAAATATACATATATCACATTCGATTTTCTGTTTACACCTGGGGTTTCTGCAGGTGAGAGTGTTTGCAGTATATATGGTGACATGTGAAGCCATCCATGGCAACGACAATTGCTCACAAACATGGTGGCATCACGCAATACATTGCTGACAAACATGGGGAAAAAGTGGAAATTCGGAAGGTGGCAGCCCCTTCAAATTGCAACTAGTTTCTGGGAAAGGGTGGTGGTGAGTTTTCTTTTTCAAACCAAGCATGCTGAGTTTTTCTTTTTTCTTTTTCAACAAATAAAAGCATGCAGTGTCATCACTCTATGCACCAATAGTCTTCCCACTGCCTGTTGGAAACACGTTTCAGTCTTCCAATTCCCCATATATACTCATATGTTTGGATCCGTGCCTGGCAGGCCATCACCTTCGCATGCCAAAGGCACGTGGCAATGCTTGGAGGGTCCGGACCAAGTTCATTAAGAAGAAAGGGGGTGCTGCTGGCATCGTTTCATAGATCAATCGTACAATTTGCAGGAAATGTTTTTTTACTACAGATCTTCCATCATGCTTTGAGATGTCTTTATCCTTGATTCCAACCTCTGTGCAAGAACAAAGGTTTTGATATATATCTATATAGTCTCTGATGTTTCGTTTTTGATTTCCTGTCGTTTTCTGTAGCAACCAGTGTGCTGGATCCACCGAAAAAGGTAGCCATTTTTCAATCAAAGGGATCTAAAGGTTTCTTGGTGAAGGTTGCATCACTGAGCAATGGAGGGGATGGAATCCCAGCTACTAGACGAAGCCTTCTTCCAGCTGCAGTGTTTGGGATGCCCACCAGCCAGACTCTTACTTTGGGGTGAACTTTGAATATTCAATGATGTACTCAAACTTCGAGACTATATAGATTCAATCTTCTTCTGGCATTCCCTCCATCATACTAATATAGTGCTCAAGTTGAAATGGAGCCTAATTAAATGCCCCTATATGCAAAAGAAGTTTGATACCTTCCGCTGAGATACTTGGGCTTATCATCCTCATGATCATTTGGACTCCCAACCTTGACATTGAGCAGGACTGATCTGTACACCCAGGAGTTTGATAATATATATAGTTGTGATATACGGCGTCAATTTTACCAAGCATGCACTTAGAAGGTATGTGGTCGCACTTTGAATATATATATATATATTTGCATAAGGCTATATATAAAGATAAATGAGTGCATGCATGCACATGCTTATAATATTTTTTTTATTATATATATATATATATCTATATCTTTCTAGACACCCCGACAGGAGACTCAGTTCGACATGCTGGAATACTTCGCAGGACGCGGTAATCTCACGAGGTGCATGCGATTGGCAGGGTTCAAAACTGGCAGCTACGACTTGAATTACAAAGGTTCTCGCAAGCCACGGGTGTATAAGTCCAACCCAATGGACATCACAAGTGCCTCTGGCTTTTGGCCCCATGGTTGATGATTATTGGGAATTTGTTGGCGTGGTTTCGCCTGAGTTTGGGGATTTTATGATATAGTGGGTGGACCTCTCTTTTTTGAATGTGTCAAATTTCTTAATTAATTTGTAGACTGTCAGACCCCCTTGGTTTTAAAAAGAAAATGATGTAATCTGACTATTTAACGGTACTTCTGCCATGATATGGAACTGTGATATACAGCTTCAATTTTCCAGAATGCAAGAATATACCCAATGCAATTATACACCTCCCTTCACAGCCACTGAGTTTGTGCCTGGTTGGGCTGTTGAAAGCACGCGCTGGGAGATTTCTCAGCACCTTTGCGTTGAAGTGCTCCTCATGGTCCGCAGTCAATGCAGGGACTAGTGGGAGAAGTGCATGTTCATCAGTGGGTGTGGATCATGAGTCGGTGAAAGAAGCAAATTGCATGGGAGTTCGGAATCTCGATATCATAAGAAATTTCTCGATATCATTTGTATATGACAAAATTTGAATACAGCAGTGCTTTGCATACAAAAACCAAAATCATATATGCAATTGTTTGCTGGATATCAAGGGATCAAGAACAATATGCAATTTGAGTTTTTGACTGACAATTGTCATCCCAAGCATGTGTTACACCATCCAAGGACAACTTTCCTGATTTTAGTAGCCACGGCCCTTGGTGGGTGCTGGGCCTTGGAACACCCGGGAGGCAGTTGCTTCCAGTATTTCCCCCCTTTTGCTGATTTATGCCAACGTCTCTATGAAGCTTTTGGTGGAACTGCAGCCCTATCCTTACTGGAAACAAATTGAATATTACAAATTTAGAAGGTGGTATCATGGATCGTTTTGTGAGGTATCTCCATTCATATTTCGTCATGGAACTTAAACCTATATATATACCTGGTTTGAGTCAAGTTGATGGCCTAGGTCACAAAAGTATGCTGGAGAATGCATCATTATGGTGCTTTCACGCCAAAACCGCACTATGCCTATGCAAACTCGGGTAGCATTGAAAAGCTCGACAGGGGACCCCTGAAAAATTGGAAGCGTACTAGTGAACAAGAAGGGCGTCCTACACCAAAGAGTTGCGAAACTTACCGGGATTCAAAAGGTAGGAAGTGCTACAAAGGAACGGCATACCTCAAGAAAACGGAGAGCCTGTTTTGCAATCATGTTGTATATAGACTTTGCATTTTGCTATGTATACTTTTCATGTTAATTTGAATTTTTGAATTGGTCATCTGTTTTCGACATAGATCTCCATACCTGAAAATAAAACTGTTTCCTACTAAGGGAGTATACTATACCCTTTGCCTGGACAGTGGTGGATTTGTATGATGAGTTGGTAAGCTCTGCCAGGGGCCGGGCACCTCTGCCCCGTTCGACTCCTCCTGTGATGGAGTCATTCAAGGCAATGCACGGGTCCTCGAAGCAAATCTGCGGCTGTGAGTGGGCAAACCTAGCTGAAGTTTACACATATCTCCGTAACAATAAGAATTTGCGGATTCCAAATCACTGGAAACCATATGTTCCCAAAGAGCCGCCAACAGAGGCATAAAGCCTTGTACAGTTTCCTATATTTCTGCCGTTTTGTTTCGATTTTTGATGGTTCCGAAACTGAAATGTTTTTGCCTCTTTGCAAAATTTCACCATTATGATGCAAAAAACGCTTCTCCAATTGACAAGAATCAGGTCTTTCAGAAAAACCCATAAATTACCCGTAAAAATCCCATAAAAAACCCGTAAAAACCCATAAATAGGAAATCAATGAAAAAACCCAGTTTTGTGAAACCCATAAATTACCCGTAAAAAACCCATAAAAAACCCGTACAAACCCGTAAATAATTTATGGGTTTTTTGCCCTCCGGACATGGTGGCCAAAGGTGCTGTTTTTTTCAATTCAGCGCTTGATTTGCAAGGATCTTTCAAAATTCGAGATCGGAAAAAATGATGATTTGCTCGATTTGCCGTTGTAAGTTGATAATTTGAAACTGGCAGCTCAACTTTAACTTTGCTGCAGGTGAAACATGATCTTATACTAAATTGCTTGTTGTATGTAGCGCAGCATTTGGGTTTTTACATCTTCATAGGGTCGGTCCAGGATGGCCCTGAGAATCAAGTCGGAGGTTAGCTCTCGAAAATGGAGTTGCAGTACTCTAGAAGATGGTATTGATCAATTACTTTTAGAGGCCCAGCAGGTTGATCAACAAGAGGAAGACTTGATGAAAGCTATTGAGGACCTTCAGGGTTTTGATGTCACTTCTGTATGGAATCTTCGTATATATATATATATATAGACAACATACCGGCCTTTGGAACCCTTCAAAAAATACCATCCCGCAGGAACTGGAGAAGAATGAAGTGCAGTTGCAACAAGCACCTGATCTCAATATACATATGTTCATATATATGGTGTTCATTCAAATTTGTTTTCATAACTTTCTTCAGGCTGTGGTTTATATATTGGAGAATTCCCAACTCCCGGGCCTGCCAAGGTGACATCAACTTCGGCCACTGCGGCTCCTGGAACAGGTGCTGATGTGGAGGGTATTGCAACGGCGGAGACATTGCCAGTTACTAGTTTTCAACGTACTGCTGATTTTTTGCATGTGATGGGTGAATCCCCTTTATCATGTTATACTTTTGGGATTTTGCAGAAAAGCTAAGGCTACACCTGCGGAATTGGAAGCACATCATCCAAAAGCGCCTGAACAAGTACCTTTCCAGGTTTATATATATAATATCAACAGTTGACAACCATACTGGGCTAGATGTTTCATGTTAAATATTGCAGCTTCAATTCATATAATCATGGGTTTCTTGATTGACCCCTTGTTAGATAAGGTACGGCCCGTAGCCACAGCTGCCCGTGCAGTTCAACCGGCGATGCCCCCTGCTGAAGTGGTTTCTGAAGCTCCTACAGTGGGACCAGTTGAGAAAGTAAGGGAACCTGAAGTAGAATCCAAACCTGAGACTCCTCAGACCGTTGTTGTTCCTAAGCCCGCAGAAACACCGGCTGCCACTCCTCCTGACCCTCCTCACAATGCCTCGGTGCCAAAAGCTGAAGCACCACCAAAGACCCGTAAGGATGGTGATTTTCCAACTTGACATGTTGATTCAATTATGTTATCGGTATCGGGTGTTATCAAAAAACATTTCTTTTTTTGGGGGCTAGCCCTGAAGGAACTTCTTCGTGCAGCTGCCAGGGCGCAACTGTCTCGGATGATGGCAATCAAAAAAAAGAAAACTTATCTGAACCCACCAGAGTGGCTTCGTGAAGCTTATAACAGCCGGGGCAAGGGGGAAATGGCAGATCTTCTGGTGGATTGCAACTTCTCCAAGGATTGGGTTATATATTTTAAGTTGCCCTTATAAGTCTTTGAATTGTCAATATATATGAAGAGTTTGTTTTCCATAGCTTTCTTGATCTCCTATTCTTTGCCACCTGGTGAGGACGAGTTTGAAGCCCGAATGGAAGTTGTGATTAAGAAGAAAAACTCTGTTAAGATCACAGTCGATGAAGTTTGGGTCTCCGAAAAGGAGATGAGAGATGAGTTGAAATGGAGTGCGAATATTGGCAGCATTTATAGTTCATTCGCCATATAGTTTACTGAATTCACTTGATGGTTCTCCATTTCATGTCTCTTGTTTTGAAGTATATTACTCCATGCATATGCAATCCAAAATTGATATCGATTTGCTAAGGGCGCGTATTTCCGGGGCAAAGCAAGCATGTGAGAAGAAGCGTGCGACGCACATGAGGACTGCAATATATGTATAAATAGAAGTTCTGAACATGCACTTTGCAATACAACACTCATCCAACCTCAAGATATGTAACAGCTGTGCAGGACCAACCAATACGACGGTGTGGACGAGTTTTATGTTGTTACCCGAGAGAAGGGGTCCCGGGAACAAGAAGAATCTCAAGAGGAAAGTAGAAAGAAGGTTCAGAAAATTGAGGTCGGTTACCAATATGTTTTTTGAGAAAACATGTTGTTTCACAATCACAAGTGCATGTTTTTACTTGAAGCTGACATGTATATATTTACCCTTTACTTCCCGCTGCTTGCAGCCGGCTTGCAGGCATCCTCGGTCGCTATCAAGGATGGAGCTTTTGATCGCCTTGGTCAAATGCATGCCCGAGATGCAGCCGATAAGGCCACACCGCATGAAGCTGCTGGGAAGGCAACCCAAGAAGAACAGGCAGGGTGTTAGCCCTCATGAATTGGTTCAAAAAAATCTAGAGCCCCATTTCTTCTATAAAGATCTCATTCCTGATTTGCAGGTGAAGGCCAAACTGAAGTCTTTCATGGACAGCATGCTCACCAAAGCAGGGAAGATTCGAAGTTTAGTCAGGGATCTAAAGCAAAACTATGCGGAGAGCAATGCCATGGCCATGTAGGGGACTTGGAGAAATTGCAACATATATGGTCATTATTTTTGTTTTGGCAAAGTACTTCATGCTTCCTATATATATAGGGTCCCTCCTCCCTTCATCCCCCAAGGCATGTTGGGGACTTGGAGAAAAAGCTCACTGCGGTGGATGGTGAGTATGACAAGTGCAATATGGTGATGGCGCAGGGTGAAGTTAATGGTTTCAATGAAAAGTTCCTAAGCTATATATTGAAGAGCTTCGAACTTGTTTGATTTGTTCAAGCAAAAAACGTTTTACATTAAGAAAAAGTAAAACGGTAAATGTTTGATTTTCTTGAATTGGAGTTTAGATTTGACCCACATATATAAGAAAACCTTCCTTTCGAAACGCCTTCAAGGTTCATGTCAGAGGCCACGGCGGCAATGAAGAATGCAACTTTTGCGTACTCCCTGCATATGATTTGGTCTTTACCCGGTGCACAGTGTTTAGTCAACTATATATATTGGGACGTCTAATTAATTTCAGATATACATATAAGCCATCAGATCTTTATATATTTTTGGTGATTTTGGTGATTCAATCTGTATAGCTTTTATACCTTGGATCCTTGGAAAACAAATGCTCCTGTGGCCAGGTGCAGTGCTGCGGTGGCTGCAGAGAACAAGATTCGGACCTGGCCTAAGCCTATACTTCCATTGGATTGCTACAAATCAAAACAAGTGGGGAAATTAATTTTTATGGGAAGCATACCGTTTCATATTCAGGAATGCCAAGAAATACGAGAAGAGGGATGAGAAGAAGGATGTGAAGAATAGTGAAGCTCCTGAGAAACCAAAACCTGCGAAACCTGCAAGGAAGGAGAAGACAGTTCCTGAACAAAATCCCAACCCTGTAGAAACCAAAAAGCAGCATGTTAAGAAGAAGGCCACCAAAAAGTAGAGCCTTTGGTTGTGATGCTTAAAATCTTGAAGCTGGTGGGAAACCTACGCATGGTATGTAGGATAGAACCTGCTGGCTTTTTTTGTTCGTATGCATCATAGCGCTCTGTGTTTTGCAACGCTCCATCGCTAAAATTGTTTTATTACTTTCCTCATTGATTTGTTTTACATGATTGGTGGATATGTTTTATAGAACATATATTGATTGCTTATATAGTTTCAGTGTTGCTTCCTATATATGGACGTTGCGTTTGGCACTTGACGTGCTTGCTTGCAGCAACGTTTACAAAGACTGAAGATTTCTATGTGGCCTAAGGGGATCAGGCTACAATATCTTGTGGATCCGAACTCTGCGTAGCAAAATGGAAAACAAATGGAAACAGTGATTTGATGCAATTCCGCCGTTTTGAAATTCAATTTGGTTGCCCCCACCATGCAGGTCTGAACTTAATCCTTTTTGATTGCCCCTTCAACTTCAGGTTCAAACCACCAAAAAAAACAAACACTGATCTTACTGGCCAGGTGCTGGTGAAGCGCTTCGCACCATTGCCAAAGATGTTGCCACTGGCGTTATGGCCTCAACGTGCGAGATGGGGCAGGGACAAGCATCTATATTGAACTTGATTTCCACCTGTTCCATCCTTGAATGCAGTACTCAGTTCAAGGGTTTGTGGTTTCTTGAGCGGGTGGGTTGTGGGAAACATCAAAACCACCATACATTTGAATTGACATATTTATTTTTTTAAAGAAAATGATGTCTATAGCTGGTCGTTATTTCAACCTATGTATGCAACAAATGTGCAACAACTTTTTGTATCATCTGCCTTTGGCAAATTTGAGCCATGGCCTGTACCAAGCATGAATCTGCGGAGGATGAGCTAATCGAATTGCTTTCTTGCCACCGATCTGTTTCTTAGCTGGGACACTCTTTGGGATAAATTCTTTTTGGGAGATGGGTCTTACAAAACAAATGCGGTCACGAAAACAATCCTAAGGAATCTGAAGGGCCCTTCGCTTGGAGAAGTGCAGTCGATTTTGCCAAGAACTCCAAGGATGATTGTGATGTTAATTCCCCAAGTGTAGCTACTCCTCCCTCTAACCCTTCTACAGAGGAATCAGGATGTGACCAAACTGCCCAAGCAAGCCTCGAAGCTCTACAATTGGAAGCGTGCTCTTTAGGCTGCATTGCGTTCAAGCTGCCAAAGTGGAATTCCATTTCAGGAAAAGTTCTGGGACATGCATTGCAAGTCATAGAAACTTTGTTTGAGAAGTTGGACCCAATGATCTTTAAATTTGGGATTACGCATAACCCTGCATGGCGATGGTCAAACTCTTTATATGGCTACAAGTATGGCTGTGAAAAATGGTCCAATATGCTTGTGATTTACAGCTCATGGGAACCTTATGGACCAGCAATGTTGGAAGCTACTCTTATCGAAAAGTTTAAGAGCATCTCGTCTTAAATTGCAAGTGGTAACTTCGAAAATTCCCTTTGCATTTTTCTGCTTATACTTGGGGATTGAGATATGTGTTTGAAGTATATCCTTGATGGATGGTCGTAGGCTTTCTGTAAATATCTACACGCCATAGTTTATATTGATGTTCCATGCCCCGAGCCCTCTAAGGTAAGCCTGGATGCCGGAATGTGCGGCTTGGCGGTGATACCGTCAACACTGATCTGAAAGGGATCTGGTGCACTTACATGGTGTATAGAAGTTTCAAATTCAAACCTCAATGATGTATGGTAGATACATCCCTTATATATATATGCATTTTGTTCTGTGCATCAACAACATAGCTGCGAATGGTTTTGGCCACAATGCTATATAGCCTTGTGCGAGGGGAAACTTTGTTGAAAAACACTCCCTGCATTTTCAAACTGGTGTGAAACCATGATGTTGGCTGCGTGATGCCATGGAAAAAACGGACAAACTTGCACCTTTGCACCTTTGCCCCAACAGGATTGCCAATGACAAGAATATGAGCATATATTTAAACAATATATTTGTATAGTATCTGAGTTGAGTTGAACCTTGTTGCATCTGAGCACAGTAAATGTTCCAGTCCATAAGACAAGAAAACATTGCTTTTGGAATTCTGAGGCCTCTTCATGCCGATCTGCCATTCGCACTGCCCGTGGGGTAATCTCTGACATTGGCAGTGAAGCTGCCAAGAGGTCCGGTGGGCTGAGTGATGTGGCTAGAATCAATGAACATAATTCTGAACGAGACCTTCAAAGTCTTACAAGCAAAAAATATTTGCTGACAATACCAATCAGCTTGACGACACTTCCAAAATCCAAGGGTGTTCGGTATACTGGAGACTTTCATGCTATCAGTCTTCGTCATTGGATTCAGTTTCTCATCAACTTTGGGTGTTGGCACGTTGTATGTGGACTTGCTAAAAAGGATGAGAAAAGAGAACGGGACATCCTGAGAGAATTCTGGAGGATCTACAAGTTATGGAAACCTGATCACGAGATTTGGGGAGTAGTGGAATCAAAGCAAATCGATCTATCGCGAACTGCACCGCTGATTTTACACGGAGATGAGGGAAGGGGTTACAAAAAATCAGGCTTCTTAGTTTGTTGTTACCACAGTTACCTCGGACGTGGCACAAATTTAGCAAATGAATCCAGAACCAAGCGTCCGTATCTTTCGATGCGCCTGAATTATTCAGGAAACAGCTGGTCCCACAGGTTTGTATCTGCAGTTTTGCCAAAGATGTTTAAAGACGAAAGGGCGTTCGATGACATTATGTCTTTCATTTGTTCAGATTCACTTGACTTAATCAACAACGGAGTTATGGATACATCTGGCCGGAAGTTCCATGCAGCTGTCCTTCAGTTTGCAGGCGACTGGCAGTTTCTGGTCAAATGTGGGAAGTTGGGTCGTTCATATGCCAATTGCGAAAAAAGGCCACGTGCGGAAAACGCTTTCCCACGTGGCATCTGCCATTATTGCAAAGCTGGGCAGCGTGACATTCCATTTGAGGATTTCTCTAGTGGTGCATTGTGGAGACGTACTCAATTTCAAAGTGATGATGATCCATTCTTGGTTAGGCCAAAGGCATTGTCATTGCCACATGAACCGAGGGCTGAACCACGGTTCTTTGTGTTTGACCTTTTTCATTGCTACCATCTTGGGTTGGGCAAAACATTCTTAGGGTCGGTCCTAGCGTTGATGAGTGAGCGAATGGATGGATCGAACATTGACGATAGAATGGGAAATCTTACGAATCTGTATCTCCAATTTTGTCAGGACAACTTTAGCACGCCGTTCATACTGGTTATTTCAAAGGATACAATTCAGTGGCCTGACAAGGGTTCGTACCCAAACGGAAACTGGTCAAAAGGGCATGTAACGACGACTTTGACCAAATTTGTGACATGGTTTTTGACCTCGCACAATGATATTGATGGTGATGCTCTTTTAGTGAAATGCCGGGAGGCAGCTGTTGCGATCAATGATGCAATGCATGCATTATATGCGAATGACGTATGGTTGCCAAAACTTTTGGCCAATGACATTGGAATGAAGGGCCGTCAATTTTTGGTAAAGTACCAGGAGTTAGCAACCATGTGCTACCATTCACGCCGAGCTCTTTTTATGTACATGCCAAAAGCACATGCCTGTGATCATACATTTTCTGAGTTGGAAGGTTGCGTTGCACCGTTTGCAATGAACCCTCTTGCACACAGCGTGCAGGTGGATGAGGATATGGTTGGGAGAGTGTCACGTGTGAGCCGCCGCGTGCACCCCACACAGGTGATCAAGAGAGTCTTGGAGAGAGCTCTTCAAGCATCATTCGCAGCGTTTGTTGATGCTGGATATATCAAATCGATGTGACAAAAATAGAATCTGGTTACCCGGGTGACTGATTGGGATGGTTGACATGTGGTGTGATTACATAGATGGATAAGAAAGGCCTTCGTTTTTTAACCTTGAAATTTCAAAGGATATATGCATGTTCATATTTCACCTGTATAGATCCAAATACATATATAGATGCACCGTTTGAACATGTGCAGGTATATGATGATAGACCTGGAACATGTAGAAATTGATCCATATGCAACATTGAAGATCATGGATGTTATTCTGATAACTTGTAAAAATCCACTAAAATTCAAAAACCCGGTTTTCCTGATAATTTATGGGTTTTTTTGAGTGGGCCTTCTTTTTCCTAGGTCTTTGATTCTCTAGGTAATTTATGCTGAAGCCTTGAAAAAGTATGTATAAGGCGAAGTATGGTTTAGTACCGATGGGTAAGAGAATCTTTTCCAGGACCCGCCAGGAATCGAGCCACCAAACCTCTTTTCTCAAGATTCTCTTTTTGGATTTTTTGGCCGCCAAAAAGCTCAAATTGGACGTCTTGAGAAAATAGAACAACAAAACTGGATCCTTCCACTCTAAAAT
>OMLO01002050.1_pt1 | contig 16011 bp, 12 predicted proteins | sample 1674811 | NCBI WGS metagenome assembly OMLO01 (sample SAMN06265003, study PRJEB25207) | coral metagenome | isolation source: Coral host | place: Mexico:La Bocana,Puerto Morelos, Mexico | collected 2008-11-13 | reverse complement strand
TTTGCACTCTAGTCTTCAATTGGTTTTTTTTTAGAAGAAGCTACTTCTTCATCGCGCCCTCTTTCTCCCATCCGCGCCTCTACCACGTTAAACGCGTAGATACAGTAGAGCGTAGTAAAGCAGAGCATAGAGCGGCCAAGTATCGACCAGGTATCGGCCAAGTGTCGACAGCCTATCGACCGACTAGCAGCAGACTATCGCCCGACACATGATTCGGTTGACGCTCGACCGACTATCGCCTGTTGTTGGTCAAGTGTCTATCATGTATTGGTCGACATGTCGACCGAGCGGCGACCGACATGTCGATTGCAGGCTGATCGAGGTGTCGATCGCTACCATCGATCAACACTCGATCGTGGGTGTCATTAGTACACACGATCCAAATAGATGACTTAAGTCTTGTTATTTATGGATATGGAATTTCCAAGGGGTAGGGGGACCCTAGTAGAAAAATCATGGAAATTTCAGGGGTGTTATTGATGTCCCCCGTCTGACTTTCAAACTTTTTCATGTCGCCATTTCGGAAGGTTCTGATGTCGCTGTCGCAGTTTCATTAATGCAGTGCCGAAGTTTTTTAAAAACGTAAGGATGTCTCTCAAAATTATTATTAATAATTGGCTGTATTAAAATGGCTATGGTTGGCACTTACATACTAAATGCTATTTGTCAAATGTTTACATGTAGACAGACAAAATTCGCTTTCCCTTCCGAATTTTTTCCCGTCACTTTCGCAGATTGCAGCAGTAATCTAGTTGCTTGTCGCCATTTCATTTCCCTGATGTCGCTGTTTCAACGCCATGTCGCTCTTCGAAATTTACCCTATCAGGGCCTCAGGAGAGTACCATGAAGCTCCCTGAAATGGAAAGTCCTGTGGGGTCGGGATCAAACCTAGAAACCCCTCAATGGGGGGTATGGATATTTTCTGGAAACGCACATTGCTGCTTTTTGGTATTATCAGGTTAGCCCTTCTGTATAGACCCTATGCATAAATGGCTGCCAATTAAAAATTCTTTTGTATACATTTAAATTAGCCCAACTAGCCTCGTTTGAGAATTAAAATTCTTTTGAATTATCAACTCAAAAACGAGGTTAGTTGGGCTAATTTTAATACTTACAAAAGAATTTTTAATTGGCAGCCATTTATGCATAGGGTCTATACTAGGTAATATTTAAGTTCATAAATTAAGTATGTGTTGTTTTTGACTTTGGTTCAAGCTTCTGGGATTTAGTTATACATTCACTGGCACCTCCCAGTCTCTTGAAATCTGGAGCAGTCCTGACAGCTTGACATTACTTAGCTATACAACTTAATACTTGTGAGTCTCATGATCAGTGTAAGTATAAACTGTTATTTTATGTTCCACTGAAAGTGATTGTTTGTGATTTTGCAGGTAAAGTTTTTGGAATTGAATCCAATTATTATATAGCTGAAGTAGAATACAGAGAAGGAGAAGAGGAAGAGGATGAAGAAGATGAAGAGGTAAATACTGAATACATTAAATTTATTTAGAACAGTGAACGTGTATCAATGACTTTTGGAGATATTTTGATATTTTGATATTACATTTGACAGCAACTAGATGACAGTAGTGGTTTTTGAGTTTTTTTTTGTGTAAAAATACAAAACCTTTTAGTTGTTAGGTCTGGACTATGTAGTAAATGGATATATGCATGCCACACCAATAAGATTGGAGCTACTGTGAAAAACTGATCATTCATCTGGATTTTAGGATTGCCATCTTTGTTTTTCTACAAATATTACATATTATTATCAAATAGTACTCCATTCTGATTGGTTAAGGAAAATGCAGTTTTCAGTAGGACAGAGAGGTAGCAAACCAAGCATTTAATGATTGCTCAATGATCAAACAAACTCACAGATAGCCATTCAAATGTGAGTCCTTTATGGGGTTCATTTGGGATACACTGGAAATTTTGAGACTGAGGGATTGTGGATCACTTGTGTAGTACCGGTAAATTAATTAAAATGATCAACATAAACCACTAAATATAAAAGAGAGCAAAGTACAGCTGTAAAACTGGCTTGTAAAATAATATGTGTTATACCTATACAATAGAAGTGCCTATGACATGAATAGTACTTAAAAGGCTTCATATTTGAAAGGCTCTCCAAAATGCAGAAGAATATTTTCCTTGGAATATCTTTTTTCATTTTAGAGATATTGGTGTTTTTGTATTATGCAAATTAGGAAAGTTATGAGAATCAGATATACAACTAGGATGGTAAAGAATATCTCTGGAAATATTGAAGCGGTATTCTTTAAACTTGCCACCAGAAATATTCATTACAAAAGAAACAAAACGACACCTGTTGTGCTGTTGCTATGACAACAGTTTTGCCACTGGTCCTGTCTTACTTAAAACTGAAATTCCCAGTTTTTGTCTTAACCAAGGACCATCTACTCCAGCCAATCTAAGGATGAGAGTTAAGACAGTATGGGAACCATGTCTGTTTCAATCAGGATCCTCTATTCCTCTTTAAGGGGTTGAAAATGGAGCGAACCTGTACCTTTTCAGACAGGATCTGGGATTGGCTAAGAAAACAATAGAAGAAATAATGGCACAATAGCCATGTCTGGCTGAAAACAATAGAAGCTACAGAGCAAGAGAATGAATCAAAATACAGGTCTGGAAGAGGTACAGGATTACTCTGAAAATGAGGATATTTGGCTTTTGACAGAGAGACTGAGCCAAGAGAGTTTTAATGGCAGTGACATTATGGGTGTCATTTGGTTTCTTTTGTGATGTACTGTAAACTACAGTATTGTAATTACTGGCAGAAAAAAGATTTAATTAAAAATACCTTATATACAGACATCAGTGGGTATTCTTGTATTGGCATTATTTAACATGATTCAGATAAACTTAATGTTTACCATTTGTGCACATGCATGTGGTCAAATTCCTGATCCCAGGATTATCCAACCAGATCCCGAAGATATTTTTATTTTTAGTAAAGAATGGTAATATTGTTGTGCACAGACAAGTAGTTGCAATTAGAACTGACGAACCGGTGACTTTGACTTGTTTCCACAAGAATAATGAAACAAAATAGTTTACTTGCATTTATTAGTTTAGCAGAACTCAAGAAACTTATTACTGGTAAATGCTTGTATGTTTTTGGAGTGTCTCCACTGTCATTTTAATATTTTGCATTCTTAAAATAAGAGAATTTCTACCACAGATTTGGTTTTGGTATGAAAACTCTTCAAGTATTTCTTAAGACACCAGACACATTTTAACTCTTATATTGAAACAAATCCCCTATGATTGAGGATAAATTAACAATTTGACAGTTTAGGGTGCCTGAAAAGAGAAACATGACCCAATACAGCTTACCCCTGGCTCCACTTTATGTGGTGATAAATATAAGTTGGTACTTTATTTTATTGTTGTGTAATAGGGTGAAGGTGAAGGTGATGATCAGGCAAAAGAAGAAGACAAAGGAGATGAAGGTATGACTTGGATCACAAATAAATTGTTACTTTTTTGTAACTAATGTAACTAACTAATGTAGTTGTTATTGTCTTACATTTTAGATGATGAGGGTGGTGAGGAAGATGATACTCCCAAATCAGAATGGAAACCTCCACCAGTTATTCCTAAAGAGGATAACAGAACTGGCACCAACAAGAGAACTTTCTTTGTTACAACTGAACGTAGGTACCTTAGGCCAAGGTTGCATTTAAGACAAAATCTAGACAATTGTTTTGATAACCAATTGATTCCTGTTATCAGTTGACTCTTTCAAGTGTGACTGACTTTAAAAAAAAAAAACATTTAATGATTTCTTTGAATTAAGATGTCAGAAAATGATTTCACTTCTTATTTCGTTCTAAAGTATAACTTTTACTTTGTGTCATGCGTGTCTAGTCATGAATTCAGTATTTAGATCGAAGTGTCCCTTTTGGGGTAACCTCTCAGATAATTTGCACGATGAGCAGGAGAGGTACCTGCAGCCATGTTAACAAGATGAAATAGAACACCAGAAATGATGCAATTTGAGGTTGATTAATGGTAACCTGTTCTGCAATTCACTTTGCATAAAAAAGAGGGAACTATGAGAAAGCCTGCACAGTATGCCAAGACTGACAAGGGTTGTTTGATGTCACAGACAATTTTGTTGTTAAGTGCAGTCCGAAACTACAGCATTTTAATTGTCTCAGACCACTTCTAAGACGAAGATTATTATTGTTGGCAACATTTTGCAACATCTCGGAAATTTGTTTTAAATAAGTGCGACCTGGCCCTTTAAGTTATGATGGTTTTCAATACAGAATTACATGGACTCTTATATAGCTATTAGGGGCTGACTGAAAAATCTTGGAGTCTCTTTAACCTCTAGGCTCCAATTAACAATAAAAATTACCACTTTCCTTATTATTTTATTTATAAAATACTAATGTGTTTAAAATTTCTTAGTCATGTAATTCATGCTATCACATGTCAATATATAATTTTTTGGTATTCTGTAAGTAACTGTAAATTTCATCATTACTGTAAATACTTAATAAACTTATATAAAACTTACAGCTCCTTCATAAGGGTCTTTAATAGAATTCTTAAGGGACCATTAACTGATTGATTCATGCACATGCTCTGAAGGGTTGCTAGGGAGGGTGAAATTTGAAAACACAAAATAAAAAAGTACAAGCAAAAGCAAAAAAGGAGAAAAACAGAAAAAAAACAAGCGTAAAATATCTGTGTGGCTATCGTGTACATGTGCTGGTAGGGTAAATACTGATAGATATTGCAGAAACTTCCGCTTTCTTTACATGTAAATACTAATTAGGAAATGCAGTTTTTCACTAAATCCAGCTTTTTTGATGAGTTACGATTTAAGCCACCATTGGAGACATAGCTATAAATTAGTAGCATGACCAAGGGCATAGCCTGATGACATCACTATTGTTAATATCACGAAAAAGTAAAAAAGAAAAACACTCTGAACTAGCTTACTTAGCTTCCTTAGTAACAGCTTAAAAGATAAGTTAATGGGCCCTTAACCCAAGGAAAGGCAAACAGAAAAAACTTTGTCACACATTAATTAGGAACATAGTGATGTACAGAAAATGTCCAGAAGGCTCATAGATTATGAGCTTGATAACATAAGGGGAAACATTTTAATGGTTCAGTCACAAATGAAGTGATGGTAGAGGGTATGACCCTCAGATAACAGACTATTGATCAGGAGCTTCAAACTTCTGAAATATGGATGAAATAACATGAAATAACTTTGAAGTAACTAAAAGTGACAAAGTTATATCAGAATTTTTCTTAGCAAAGGCTTAAAAAGATCAGTTAATGGGCCCTTAAAACCAAACACAAACTTAGGCATTTCTAAATGATGACTTTCCATGTTCAAAAACTTTTTAATCAAGTTTTTGTCTTAATTTGTACTTTCCCAATCATTCCATACCCCAACTGGCGGCCCAAACATTTATATGATTAATATGTAACATATATGCTGTTGGTGATTGTGTTACAATTTTAGCCATTTATAAGACAACGTATGAGAATGCTTTGACAATTGTTGTTCTAAATGTGTAGAAAATTATTTGTAATAAATTAAAGAGACTTATCTACTACTTACATGACCAACTGAAAACATGTTTTAAAATTATACAACATTTTTTGTGATCTTGACAACAATTGTAAGGGGGAAGTAGGTTAGATTTACATGAAACAATTCAGGGCAAATTACCCCATGCCTCTTGATTGTTGGAGGTGACTTTGTCACAATGTCATGGTCACTTAAGCTGGAAATTCAAATCCTGTACCCAAGGTGATTGGTTACTCATTGAGAAAGGGAGATGAAAACAGGAATGAAAAGCTAGAGTTGAAAACCAGTGATTCTCGGGTGGTTAAGATAAACCTTGGAACCTTGGGAGAAAGTGAACAGGAAGAAGAGTTATCGATTGCTGCCATGAGGCAAGATTAGACAATCAGGTGGTTAAACCCTGTAACCTTAGCTTGGGAGAAAATGAATGGGAAGAAGAGTTATCGACAGTTGTAATGAGGCAATTTTGGCGAGATTAGACCATCAGGTGATTAAGATAGACCTTGTAACCTTGGGAGAAAACAAATTGGAAGAAGGGGAATGGACGGCTGCCATAAGGCACTTTTTAACAAGATTATACCATTTTGTGGAATTTTCGGTGCTTTGAGTGCGGGCCAATGAGCCAGTAGGCCACCTGCCTTTCGTTTCTCTTTAGAGGAAGCAAACAGCCACAAAGTAGTTCTAACTTGTCTAAATGGCTCTAAAATGCCTCCAGGAGAAAAAAGATATCAAAATAATGTAATGCAAACATAAAGTAAGGTAATTTAGAGCAATATTCAAAGCATTCCCTTACATTATCTTATGAATGGCTAAAATTGTAACTCGTTCACCAAGAGCATATGTCACTTACTAACTGTATTCAATGTCTGAGCCGCCTGTTCTCCTCTGTTAATGAAGGTATCTTATACTCTATTCCAATCCTAAGGATCAATCATGCAGTTATTGCTCAGTGGTATATACTGTCTTAACTGACTATATATTTTTCTTAGCTGGTAAACCATGGGTAAAGCTTCCAGCTGTGACTCCTGCACAAATAGTAGCTGCTAGATTAATCAAGAAATTCTTTACAGGAAGACTGGATGCTCCAGTAAGATGAATATTATATTTACTCATTTCATAAATGTACAATATCAGATGTGAATCAAGTGAAAAATTCATAAATTCATAAAAGTAATATTTGACAGCAACATTTGTTTCCATTGAGAAGACTGATAATTATTGGGTGTGGTCAGCCAAAAAGAACTGGTCCAATTCTTTCCCAGATCTGAAAAGCTCATGTATTGTCAATCATGTTTATTTGATCATGAGCTAAATGATATGCAATAAATTATTTGTGTTTGTATAGGAATCCATTGGCAAATAATATAATTTTCTAAAGGTTCTCTCTGGCGTACAAAAAACTGTTTCACAAAACACTTACAACAGAAATTAAGATAAACACTTAAGTTAAAGTTAATGGTGGCTCATTACTAGAGTTGTATCTGACCCTACAATGGGTACCAATTGGAACCTTAAAACTTGTGTAAAGATTTAGTACACACTAGGAAAGCTAACTAATATAATAAGGGTTTACTTGGGGCGTGTTAACTATTACTTTATTCCTTAATTTGACAGATTGTAAGTTATCCACAATTTCCAGGAAATGAAATGAACTATCTGAGAGCACAGATTGCACGAATTTCAGCAGGTGCTCAAATAAGTCCTGCTGGGTTTTTCATGTTTGAAGAGGAGGAAGAGGAGGATGAGGAGGGAGAAGGTAATCCTACTGAAGGATTCCTGTTTTTACATTTGCCAGATTATACACTATCAGTAATTACTCTTACTAGTAACAGAATTAATAATAAACAAAGCTGGAGAAAATAGTCTACATGTAGACTATTCTTTCAATGCAATATATATGAAATCACCACACAGACTACCTTGACAACATAATTTGTAACATATTTAACAGTGGTACCTGTACAAGGGAATTTTGGCCGACCATATGGGAAAAGTAGATCTTAGCAAGGACTGTTGGAATCCACAAAGAAAACTGGGGGTAGGCCGGTATTTTTTCAAGATCCTTGAATCTTGAACAAATCCTAACACCAGCATTTTCTGATAAAGAAGGAGAGGATATTTCTTCACAGATTTCCTTAGAATTTGCCTAAACTCACAGAAAAGAAGACAAATTAAATATATAGATCTTTATTTAATTTAAAATCACTTCTGGTGTGTTTTTAAGCACAAAATCATCACAAAGCATTTTAGTGTCCTTGACAGCTCTCCTCTGGAATCTAAAGAGCTTTTCCACAACCAGAAACAAAGCACAAGTTGAACAGTCTTGCCACTGACCTCAATTTGATAACACAAAGTGTAGGGGTTACCATGGTTTTTTAAAAGTTAAATGGGCTGCTTTCATCATTTTTGAAACGTTTTTGGTGTCCATCAAATTTTTTCCTGTCACCTCCCCAGTAAGTCAAACATTTGCATCTTTCACACTTGTTTTGTGCATGCACTGTACCATCTGCAGGTACATGTGTACAGCTAGATTTCAGTATAATGTTCTACTATCACATAACAGCTTTAAGGTTTTCAGCTGCCATGGAACCATTAACAGTTAGTGGTTAGCGATATGCTGCTGTTCTGGTGTTCCTGGTTTTGTATTATTACAACTTCATTAAACTTGCTTTGGTCACAGAACGAAAATTTTGTTTTTGTTACAAGTGCACATCTCACTCAAAATAATGTAGCTAACCCCAAAGTGCATGTGGTGCGTAAACTATGCCTTGTGTGATGCGCTGAACTTGTGCACACTAACTTAAGTAGGCACTCTCCTTATGATAATAAGAATACCTTACACATAAGAACACAAAAGAATACCATAAATGTTTTATCAAACCAACAGAGAACTATTTATGTTGACAAAAAACGTAACAACTGGGAAGGGGAGAATTCTTGAGACAGGTCCCTCATGTTTCAACAAGGCCATGTAAGCACAAAAAGGTCTTCCATGGCTTAAACAGTTTTAGTTCCCAATTAAAACTTGTATGTCTTTCAGATGCGGATTTCAATGCAAAGGTAAATTACTGAATGTAACTGATTACTACAAATATGCAATGTATGTTAGATCAGTGATAAATATTATTGATATCCTTTACTCTTAGAAGTTACATCTACCAGTGTCAGAGCTATTAAATCTTAATTGTCATGAATAATTTTCAGTACGAGATTCCTACATGTTGAACGTTGATTTTGAGGGGATTAGTGTGAGAGAGCTTGCTGATCCATCACTTCATAACTGGGCACATCATGTACAACATGTATTACCACAGGTAAGGTAGCCACTTTGTTGAGAAGTATGGTTAAATCCTGACTGTTCTTTATTTCTGAACTATTATTGGTTCATGTCATAAATAGGAGCAGCTCTTTAACAGATTATGTCATCACCTTGACTTTTTCATTGCGGGAAATGCTCCACACATGCAGTGTTTTTTGCTGATGCCACTGTTATACCAGTGGCCAGTCACATGCCTAAAAGTTTTTTTCTTTTGGAGACACTGTCAAATGGCCTAAAGTGAAAATAATTCATTCCACTTTTGGCACCACTTTAAGCAAAAGCAATGCATGTACAACAGGTTACAGGGCCTTAAAGCTCATTTTTTTCAGTTCATGCCAAAACATTATCTCCTCAATAGCCAGTTTTGGGCAAACAGGTTATGGTTATTTTCAGGAGGTAAAAGGGGTACCATAGTAACAGCATAACCAATAAAACACCCCTAATGTTTGATTTTTCAAGTGCTTCTAATTCAAAACAAGCTCTTTGACCAAATCTCCATTACTGAATTGTAATCAGCATGGCAAGATTCAACTTTTCACAATGTTTGTCTTGTATCTGTTCATAATTTTTGTTAAAGTTAAAGCAGTGGCCGGGGTGGCCTCAAGGTTAGTGTGCTCGACTCTGGATCGAGCGGTCCGGGTTCGAGACCTAGCCGGGGACATTGCGTTTTGTTCATAGGCAAGACACTTCACTCTCACAGTGCCTCTCTCCACCTAGGTGTATAAATGGGTACCGGCGAATTTAATGCTGGGGGTAACCCTGCGATGGACTAGCATCCCATCCAGGGGGGGAGTAGAAATATTCCTAGTCGCTTCATGCTACGGAAACTGGGATAAGCTCCGGCCTGATGGGCCACTTGGCTCGTATGCAGACTTTACCTAAAGCAGATTATTGTAGCACGCTCAGAGCTACTGAAATTTTTCTAAAATGTAAGGTTTATTTAACTTTGTGAAAAGGTGACTCTCTGACATGCTGATGACAATTTGATAAGCTTCTGGGGTGACTGATCTTGTTTTTTAAGGGTTATAAGTACTTAGAGCTAACATGTGTCTCATGAAAAAAATCACAACTAGTTTACTGATATGCTTGGACTTTTTTATCATTATAATTGTAGCATCAACTGTAAAAATGATGGTGGTATTTTTCCATCAAGAAGAAGACTCCTGGAAACTGTTACCAGCCACCTTAATTGTAATGTTTTGTCATGATAGGGTCGCTGTGTTTGGCACAACCCCATAGAAAAACCAGAAGATGATTTTGAAGAAGAAGAGGAGGAAGAAGAAAGAGAAGATGTAGAAGAACCAAAACCAGAATCAGGACCACAATTATTAACCTCCATTGCTGAGGACGAACGTAAGTGAAACTATCAAAGATTTGCTTGTAAAATTGACTGTTTTTTTTTATAATACAGTATATCAAACATGCAAGGGAGTGTTGTGTCATATTTGCAAACACTGAGAAGAGAAAAGAGGGTTTTTTTTTACATCATTCAAGGTGTTTGGAAAGTGTTGTGTCTTGAGTCTGTCTTCTGTCTTGAGTCTTTTTGTGCAAATGAGTGCTTGAAACATCTATCATTCAGTAAAATATTTATTAGGATAAAACAGATACCGGTAATAGCCATTTTACAATGATGAGAATCAGAATGTAAATTTTTTCAAAATGAAAAAGAATAAACAGCACTTTTAGTGTCCAAGAACATTTTACATCAAGCTTATCTGGTTTCTAATAACCTGTGAAGGCTTTGCTTAGACAAAAAGGAAAGGAAAGGGCTGGGATTTAATTTTTTATTTTGTTGGTTACAGCTGTAAATGGAATGCCTGCTTGGACTCCCTATGTCTCGTCAGAATTGCTACCTCAGTATGGCCTTGCTGTCATGCGTTCCAACAGGTGGCCTGGTGCAATTGCCTTCGCAAAAGATAGGTAAGTAACATAAAGTCACTTGTTTTAGTGCCTAATGATTGAAAAGGTAACTTATCAAACTGAAGTCTATCATGACCTTGTCCATCCTGAAAGGTGTTACTGTAGAATTAATTAGGTGCCACAATTGAAATGAGTGTGATAGATCAAGTGAGGTTGCCAATTTTGTCACCACTGATGTTCTTGGTGTGAGATTTTAGAGCAGTATGAATGGTAAAAATTGAGATTTGAGTGGAAACATGTTATTGGATAGCAGGCCTTGCTAATTTCAGCCTTACTACTTTATGATCTTTTGATGTCTGGGACAAAGAGCCCACTATATTGGACTGTGTTGAAGGTAGATGTTATGGAGATTAAGTCAGCATCAAGCCAAGTGGCATATAGTTGCAAACCCCTGGATTTTATTACAGGTTTCTCTGGTAGTAAGTGACTACAAATATTTCTACTCTCCTCTGGATAGATGTAGTCAGTCATAGGATTCCACCCCAGCATTAAATTTGCCAACACACCTGGGTGGAGAGAAGGACAGTGAGAGTGTCATGCCCGAGAATGCAACACATGACTCAGGCCAGGACTTAAATCCAGTACATTAACAATTAGGTCAATGATTCTCTCACAACAAAAGGCTTTACATCCTAACCGTAGGTTCCTTATTTAGGAAATTTGAAAACATCTATGTTGGATGGGGCCACAAATTTGATGCTGACAACTACACCCCTCCTCCACCCCCTGCAGCCATGGAGGAGTATCCAGTGGTGCCTGAAGTAACAGAAGTAGATGACCCAACAGTAGACGAGGAGAGGGCACTCAAGAAAGCCCAGGAAGAAGCTATGGAGGCAGCTGACGATATGGATGATGTAGATGATGACGAGGATGATGATGACTAAAACTAAATTAAATATTAGAACTAGTGTAAGCACATCCGACTGAAGGGTTCTTTTAATGCATTCTTGTGGAATGCACAGACCAACAGCAGTCCACATAAAATCTGTATATACAACTAACAATGTATATAGTGTCCCCTCTTTGTAGAATAAACTTATATTTCCGTCTCTACTTGCTGGCTTTGTTAGTTGTGATAAGAAAACATGGCTTGGCATATTCTGTAAATGATGTTCCTTCTTCCTTCAAAGGTTGGGTCAAATAATGCCCATAAAGTATGTGCCTGTATAGAACATGAAGTTTAACTAGTTCCTAGTCTGTTTGTCTTAAGTTACATTGATTCATAATGATATCATATTCTTCCATCACAAGGTAGCCAATATTCGTGTATAAGATAGCAGAAATCCTATGAACGCTTGTCCAGCACCCCAAAGAAATGCAGCATAACGAGGCATGGGGAAATGTGCAGTTCGATATACGGCTCCTATTGTGGCACCTGAAGAAGACAAATTACCAAAAATAAGTATTCCAGAACCTTGACTGAAACCAAAGATAAAAAAGATACATATTGAAGGATCATGATCGTTGATCTATCTGTTGTTGAATTATACCAATATGAGTTTTTAGTATCACCCAACTAGTGGACTAATCCTGCATTTTGATTGGCTACGCTACTAGGGGACTATTAGCAATAGTCATCGAGTAGCGAAATTCTTTCGTTTTATTCCCAAATAACTCTTTCTTTAACTTGCATTTGCTAACTTTATTATTGCTTTTTCTGTCCGACTAGTTGGGTGATTCTAAAACAATTAGACCATTCGCCCTCAAGGGCCACGGGTCAATAGCCCATTCGGCTTCGCCTCAGGGGCTATCGACCCGTGGCCCTTGTGGGCTGCGGGTCTAATTGTTAAATAACCCTAGTAACCGGTTGTGGTTCTGTTTGTTTTCACGTAAATCAAAAGTCTCACCTAAGATGAAAGTTTGCAGCTAAGATTAACAAATTGATGCACTCTGAGAAATACGACAAGATCTATCTATAGTGTAATGAGGATTAAAATTAAAATATTAAATAAGGAAATTTTCCTGGGAGCCTTTGCACTTTTTCAGAATTAGTCACATGACCAAGGGCATGGGCTGAGGACATCACTGGTGTTACATATCTGTTAAATAATTTTGTACTAGTTAAAAATAATGAGGTTACTCGAGAATACATTCTTCCTTAGCAACAGCTTAAAAAGATCAGTTAATGGTCCTTAACACAAGAAAACAGACAAAACTTTGTCATACATTAGGAACATAGTGATGTACAGAAGAGAAGGCTTGTAGATTGTGAGCACGAAAATATAAGGGGAAACATTTTAATGGGGCAGGACAGAATCATTCCATTAGGCTTATATTTTTTGAAAGAAAGTTTGGTGAACAAACAGATAGTGTACTCCCCTTGCTAAACTTATTAGATGTTCTTACAGTAAAAAGTATTTATAAATTTCAAACCCTGAAATTTACGCATCTTTGGCATAAAGGCCTCCTGCCAAAGTTATTTCAAGACTTTTTCCAATACGCCAGTAATGTATGCGGATACAACACCAGATATGTATCTAGGAAACATTTATATATATCAAAAGTGCGAACCAATTCTGGAAAACAAACAACAACTTATACAGCTACTGTTCTCTGGGATAATATCCCAATTCACCCTAAGAAACTCAATGTCTTCAACTTCTCAAAACAATTGAAACATTATTTACTGTCCAAACAACATTGTGAAAACTTGTAACTTTCTTCTGGCAGTTAAAATTTCATACTAAACTATGCACACATCTCTACTCTCAACTGGTTTCTGTAATCTCTCTTAAATCTTTATTGTAACTCTAAAATAACTGGTGACTGACTTGAAAAATTATGGGTTATTTCAGTCTCCAGACTCGCATTGTACTTTACTTATTTCTCTAAGAAAGCATATTAATATCTAAGTACAAGAGTGAATAAAGTTATTACATTACAAATATAATGATGGTAGAGGGTATGAAGATAACAGACTATTGATTGAGTGATCGTGAAATTCAAATGTTCCGAAATATGGAGAGACAGAAAAGATAAGACTACCGTATTACAACACTATGGTACAGTCTATTAACTTTGATTAGAGTAGCCCATGTGACACCTAGACTTGTAGTGTAAGACCAAGAGGTTTTTAATGTTCTCATGATATGGAAAGACATCTAACCAGAAGGTAGCATGTGTTAGTTAGCTCTACTTATGGTCTTAGATCAAATGACAAACTCCTTTTAAAGCCTCCTGCTACTCTTGGAGAAAGGGCATTTACAACTGCCACACCAAAATCCTGGTACACACTTCCTCAACAACTTAACAAATTTATTCTGACTATTACTTCAAGTAAGATAGCTCTGAAAACCTTTTTTTTAAATGTATATTTTACGATTTTCTACTGTTTTGAGGTACATTTGAAAATGATAACTGAATCTGCACTATGCTACAATGTAGTCCTATTATTATTATTGTTTTAATTAATATGATCTAAGATTGTCTAAAAACAGAACAAATGTACAAACATATTTAAAGGAAAATAAGATAGAACTAATGCCTTTAAATGAGCAGACTAACATCCACAAAAATATTGAGAAGACTTTGTACCATCTGAGAATATAATGTACAGTATCAAAGTGTACAGAAATATAGGCATGCAAGGTGTGCAAGAGTTTTTTTTTGTTAACCCAAAAGCCCCTGGAAGTAGCAGGACTCAGGGGACTCTTAACAGTTACGATAAGGTTAATCCAACAAGTTTCACTTTAAATGCTGTAATTTGTTCTTAATAATGGAGTCATGACTACTCTGAAATATTGGATTTTATCATTTGTTTTTACTGTTTTTTGTTTAAAGACATTGCGTTCAATGCAAATTTAGAATTTGTTTTACCTTGGGAAAATCAAGCCTACTTTTATCAAGGTTTTATTTTAACAGTCCATCATGGCTTTCTTTCTTAGAACTACCGGTATGTGCCACCTAACATGGTTGTGATTTTGGATTCCTGATCTAGAACGGGGTATCCATTATGGGGAACTTTCCTAGATTGGGGCATAATACTTTGAGGGTACCAAAGCTAATCAAATCATCAGCAGCCATTTGAAATTATTCAGATAGAATTTTCATTAAAAATTTATATCTTAACAAACAAATCAAGCCACTGCAATCTGCGTTGTGCATTGTACGCTATCATTAAGTAGTTATTGTGTGATATAACCACTTTAACTTAATATTGATTCCAAACCCAGTTTAAATGAGAAAACTTTATTGAAGGTAAACAGCATTACCTAACTTGAGATTTGAAACAGAGTTTGGGAAGTTTCCTTGTCACAAAACACCTCATTACTTTCAAAAACATAAGTTTACCTCTTTGAACCACACAAGGAATCTGTTTCAAAACAAAAGAACTGCTATGTTGCCTCAAAGTCTAATCTCATTACCGGTAATTTGTGGTTTTTCTTGCCACCATGGAGTCCTCAGGAAATTTGAAGAGTTTTCATATTCCAAACCTTAAGGAAATCTCTGCTAAAAATTCCCATTCTTAAGAATGCAAGATATTAAAATTCTGCTGAAGACACTTAAAAGGAGACTTCCCAACATTTGTAACAATATAAAATTTCTGGACGTGCTGCTATTGTTTATTCTGACCCTGTGAACAAGAGTCACTAATTCACTGGTTTTAATTGAGACCACTCATGCATCAAAAAAAGTGTCACATAATGTAAATGATATCCGAATCTGGCGAATATCATCACGGACAAAAGCCCCCTCGCCATTCCAAAAGTGCATTTTAGACTGGGGATTGGAATAAAAATATAACTTAAAAATGGTTCCTTCTGTAAGTACCAGTCAAATGACTTAGTAAAAAAGACAACAGTTACTGTAATATACAATACTACTAAAATAAAAACAAGGTACTAACTAAGGCAAAACAATATTGAGAATGATTCATATAATTTGCATCCAGTATTCACAGAGAGAACCAGAGAACAAAGGGCTTAGAAACTACTGTGGTATTAATTAAGTTACTGCAATATCTCACCAAGATACTGCTAACGCAAAGAAAAACATTGATAAGGGACCAATCGTTAATTACGTCCCAGGGGGGGTGGTGGTTTTCAAAAAAGTGTAGTGTTTCAAAACTGAACCCCCCCAAAAAAATTTTAGGTAAAAATTATACCCCCTTTCCTAATTCTTGTTTGAAAAATGTACCCCCCCCCCTCCTGAGGAGGCCATAATTCTCTCCGTCCTTCCTAAGACAGATTTT
>OMLO01002048.1_pt1 | contig 16016 bp, 14 predicted proteins | sample 1674811 | NCBI WGS metagenome assembly OMLO01 (sample SAMN06265003, study PRJEB25207) | coral metagenome | isolation source: Coral host | place: Mexico:La Bocana,Puerto Morelos, Mexico | collected 2008-11-13 | reverse complement strand
GGGATTCACACACACATATTTATATAATTACAAGATTATATATAGTTACTTTTTACACGTATTTTGCATCCTTCCCAGGCGGATAATGTCGGTCGCAAGCTGGCTGTGCCAGGTTGAAAGGGTTTCGGCAAAGCTGAAAGTCACCATGCCCAACGATTCAAAGGAATGGAGGAGCGTCGTTTCAAGGGTTGCACAGGGGGTGATCAGGAGAAGCACAGGCTGAAGGTCACAGGACCAACTTCTTAGTCACAAAAGTTCACATCGGCACTTGTGGCCAGGACACACCTGCAGCAAACAAAACAGTACAAGCAGGTGGGGGAATGCTTTGGAGTTTCTTCTGTTTCTGATTCACATGATTTTCCAACGCTCTTTTTGCTTGCAGCCATCCTGTCGTCAGGTGATCGAGTCGCAGTTTCCAGCTTCGAAGGTGCTCATGGGAGTGATGGGTTCAGTTGTTTGGACGTTTTTAGAGCGAAAAGAACTTAGCAACTTTTTACATTCAGTTGAGTTTCCCCGAAAAAGCCTACAACAAACCAGCCAAAGTTATGTGCAAAAATCAAGCATCGCACATCCAGATACACCGGGGTGAAAGTAGATGGTGCAACTCACAAAAGCAGTTTAGTGAGGCAGTAAGGCAGGGTTTGCTATCTGGGTTCTCAAACATCACCATAACATCACCTTTAGAGACTTAAAACTCTATGTGTGATGTTCAAGAGTGACACATAACAAACGCTCCAAGGGTTCCTAAGAAGCCAAATCCATCGTAATGTACCGTACTGCACATCCGATACCTGAGACTTGTGTATCCAGGTACAGCTGGACAAATTGACGGCTCAACTAAGCCAAGCCATGGATCGGATCAAGTCTAAGGAGGTACCTCGTGGCGATGGGCCGGTGATACCGGTGATACCTTGATGTGTTTTGGTTGGGTTGTCTCGGAGTCTCGTTTGATGGAAGATTCTGCGGATTTTTTGCGCCACAGTTTTTTGTTGTAGAGAGGTGCAAGGACTGGGATTTTAAAATGCAGATGCTAAAAACAAAGCCTGGTATGGACCAATGGACACTGGTCTTCAGGAGATGCACGAATATGCAAGAATTATACAGCTGAGTCAACTTGTGATAAATCATTTGCATCAAAGAACGGCCTTGCCTTAAGCCTTCATCACTTGCTTGGCCGCAGGCCTTTATCAACACTCAGTTCGACCACCGTGCAGTCGATTACCGACAGCAGCAGGAGGAGTTGACCCAGGTGCGTCGAAGTTAAAAGTGACGGGGAAGTCAGTGGACCTGGTGTTGCACGGAGTGTAGCCACATAGTATAGGTGTGGTACGGTTATGTTATGGTTCTGGGAATGGTGTGATACTATGTTAGGTTACAATATATTGTATTTGTTCCCATTTTTCGGTTAGGTTGGTCTGGAAAGGGGGATTACTCTCATGTTGGCGTGATTGATCATTTATCCGTATGCCATTTTGGCTCAAGATCAAGTGTTCACCCAGTGAGATTTGTTCCCCTGTTTTTCCTTCGGGCCTGGGTGATCACTTAAAAATGTCCAGTTCCAAGATCCCTTCCGCTCTCTCTCGACAACGCGCCATGATGCAATCGAAGTTCCCTCCTGCAGTAGCTCGAGATGATGACGTTCAGTCAGTGGTCTCAGAAGCTGCATCGGTGAGCTCATGGACACAGGTCCCGCAAGGACAAGGTCATGGTCAGAGTTCGACTGAGAGCCCGGATCCTTGGGCAGAGACTGGCGAGCAGACAGACTCAGATGGCTTGAAGATGCCCCCTGCAGATCTGAAGTTGGGGTCCATCCCTGAACATGGGACTGCTGATCAAGCAGGTCGCAGTCATGCAGCTCCAGTGACACAAGCTGCTCAGAATTGGGTGGATCATGCTAACGAGACGCCAGCTCAGAGGCGTTTGAGAAAGGAGCAAGAGAAGGCCGCTCGCAAGGGCAATCGCAGAGTGCAATGGAAGCAGATGGGTGCTCACAATGCGGTGAATGTGGCTCTCCCGAAGCACATCCAGCAGGTTGGTTCTGGGGAAGGCGAACGGTCAGTGCTGGTGTTGGATGCAAGAGATCTTAGGATGCAGTCACCCTACCAGGGTTGGCTGCTGGATGAGATCATCACCAACGCCTATGCAGGCATCAATGTTTTGAGCGATCGTCAGTTGGTCAGAGCCCCCTCATCGGGCTACCACCTCAACATCTTCATGTTGAAGACCTTGGTTGGGCACAAGCTCGTGCTGTGTGGCTCCATGACATCTTATGGCGGAGTTCCGTGTGGTGCTTGGGATGCTCCTACAGGGTCGGTGCTATCGCATCCGGCCTTTCAACCGTTCAGGTGGCCACTGATGAGCGAGGAGAGTCCAACGTGGGTGGACGTGAAGGTGAAGTTAGGTGGTCACCTCCTCGTTCATTTGGAATTGAGAGGATACAGGTCCGATCAGGACATGAGCGTCCAGCTGCATCATGTGGCTGAAGCTCTTTTGTGGCTCCTCCAGGAAGAGATCTTTGTGCCCACGTTCGTGGTGACGATCTTTCAAGGCTACAGGGTCTTGGCCTGCTCGTGGGAAGTTGGCGGAAGGCTCTACGCTGTTTCGAGGGGTGGAGTGGTGGTAGCGCTCGACTACCCTCTCTGCCACTTCGAGCTCAGGTTGGTCACTACGTCCTGCAAAGATGCGTTCGGCATGGATGCTGATCGCTTGGAGTTCAGGTTCCTCAGTGCGGCAGATCGCCTTGACGTGGCATGTTCGGTTTGCTCAGTGCCACCCTCGTGGCTGGTGGTCAGCAGGGTTTCCGGACCCACGCTCGTGAGGAATGCGGCATGGTGCAGGGATCACTATGCCAGGATTGAGAGCCCTGATCAGGCACTCCAGCTGTCCCAGCTGGCAGGGATCCATGCTCATTGGACGGCGGCTACTTCGGCTGATCGTGAAGAAGATACTGGGCCACGGATCTCGGCAGTGGCAGTGGAGAGTCATCCCAGCAATGTTCACTTGATTGCTGAATCGCCTTTGTTCCACAAGGAGAAGTGTTTGGTCGAGGCTGAGGCGCTCGCTCTTCAGCAGCACGATCCCATGAAGGAGAAGGCAGCAGCGGTGGTCCCGCCGATCTTGGATGGACCGGCTGTTCAGCCGACTGGTGTGGCTTCAGCTCATTTGAAGTCACTGACGAGTGGGGGCGCTGATCAGAGTGGAGTGCCTATCGTGCAGCTCAATGAGGCGCAGCCATCGCTGAATGCACCGGGGGAGGCACCCGCTCCAAGTTCTTGGCTGGGAGGGTCACTGGCCCCGCGAAGGAGATCTCTTGATCAACGTCGTGGGGACGCCATGGACCTCTCGGCTATGACCCCAGCGAGCTTTGTGGAGAAGGTCAACCAAGCTCAAGCTTCTCAGATCGATTCGCTCGTGGAAGAGGTCAGGGAGCTCCACATCGAGTTTGTTGGAGGATCTTTGGATGGCTCAGAGCAGCAACCTAGCTCAGGGCCGGTCTCTTTTGGTCCCAAAGCTCCATGAGGTTCTTTTGGAAGTTTCTTCCTGATCAGCTGGGATGCCAGCAGATCGCAATTGGTCTGGAACATTGACAGATCGTTCCGTCAGACTCATCCGCTCGAGAAAAAGGTAGCCTGCGTGTTGCGGTTCAGTCTCTCTTCTCGGTTGGCAGACTTGAGCTAGCGTGAAGCTGACTGTTAGCCGATCGGTTGTGACAGCTCGACACTGCAGGTTGGTACTCTCAGTGGTTTTGGGTTGTGGGATCTCAATCAGCCGTTCGATCGATGTTCGAGACAGCTTCAAGTAACATGTTCATGACAATGAGAGCTATCGTGAAAGGTGGCATCATGAGTCTGATGTGTTTGCTTGTTCAAGCGTGTCTGACGTTGATTGATGAGCTGATGAAAAGTAGATCCTAGTCTGTTTTTCGTTCTCTTTTTCGAATTGCGTTGACTTGAGAGCTTGATTTCTCATGCATGTTCATGCCGTCACTGTTGCTGTGTCCGAGGCGATCATGGCTCAAAGCGACAGGTGGACGGTGAAGATTCTTTCTCTTCCAATCTTTTCAGACGAGTTTTCACTCGCTTTGTTGAAGTCGCCACTCGCTAATTTAGCTTTCGTTCATGCGATCGATGTTCAGACAAGTTCTGAGTTTGTGGAACTAGTTGCTGAATGGGCGGGTAGCTGGGAGGAGGAAGTCTCTCGAGTTTTGTGTTCACAACCAACTGCCCTTGAACATTTTTGGAGATTAGCGATTTCTGCTGAAAAAGTTTTCCTTCAATCCACATGTTTTCAGCTGGGGTTCGGGCTCTGTGAAGGAGCTCTAGCTGAAGACACTGAAGGGTCTGTGGCTAGCCTTAGGAGGTTAGCCACCGTGGCTCCACTGGTAAAGAAGGTCATTCAACCGAGTAAGAAGTTCAAAGCGGACAAGGGGGATGAAGGGAATTCATCGACCCCGCTTCTTGATCAAGAGAACGCTATCAAAGTGAAGTGGGCAGGAAGACTTGAGTCGATCGGGAAGAGGGCAGGTCAGTTTGCCAAGCTGCTCAGCGAACAAGAGCCTTGCGAAGAGCTAGAACCGGGGGAGGCAGCCAAGCTCAGGAAGCTAGTGCTCAGTTCTGGGGCACCGCGAACAATGATCGCACACGTTCGTGCAGTCGAAAGATTTGAGCATTGGGCTGCGTTCTCCGAGATCGAAGCTTTCCCGCTGACCGTTGAAAAGATCCTGAAGTATGCTCTTCACCTTGATTCTAGGTTTTGTGGACCGACCGTGATCCCATCCTTTAAGACCAGCTTGAAGTGGGTTGCCGCTAGGTTGGTGATGGATCTTCCCAATCTAGATGATCGGAGGTTGCGGGCTCTTCAAGAAAAAGTTGTTGCCGATCGAGCAAAGACTCTGAAAGAAGCCAAACCGATCCCAGTGTATGTGGTCGGTGCTCTTGAGGGTCTGGTGCTCAATGAAGCCGAAGGGCTAGCAGCTCGAGTTTTCATCTGGTGGATCTTGTGTATGATTTTCGCATCGCTCAGATTCGATGATGCGATCCACGTGAGTCCGAAAGACTGACCTGATCATGAAGGACGAAGGACTGTTTGGTGTCGCGTGGCAGACCAAGGTCGATCGGAAAAGAGTTGGAACAAGGTTCGTTGTTCCGAAGGTGGGGTTTGCTCACCCCACGTGGCTTGAAGTTGGGTGGACTTTGTTTCCGGCCGTGGACAGCGATCGAGACTTTTGGGTCCCGGAGCTCAACACCAGGAGTGAGTTCACCAACACTCCACCAACTTACAGTCGGTCGGTGAAATGGCTGAAGGTCTTCGTCCAGCAAGCGATCGTTGTGGCAAACACGGAGGTGATTCCCCATGAGAACAAGTCGGCTTTGATCAGAGAAATGGCCGAACTGACTGCACATTCATGTCGAGTGACGTTGCTGGATGCTGCAGTTCATGCAGGTAGATCTACTGAGGAAATAGGTCTCCAAGCAAACTGGAAGAATCCAGGGCCGCTCGTCCTCAAGTACACGAGGAACAGGACCTCTGTACCAGCCACCATGATCAAGCAGCTTGTTCAGGACCTCACCAGGAATGATCATTTCATCCAAGAAGATAAGAACACGGTGATCACTGATGTGTGTGATCAGGAGCTCGAAGGAGTTCAATTCTTTATCAAGAACCCGGCTCCTGGAAGCTACTATGACTATAAGTATCATTGCACTGCACTAGGGGATCCCGAGAGCATTGCATGTTCTAGGTTCGACTTCCATGATTGTACAGCCGTAGGATCTGATCTTCCTGACATTTCGGCTTTGTGCAAGTCTTGTGCTCGACACAGACCGGACATCACTCGTCTGTTCTCGATCGAGTCAGCCTAAAAGAGAGCGCCGGAAACCTGGTGGGTTCGGCATCTTTTTCAGAAGCTGCTTGAGGTGTTTGATCGTCTTAGGGTAGCTAAGAGAAGCTGTCTCGAAGATCGATCGTTCACTCGCTCCGTTGAGAAGCCTTTTTGTTCAGAGCAAGCCAACTGAGCCATGGTCGATCGAACTACTTATCCTGATGGGATAGTGGTGCCTGACTCGGCTCTGCGGCAGGTCTTTGGAAGGCAGAGATTGTCGGAGAAACTATGCATTCTGGCAGCAGAGGCAGGCATGATCAATGTGGAAACATTCGCCATGCTAGGCGATACGATCGCAGGGGTCAAAGCAACTTTGAAGACCCTGTAGGCAGACATCCTGACGTGATCTTACCACCACACCGTGAGCCGCATCGCAAGCTCGTTGAGAGGATCCAGCGTGACTTTTTGGTGCACGGGGCTGTACCCTGCTATCAGGTCGGTGAGATGCGGATCCGCAGCGAACAAGTGGCTCAGAAGTCAGGTATCTCCAAGAATGCAGAAGACTTGCTCAAGGTCGTCACCATTGATCAGCCTCCTCCAGCCGCATCAGAGTCCCAGGTCATGGACAAGCTCCACGCCTTCTTTGTTGCTCTGGAGTACCTCAATATCTGTGACTTCAATTGGAAAGCAGGTCCATTGAGGTACATGGCAGAGCTCGAGGAGTGGAGGCATGAAAACAAAGGTCTGGCGCTGCTGCTGGCAGTGGACTCCCTAATCAGAAAGAAAGTTCATAGGCTCAACCATGATCAGAGGAAGCGCTTCCCAACCTTCTCGGTGGCTCTTGTGGAAGTTCTCAACAACCACAAACAGTTGTGGAATGATGCCCGCTCCAGTGCTGAGTTGGACAAGTTCAAACAAGCCGGTCAGCAGGCAGAGCCATCCACACCGATCAGGAGTGCCAAGAGATCCTTGGAAGAGGATAGCCCGCTCGCAGGCAATCCGGACAAGAAATCCCGGAATCAGAAGCGTCGTGCTCGACAGAAAGAGATCCTGCGGCAAGCCAAGCAGACGGTCGAGTCAAAGAAGACAGCAGCTCGTGGTGGTGGAGATAAAGTCGCTCGAGATGCACGAGTCCTGGCAGCAGAGTGGAGCAAGATCACTTCGTTCAAGTACAGTGGTAAGAAGAGGCGCCCCTTCTTCAACTGCTCGTTGGGGTGCCGGTTTGGAGACACATGCAAGAATGCTCATCTATGCGTGGAGTGCGGACAGCCACACTCGTGGCATGGCAATCACTGCCTAGAGACTCCAACAGTGTGCAATGCACATCGCTGATCCAAACAACATGGTCAAGTTGATCGTACATGTCGTTTGTTCAAGAACATGCGCTTTGGATCTAGAGACTGTTTGAAGGTGCAAGAAAGCTTCAGATGCATAAAGGCCTCATGCTATGCCAAAGATTGACATAGTTGTGGCGGCAAAACAGCAGCAATGCAGCACGTGCCAAGGTGTGTTGTCATTTCTTTGTGCTTAGAGTGAAGCTGCCACAGCTAAATGCAAGTGTTCTGCATTCCGGTTCGTGGCACTTAGCTTAAATATGATGTAGTAAACTATTTGACTTGGATCATGCACATGATATTATAACGTTGTTCTCTATATTTTACTTGTAACCCAAAACATTTTTCGACATCCTTTTTCTGGTTCCCAGCAACCCTCACCGTCATGCTCGGTCGAGCTTTGAAACCCAACATGTTTTTTTAGGTTTGTCGCCTAAGTCTTTTTGAGGCACCAGCAGAAACAAACTTGCCCCAAATGCATGGTAAAAACGGGAGTTCCAACATGGATGTTTTGAACCCAAGGGTTATCTTGTTCTGAAACTAACCGACCACCACTTGTTTCTGAGGACACCCCCTTTGAATTTGAAAGTATGTTTGGTGTTTGATGTACATCACCAATGAAAAAGGAAACCACTTAAAATAAAAAACAGTGTTAAGGTACTCTTTCAGGATTTTGGGGGTGAATGTTTTCAAAAAAACATTCATGCATGGTGCTTCTCGCGTCGCCGTCCTTTCGCCGTTTTTTTCCATTGCCAATTTAGGAAGTCTTGTCATGGGGTGACGTCACTTACAACAAAGACATGCTAGGTGTGACTGTCAGACTCGAGAGAAAAAGTGTACGGTGAAAATGCCTTCCATTTTTTGTGGTAGAATAAGGTTTTGTCAACCGGACACATTTCAACATTCTAACAGTCAGCTGGCGTCGACTTTGCGAGCCATACGTGTCACCAACAAATCTCTGCGACTACAGCGAGGGACCACAGCTTGAAAAGTTGGCATGGTTTGAATGTAATGGATATCCAGATATCCATGAGGTATTTTTGGGCTAAGTTGTAGGCTAAGTTGTAATGAAGTCAAGTAAGCGAAGTTCAAAAGATAGCCCTTTCATCTTATATCTCCAACCACTTCTTCCCTGCAGCCGGGGCATCACTTTGCCATCTTTGCCATCGCAAATCCTGAGGCCGGAGGACTACAAAGGTTTGACGCTGACCAGTGCCCTTTAAGGGGCTCCAAAGTTTTGGGACAGGTTTGGCGCTCTCCAGTTTTTTGATATCTCAGTCTTCCAAATCTAGCTGGTATTCACATTTGCTATACTCGATTGAAATCAATAATATTTTGCGTCGCTCTATATTGCGTAAATATCGCTGATATATAAATATAAGTTGCGATTGAAATTTCAAGTCAACAGTTTTGCGCAAGAAAAGAGACACCGTTGAAATTTTGCGTGAATAATATTCAAATGATTTTCAACTCCACGCAGCCAGCAGTTTTTGTTGATTTGTCCCCTTTGACCACCCGATTGCCTCATGGCCGGTGCTGTAGCGGTGGTGGAAAGAGATGCTGCTCCTCAATGGCGCTCGGTCAGTCAGGGTCTCAATCTAGTTGAGGGGCTGAGAGGATCTGAAAGGTTTCCCCAAATAGGATCTTTCTCAACGTTTTACGCAATGGTTGTTCAAGGTCTTTCTCCCCCTAATTTTGCAAAAAGTCTCCTACCATGATGTTTCCTCAAGCTTCCCCCACTAGTTTGTCATGTTGTCTTCAGATTCAAACTGGCATCCTTCAACCTTACTATGGCTAGATTTTGTTCCAAATACCTCCCACAAAAGTTGAACAATTGATTCTAGATTGCATGGCGGGCTGCAAATCAGGACCGGGCAAAATTGAGTGGACCTATGAACAAATCGCAACTCGTCAGCAATAGTTGGCAGTCCATGGTGGCTTATAACGGTGTCATCTCACACATGTGGGCGCGCAAGCTTCAGTACACATACATTCATAGTATGTATCAGCCCCTAAGTTGAAACCTTTAACAAACAGCAACCACAACATTCTCAAGACATAAGTGGAGCTGCACATGGTTTAAATTGCTTTGAAAGTTTTGTTCTTCCCACAAGAGTCTTTCAGCATTTGTTGAACGAGGTCCAGCATAATATAAACGTATAATACAAACAGTTTTCAAAATATACTTCCAGTGTGTGCCCAGGCAGCTTTGGCTTTCGACGTGCACGAGAACATCCCGAAAGCTGTTATGAACATCTTTACGGATCCCAAGTTCAAGGGCGGTGCAATTCTTGGGTTGCCTCAGAGTGGTGTGTTGAGAACCCCAACGGCAAGTGAGATCAGTTTAAATTACACATGGCTTTTGCCGCTGGTGAAAGCTTTCCCCACCAAGGAAGGGACTATAGTTTTATTTGAGCTACACCAAAAACCCCTTATATATGTGCCCCTATATCAACACGTAAATAAATTTTCATTTTTGGTGTAGCCCTGCCCAAACTTCTCATGACTCAGTTTCAACTGCACGCCAAAGTTTGTAGATAACAATTCAGAATACCTCGTTTTCAAATGCTTAGATTTCAGTTTGAAGTTTGTACCTGACTCATGGTTTCTTGATTGCAATTTCCCTGTCAAGGTTCCCTCAGCTTACTTGCTCACGGATCTTTTTTTGATGGTGGACAAACGCCTTGAAAAACAAATGTTCCGGCCATCTGCAGAGTTGAGAGAAACACGAATGGGGTTGGCGGCAATTGAAGCTGTAAAAGCTAAACGTCTTTTGGGAGCCCTTCGAAGTTTGTGGCGGAGTAGTGCTACGGGAGGTTTGGATGATAAGGTTGCACACCTGAAAACCTTCCTTGCGCCATCACCCACACGTGTTCGTCCATCCCCTGTTGAGCCAGAACCTTCACCAGAACCAGTTGAGTCAGTTTATGAGTCACCTCCTTTTCCTGCTGGTGATTCAGGTGATGAGAGCAAACCTTTTTCTGCCGGTGGTTCAGGTGATGAGAGCAAAGCTGGTGATGAGGTGGAAGGCTCTGATTCTGAAAGTGAAAGGCAAGGGGTGGAAGCTTCCCAAACCCCTTTGGATAGCAGCGGTGAGGAGTCTCTAGAAGCCCCAACGCTTTGTCTTGACCCTTCACCAAAACCTTTTAAAGGTAATGACCCGGAGCCAGTGCCCAGTAGTGACAGTGAGGATAGCTTACATCGGGATTCCCAAATTCCTGGTAAGAGTTGGATGGGAAAAGCAATGATGAAGTCTCGTGAAACGGAGAGATTGGAAATGGAGCGGCAATGTCATGAGGATCGCTTGAAACCTTTTCTTCTACACATCAAGTCGTCTTTGCTTCTGCAACTCAATGATAGAGATGATGAGCTTGAAGGGGATATGTTTGAGAGGTACCAGCAATGGTGCGTTAGGGCTTTATTAGAACATGGCGATCATGCGGTTGATAAGCTTGCTACGTTGGACCTCTTCCGTCGCTGGTGCTGGGAGCAAAAGCATTCCATGGACCAGGACCAATAACCAATAACCAGTAATTTGTTTGTTTGGGGTATAGTCGGTAGGGTGACAAAAAGGGGCTGCTTTACATGTATTGTCAATTGAAATTAGTCACTTCTTCGAGGAGATTGATCTGGGGCTGCCATCATTCCAAACCGCGCTAGGATCCTGATGCTGATGCTATCCCCACCAAGAAAAGCAGCAGGGTACGCAGGGATACGGTTGGCGTGGTGTTAGTGGATGTGGGGTGTGGTGGTTAGATGGGCTTTCTTTGCAAATCATTTTTACGAGAAAGAAAAACTTGTTTGCTACTGCTAAAGTCTTTTCCCCAACAACCTTCCTAGCGTTGGAAATCCAGCCAACATCACAACCGCTTGGTAGGTCAATCGGGCTGCTGCCAACAATACTTCGCAGGTGAAGGCGCGCTGGGGGGGGTACCTAAATCAGGTTAGAGCTGTGCCTTGCTAGATGACCTTTGTGGTCATTCTTTGTCCCAACACTTGGCTCTCATTTTTCATTTTGACTCCAACTTCTCCATTGTTTTACACGTTCTTCGAAATCATCGTGTCTCCCAACAATACATCCGATACCTAAGTCTTTCTTGCTTTACATGTTCTTTAACGCCCCGGCTGTGCCAGGTCAATGGTGGCTTCAATGCGGCGTGCAAAGTTATGAAACTTGGCAATGGACTAACCGAAGAAAGCTCGGTTGAGACTCCTGCTGCCAAGCGTCCCAAGTTTTCCGATGAAGTTGCTAAAGCTTTGCAAACCACACCTCCGCCAGTGGTTGGCCATCAAACTGTTGCTGGTTCAAAAGGGCTTGTGATTCCTGTCTTTTTTTTTTGAGTTGAAACCATTGACCTTAAAGACATCTAAAATGGAATAGTGATCGCCCTATCTACTACGTAAAGCATACGTAGGGAAAACCCGTCCCCCAAAGTAATTCTTTGAGGCACAGTACTTGTTAGCTCCATTTTGGGTATCTGAAAAAGGTTAAGGTTTGCAGTTTTGGGCGTATCATGACCTTCCCCATAACTGAACTATGATTACTTAAACTTACTTTTTGTGTTGTTTCCTGGTGTGACCTGTGTGTGGCCCTGGTCTGGTTACCAAACAGCCTTTGCAGGCTAAGCACATGTCAAAGGTGAAGAATGAGGACAAAATGAAAGGTATTGGTGGTGCGGGTCGTTCTGGGGAGCCCATCAAGATATTTCACGACTATGACCTTGATGCAATGGGGATGCCCATGGAAGCTAGACCAGGGGAGGGGCAACCGCATCTAGGGAAACATGGTTATACGATTCGGGACAAGCATAGTGGCGCAGCTTCTTGATCAAATCATTTAGTTTGAAGTGTATGGTTTCTCTGTTTTTCCATGTTGTGTTAGTGAATTCGCATCCAACTTGTTATGACATATTCGACATTACATTTTAAAACTACCACCCAATCAATGCACTGAGGCTATCGAGTGTCTTCTCAAAACCAGGGCCTTTGTGGTTAAGAAAACTTCAAAGATCCATCACGCCCCAGACACTTTGAAAACTGGTCAAGTCACATGGTCAAAGTTTGGTGGCATTGAAGCTGCCTGGCAAGAAGCCAAGCGACGAGCAGGTCACAACTAGGTCTGTTTCCTCTCCAAGACATGTTTCAATCACCAAATACGAAAGAATATCCTGTGTAATTAAGAAATATCTTCCATGGTCGTTCCAAAGTTTTCATCATTGAAAATTGAAAACTGACACTGAATGATCTTCTTTTTTGTTTCTTGGAGGGGTCGTTTTGAGTTTTGCTGCAGGGAGACATGTCATATGACATGCGATGTAGCTAAATGCACACAGTTGCATTTTGGGGTCAAACGAACATCTCTTAAGAAGCATTCCTGAGGTGATGTTTGACGTGTTAGATCTTTAGAGGCTCTGCAAGAGCTTGGACAACTGGATCGGCATCAAAAAGACAATCTGTGTTTGAGGTAGTTTTTAGGCCCTTCCTTTCATCCACCCTCACAGCGTTGGCCTCTTTAAGCGCTCCAGGTACGTGAATCTCGTCCTAACGGCAGCCAAGGACAGAAGGGGGCAGCTGGGAGTGTGGACCAATAAGTTTTTTTAAAACCAAATGAAAGGCTTGGATCACAGCAGCTTTTTTGGGGGCTCAGGGTTAACTCCTAGCAGTAGCAGTTTGGGGTCTTGATTTGTGACATGGTCAAAGCTGACCAGTTGCGTAGAGGTGCGAGAAAGGCTTTACCATTTGATGGAAGCCATGTCAGTGAGAAGCGATTGCCCAAACAATGGGGCCCCAAGCAACGAACATGGATTTTGGCAGGCCTAAAACACCTGAAGGCTCCAATTGTACCTAGGTATTATTCTGAAGACAGTTTTTGTTTTGAGGATAACGCCCAAAACCCCAAAAGATCCCAAAAGGTGTTCTGTTCAAAACATGTTTATGTGTTAAGGGACTTTATCCGGCAAGAATTTCTTTTAGGTTTTTGAGCCATCTCTCAGGTCTTTGCGACTGTCATATCGCTTTTGTTTCAAGTGCAAGACTTGGACTTTACAAAGCCCTATGATCACGTAGAGCTGTTTGCCGGCGAGATGTCGGTGACAAAAGGTGAAATCAATGACTTTTGGTTGGCATTCATTCTGTACCGCCTATCAAAAAGTTTAGATCTTGCATCCACAAACAGTTATCGCCACCCATACGGTGCAAGTTGATCCAGTCCACCAAAATAAGAGGGACATGTGACCCCCACCGTTCTAAACTCTTTCCCATAACATCCAACACTAAACACCTCGTTCCCCAGTCCTTTCTCCAAGGAAGGGCGGGACGCAATCCCCTTTGACATCCGGATCGATGGGAAGCTCATGGACCTAGCAAGCCCAGAGGGCTTTGCAAACGCTCTATGGGCGGTGGCAAACTTGAAACCAGGCTCAGGGCACTTAAGTGCCCCTGTATGCTCGAGCTTTGTGTTTGTGTTTCTTTCATGCAGTCAAATGGGTGTGGTATTGTTGATAGTGGTTTGAAATCCTGGTAATAGGAATGTCATTATACAGATTAGTTATCAACCAACTTAGCGGGTGGCAAAGCATGTAAGTTTACCCTTTCCAAACAAACAGAAATGATGAAAGAGCATGCCTTTGGAAAATCAAACCTTTAATACGAATACATACACTTTGCTTTGGGATGACTGCCCCAGCTTTCAACTTCTTACTTTTGTCAAAATCATAAAAAGAGAGAGATATATATATATATATGGATGTTTCCGAAAATGGTGGCACCCAACAACCAAGAGTTTTCCTAGTAAAAATGATCATTTTGGGGTGTTTTGGGGGTACCACCATTTAAGGAAACCACCATATATATATATATAAATAAAGGTCTTTGGGGCACCCGTTGCTGACCGATCCAAATAATTTGTTATTCGTGAAACCCGAACTTACCATCAAATTGAGGGGCTCCAATTTGGGGGCGTATGGCTATCAAACTTTAAATATATATACCGCTTATAGGCTTGGCGTGGACACGCTATATTTATGGTGTCCATCAGCGATGTTTGACCCCTATTCTTCTACTTCAACCACGTTCCTTAGGTCGAGGGGTTCCACGGCTCGATCTCGGGAGAAACCCTTGGGAAGGAAAGATAGCCCTTCCTGCATCTTGGGCAACCTGTTGGCCTGTAGAGCCCTGGTTTTGCTGGTGATCTGTGCCACCACGGGCATCTCGTAAATTCTAGAGCAGCCCATGACAAGTGTCATGCAATATCATCCTATGTTTCAAAGGGTGGTGAGAATGCTTGGAATGCATAAATTAGTGATCTCAATGGCAAACTATGGCGGTCCCACTGACAAGAAAACCATTCTTTACAGCAGTTCCTCAATTCAAAATAGGTCCAAGCTTTTTGGAAAGGGTTTTTATTTTTGGCCCATATAACCCATCCATCCTATTTCCAAAGATTTGCTCCCAAGATGTTATGTTCGGAGTTTCTTTTGAAGTGCTCTGTCCCAATCATTGTAGCTGGGCACCGGGCCATTGAGGCCATCCAGAGATCCAGCACATATCTGAGCATTCGGTGGCCCCCAAGTACGAAAGCCGGGAGATGGTAATCCGCTACTATGATTCCAAAGGTGTTCTTCGCTTTAAAGGAGGGCGACACTTAAAGCAGTCGCAAGCTTATCCAAAACAGCTTCTGGGTTTCAACTTTAGAAAATTTACTGTGGTTTTGAAGGATCTTCCCATAGATTCAAGTCCGACCCCATTGTTTTGTTGTTTTGGCCATATCCAAGAAGGAATGTTTATTTTTTTCATACCTCATGGAAAAGAAGCATCTCAGGTTTGGGGTTGCACTTGCGAGGACACGCACCAAGTTTCAACGCCGAACAGTTCGTAAAGCTTACCAATTTTTGAAGAAGGCTAGGAAAACCAGTCATGATTATGACTACAGGCCTAGAACAAACCGTGCCTGGATCCAATCAGCTGGATTGCAGGAGGTTCTTGACTTTTTGTCAAAACGTTGAATGGTTCAAGGCTCTTGAAAAGAGCTCTTGCATGTAGGAGTGTTAGAGACACTTCTGTCTAGGAGTGTGAGAGACACTTGCAAATTAGCATAGCACCCCACCTCTACAAAAAAAACTGTTCGCAGGTATGGGTAAATGGGTGTTTTCAAAAATCCCAAAATGGATGTCTCATAATGGGAAATTCACTATACAATGGATTCCATAGGGGAACCCCTATTTTAGGACATCCTACCTGGAGCCTGAGTTCGCTTTTGAAACCAACCGCTGGCCACCCCAAACCAAAAATCTTTGGATGGGTCAGAACACAGCATTTGAGCAGCCTTCAAAACTTTATCACATTCTTGATTGTTTGGTTTTGATGGATACTTACATTGTTTGCCTGTACTACCCAAAAAGTAGTACAATCCCCTTTGTCAAACAACCAATGACCATTTTGAATTGAACACTTCTCATTTGAGAGTAGCCATACCACCGGCTCTCCAGGAGATGCCTCTTTGCTTGAAGCGGGCTGCTGGGCACCAAGAAGGCCTGCAATGATGGGTGGATTGCAGGAATGGGTCGACCCAATCTGTTTAAGTCAGGGTGGCACCACAAACATTATTTTTTTCTTGAAAAAATCTGAGAATTCACTAGTGCGATATGGAGCGAAATTCGTGCGATTTGCTGCGAAACCGTGCGCCTTGTAGGATGGGTCTTAAAACAGCTTATGAATACCAATAGACCCCAGGGTGTTCCAAATAAGATCACTGTTTTTCATCCCCTGCACTAGTGCGAAATGGATCTGATGTTTGTTTTTCATCCCCTGCGCTAGTGCAAAATGGACCTGATGTGAGTTAAGTTATAGCCATTTCGGCTGAA
>OMLO01002047.1_pt1 | contig 16016 bp, 12 predicted proteins | sample 1674811 | NCBI WGS metagenome assembly OMLO01 (sample SAMN06265003, study PRJEB25207) | coral metagenome | isolation source: Coral host | place: Mexico:La Bocana,Puerto Morelos, Mexico | collected 2008-11-13 | reverse complement strand
GTTAATTTGAGCCTTCCTGCTCAGGAAACATGTTTCGTTTTTATAAAGGTTCTAATAAATATTCAATGATCCGAGTTGTGTTATAAAAACATCAACAAGCTGAACTTAAACACAGTTGCAAAACTTACTGATACATTCTCATCATAAACAGTCAAATCTCAATCGTACCCCCACCGACGCAGCACAACAGTTTCTTTAGAAACTTTCACCCCGTAAATAATTATGTCTATGTCACATGAAAACTTGAAAATGTCAATCTTTTTCAGTGCAAAGAGTAGGGTTTCCTCCTCCTGGAGATGTTTGGTCGCAGTCTAGGAACAGGTGATTATGGCCACCTAACGGTAGAACATGTTCCAGTGGTTTTTAGAGTGCATCGCTCTCTTCATCACCAATCCAACCAAGGATTCGAAGCGGCTCACAAATTACAGCAACAGCTGTATGCCAGAGCAACATCACATGATTCATCAGGCGACACGGCATCATGTAAGTTTATTTCAATTTCAACTGGGGTGTTCGAAACTTGATACTCAAAAGAGGCTAAAATAAATACTTGCAAGTGGTGTTGGTTTTTTGTATATTTTCTTTCATGATGATAGCAGCACTCACAGATACACCTGTATCTAGCATGTTTCTTGGTGGTTACTGTTTTGACCTTAAGAACCATAAATCAGAGAATATATTAATAATTTAGGTTTGGAATAAGTCAAATGCAGTTGTAGACTGTAATAGGGTAGTAAATCAGGTATATGGTGATTTAAGCCAGCTGAGATTCACCTTCATAGGTTAAATTGTCAATAATTGATTCCCAGTACAAATTATCCCAAAAAATTCTCCATTGTATTGTATTGTATTAATAAATAATAAAATAAATCAACTTTGTTTTTACAAGGGCTACACATAACAGTCATACAACTGACAAACCCGTGGCCCTTGAATTCCCGATTGAAATGAAATGTTGATTTTTGTGGAGGGAGGAAAACTGGAGAACCCAGAGAAAAACCCTGAGAGCAAGGATGACATCCAACAACAAACTCAACCCACTTATGACACCAGGTCCAGGAATCGAACCCAGGCCACATTGATGGGAGGCAAGCGCGATCACCACTGTGCCATCCCTGCTCCCCGATTATTAATTGTATTAATTGTAATAATGTATTAATTGTAATAATTAAGTCTTACATGTACATAATCTATTTCAGTGGATCAAATCCTCACACACCTCTATACAGAGATGCTGCTTGACATGAGACTGACTTTCAAAGAGGCTAAAGACTGCATTGCTACGGGTATTTATACCTTTTGTTGGTTCCTTTGTGGGGAATATAATTTGCTTCCAATGTGTTTCAAATTTCCTATTTGTAATATCTTGATAATGTCCCTATTATATGTAATTTGCAACAGTGCTGCTGGTAGACTGAGCTTCAGATATTGGTAGCCACATGTACAAACTCTTCTTTAGAATAGTAGAACAATTTCACACCATCCTCTGCAGGTTTCATTTTACACGTACCCTCTCTAAATAGTATGTCTAAACTTGAACACTGCTTTATACTGATGATCAAGCATTGAGTACTTGAAATGAAAATTCCTTCACAAAAACAAAATTTCCTTGTTGCAAGGAATTTTTGTTCATGGAAGTGAAGATTAATTTTATGTCCCGCCAATAAAAAGCAAAAAGTGTTGAATAAAAAAAATAATTATATAAAATATAAATTAAAATGCAATTATTCAGACACACCTTACAGGCCTCTTGTATTGCTTTGTTTGTTCTACTATCGAGGATGTGGATGGAGGCCCAAAAGGATGATCTGGTTGGGGGAAGAACAAGCATGGATTGGAGGGATAGATCAACTGCTGTCTGATTTGTTTGGTCCAGACTACTTTAATTATGAATATACAGAGAAAACGCACTGTGTCCTGCTTCCAGGTCAATTCCCACTCCTGAGGTATGATCATGGCGAATGGGAAAACAAGTCATACCATTTCAGAGTTACAAGTGACAGAAAACCTTGTGTCAACCATGCTTGTAAACCTGGAAGTGATTTTGACAACAATCGTGTTTGCAATCCTGTCTGCCGACCAATCAGCAACTCTGTTGGCAATCGTGCCTGTAGCCCTTTTAGCAATCCTGACTGCAAACCAATCAGCACTCCTCACAGCAGATCTTCCAGCAACCGTGTCAACAATCCTGACTGCAAACCAATCAGCACTCCTGACACCAGATCTTCTAGCAACCCTGTCAGCAATTCTGGCTGCAAACCAAATGATAATCGTGGTTATACATGTAAAACTAGCAGCAAACTTGATTGTAGCAATCACAAGGCTAACTACAAACCAGAGAGCAAAGCAAACAGAAGAGTAATCCCTGACATAGGGTCTGAGGACATAGAAAAGACCTCTGTTGAAATGAAGCAAGGAAAGAAACAATTCCAAGCTACCTTCAGATATGACAGCATTAACCATCTCACACGTGGTGAACGAGCATCCTTGAAGCTTCCAAAAGTGGTCTTTGTATCACCCAAAGAAGTTCAGCTTGTTGAAAGCGGCAGTGAAGTCAGTGATCCACATCTTGCCAACATGCGTCCTGCTGAAAGTATAGTAAAGGATGCTATGGATATGCTGACAGTCAACAATTGCAGAGTGAATGATGGAGATGACAGCAGTGAAACATTAGTCAGGATTGGTAAACTTGGTACATTTACATTGGCATCATTGAAAATTTTCCAAAACATGTGTACTCTTCAATCAGATACTGTCAAGCTACAACAAGAAAGAAAATGGCTCTCACAGGAGAAGGAAAACTTGTCAGTCATCGATGACATTCAAGACATTCTAGAAAACTCTAGGCCCCATGATGAAATTTTAAGGCAGGCCTATCTTATTATTGATGTCCATGATTTTAGCACATTGGCATGCGAACAATATGTCAATGGATTCACCATTGATACAGTGTGCTTAAAACTTTTACACAAGTGTTTGCCCACTAAAGTTGTTTACTTACCAACATACAGTCAGATGTGGGCAAGGAAAGGTGTGCAGTATTTCAGTCAGAAAGTGAATCGTTTCTTTGGCCACTGTCAAATGCAAGATGTGGAATGCATTTTGGTGCCAGTGCATTTTGAAGCTCTCAAACACTGGGGATTGCTTGCTTTGAATACTCTCAAAAAACAGTGTACTTTGATGATGGTCTCAAGATTTCTCCACCAAGAGACATTTCCACTGTTATAAGGAACATGCTGGGTGGTTTCAGGGCCCTTTCAGATGATGCCAGCTTTGATGAGGAACAGTGGAACCAGTTGAATCTTCCATTGCCACGTATCAACATGCCTGCTCAGACCAAAACAGGTGTAGGTTCTGGAAGCTGTGGTGTTGGAGTTATTCTGACTGTGAGAGATGTAATATCTAGTGGAAACTGCCACCCCTCATTTCTTTGGAAGTTTGAAAACATGGACAAGTTACGGAAAGAGCTGATGACTCTTATCCTTAAGTGGCGTTAGAGGTAATGGACTGTTACTCTCTCTTAAACCTTTTTCCAGCTTGTGCACTCAGTGCAAGCAACAGAAACATTGTGTGTACTCTACAAAATAATTCTGGTGAGAAGGTATTTATTCATGGACCTTGTGTGCCACTAACACAAACAAAGTTATCAGAACTGGACAGAACTCTTTTTAGTTGGAATGTCCTTGTGTCTATTCTTGTGCACGAGTGGGAAGCAGGCTTCAGAGTACAGTTTGCAGATATACATTTTAACACTCATCAATGCCAATAATTGTTAATTGTTTATTAATGCATTGCAAATAAATACTTGTCAACAATGGTGCCTAACAGAAATGTGTAACAATAATAAATAATTTATTTCAGGAATTGTGACTTATTTAACAGAATATTTACAGTATCATCACTCAAGTTACTCTGTAAAACTCTGAAATTACAAGCAACTTTTAAGATATTGGTCATGAGTGGTAATAATTAGATTCAACTGCTGAGTAAACTTGTATGGTATCTAAATTTTCATCTGAATAACTCTATGAAACTGTGAAATAGCAAACAATGTTTAGATTATGACATCAAAAGGCATATTCTGCTCACTAATAATGCACCCACAACATTTGGATTCCATACCACTGAAACGACTTCCTTTGTGTAAATGTCATTTGTTGTACCAATTCACTATAACAATGTCAATGAACATTAACATGACATTTGTCCATTGAAAGAGTTTAGTGCACAATCCACCTAATATTAAATTAAATTAATCAATAGATAATATTTGTATTCTCAGTACTAGCTTGCAATGGAGGTGAAAACATTAATTTTCACTGCATTAGCCTCCATTGCAAGCTAGTCCAGTGCAATGCCAAGAATAAGGATATGGTCTACTAATTAATTGTCTTAAGTAAAGATCCGGTGCAACATATAAAATATTAGTTACATTTAAAAATTATAACTCGCATAGAGAACCTCACTGTAGACCTTTCTGTTGCTAACTGATCGTTCCCCCTCTACTTTACTGAGGACGAAACCGAATTCATTTGCAAGATCAAAGTTATTTGAAATTATTTCCCCTCAAAGTCAGGAGTAATTATTATATCAGTGAATGCTTCGAGATGTTTACACATTTGAAACGTCAGCAGCAAAGCTCAGACATTTTTTACTTCAAGAGTTAGTAAATCGGCATTATTTACTCGACATTGCCTTAAAGTTTGCTAAATTGAGTTGTACCTAACAAGTAAGTCACCTCTAAAACTCGCATTTTTCAATAAACATTCGTATAACCAATTGGCCATGCTCGGTATAAGTGTACAGTCCAGGCCACCAAATAATTTCAATTTCTTGTGTGGCTCGGCCTTCCCCATACCCAACTACCAATGAAGACTTTGATGATGGTCTGTTATTTTGTAGGGGGGCATATGCCCCGTTTTTTGCTCTCAAAATTTCTTCTTCAGCAGAAAGTGGGGCAGCTGAAGAATTTAATTTGCAAATAAAATTTCACTATTTAGGTTGATTTTACTTTCTTCCAGTTCCTCGATAAATGGGTCCAAATCATAGGTCTTGTATGAGATCCTTCTTGTTGTCCCCTGGTAACTGGGTTGTGACTTGTGGCTCACGTCCCTAACTGCGTTTACTTGAATGTTGAGTCTTGCTATGAAATACTCAAAGTATATTTTGGGCACTTGATGACTATCAACTTTTATCCATCCCCCTAAGAGAGAAGAAACTATGTCAAACACGTTCTGTGGAATACAGGTGCCGAATAGTTTGATATCCAATCCTACTGGGCTGCTACATTTAACTGCCTCATGCCCTGCCATTGTCATGATTTTAATACATCGTGGGAGAGGTAACCGGTCTTTTCGTACCAACGTCTTTTCGTACCACCCATTTTCATACCACCTAGATACACGTTCGTACCACATTGTATAACTGTTCGTACCACATAAACATACATTGGAAATAGCACAGATTTAGAGTATCTGATAGAGATTTTAGATGTATAGCATGATTTTGGTGTGATTTCTTTACGTAAAGGATATCACAGAAGAAGTTCCGGAGAATAATTATCCACCGAATAACACTCTTATCTTCACGCGAGTGAGTTATTGTGTGACATCAACAGTCTGAAGACTCGTGTCAATCGGCCAGATTTTTTTGCGAAACTTGGCTTTCAAGATTTAAATCTTTAGCAAAGATACAATTCTTTTTTATTCCTAGCAAAGTTTTGGGGGATTTCAAGGCAAATAAAGTAAACATCGCCAATGACTGAAAAAGATCGAAGACGCGTGCGAGTTATTGTGTGACATCAACAGTGTGAAGACTCGTGTCAATCACCCAGATTTTTTTGCGAAACTCTGCTTTCAAGATAAGATCTTTAGCAAAGATACAATTCTTTTTATTCCTAGCAAAGTTTTGGGGGATTTATTGTGAATAGAGCGCCACGTGTGGTCTCCGATATCATGAAGACTGCCTGGTATATGGAGACAGCCGATGTGACACTACAACATTCACAAAAGAGCAGAATGCTGCTGCTAGAAGAGGCAGGAGAAGACAATTGTGTAGACGGATGCGATGGCCAGTGGCGACTTTGTGTTGAGGAGATCTTGGAAAATAATGGTATTGATGTGGAGCTTTTTCACACTGCTGTAAACGAGTTATTATTGCGCGGCCAAGCGAAAAACCGTAACCTGCTACTCACTGGACCCATAAACTGCGGGAAATCAGTTCTATTACATCCACTGAAAGTCATCCATCGCACTTTCTGCAATACAGCGACAGGTACGTTTGCTTGGGTGGGCGTTGAAAATGCGGAATGTATCCTCTTAAATGAGTTTAGATGGTCAGTGCAAATTATCCCGTGGCACAATCTGTTGTTGATGTTGGAAGGTGATGTAGTCCATTTGCCCACGCCAAAGACCCATTATTCTACTGATATCTGTTTGCAAAGAGACAATCCCATCTTTGCCACAGGGAAAGGCCCCCTAATCTATGTCAAGAACAGAGTAATTGACCAACTGGAAACGGATATGATGTCCTCAAGGAGAGAGTTTTGAAGCTGCATCATCAAGTTCCGCGTGAGGCACAGCTGGAAATACTGCTCTGCGGAAAGGGCTTTTCTAAGCTCGTTGTGGACGCACAAAGACTGAGTATAACTGTCAATTGTTATTATTGAAAAGGTTCTTTTTTTTTTTAATTTACTTATTTATTGATAAGCAACATACTACTTTACAAAAATAGAAGGATGAACCATTACCTACAAGATAGTTTGTAAAGTTCCTCTTTATATTTACGTTTTTTTTTTTTTTTCCACCGTATACAATTACAAAATTATTTACAACACTAGAATTCAAATCGCATAAGAAAAAGAAAAGTACATACAGTAAACGTGAAGAAATCAAAAGAAGTATTGAATAATTGATTAAGTAGATTCTATAGATGATTTGTGCATAATTTTGTCTTAAACAATACTTTAAATTGTTAATTTTAGATAATGTCCTCAAATACTTTCCATTTTTTGTTGAACCAACTGATCTTATGTGCAATGCATAAAAGCAATGTATTTTTCTGTTTCATATTTGAGTTCTAAAATTTTTTTAAAGTGTTCAAAGTTTGGTTCAATTCCTTTTTGCCTACAGGTCCAAAGATGCGTTTTTCCTAAAATTATTATGTAGTTAACCAGATCCATTCCCTCCTTCAGGATTCCATTTGAACAGATAAAGGTAAAAGTGAAAATGAAATAGGAGGGAGTGGATCTTGACATTACGCTAAAATGTAAATTATATATGTAAAGGCGATGTTGTCAAAAGTTAAAGTATTTGAGGTAAACAAATAATACGGTGTATATACGCATAAAAATGAAGCGCAAAAAAGAAAAACAAGTAACAACAAGTAATCACTCTGAAAATTCGCGGATGTGCAGCAATGCACAAGTGTTCTGAGTGCAATCATTGTGCAATGCTTATTGCGCTGATCTTAGTTGCGCTCCGATCTGCATACAGTGGCAAAAGAAAAAAACAACAACAACAACAAAGAATGAATAATTTGAAATACCTGCTTCATTCTACTGATCTTCCTCTATTGCCTTCTATCAAATTGGAACGGCCTTACCGTCAATTAATAGCTTTCCCTTTGTAAACCGAACTTTTAGTCCTGCATCAAACGCTGCTTTCATTTTTGGCAGTGCCTTCTTTCGCAGTTCAAAATCGCTAGGTGAAAAGTCCTCTACAATTCTTATTCCGTTAAGCATATCTTTCTTCTCTGGACTCTTCGTGGCTCAAAGCAAGTTCCTCTTGAAAGGCCTGCTGTACAATTTCACTATGATGTGCCTTGCTTTGTTGTCCCATCTTTTCCCTGTGCGATGAGCATTTTCTAACTCTCCATAAGTGTCTTCGAAGCCGAGAATTTTAAAGTAATCCAAAACAATTGCCATGCAGTCTTCGCCATCTTCTTCTTTAACACCTAAGAGGCGAATATTAAAGTCTCGGGAGTATCTTTCTAGATGTTCAAGTTTATTCTTAAGTTCTCTGTTGCTTTCTTAAAGAGGTTTTAAAGAGGCTTCTGTGTTAATTCCAATAGCTTCAGCTGTAGAGTTCATTTTCGCTAGAGAAACCTTCATGCGGCGGACACCTTCTTCAAGTTCATGTGCTCTTGTATTTAGGTTATCTATCTCGTCAATTTTTGACATTACGCTTTCTATCTTGGCCAACCTGGCATTAGTGTCTCGTTGGAAGTTTGTTAGGTTGGCACTTAACTTTTTCATTTGACCTGTGAGGTCATTCCTCATAGACTTCAACTCTTGTAAGACTTCGAGGTCATCATGGAGTGAAGTCGCATCTAGCTGAGCTGCAACTAAAATCGATTGATTTTCTACCTAAAACTATTTTTGTTTGAAATAATGCTTCATGTCAGGTACGCTTTTAAGATCCGGAAAGAACTTGCCAAGTCTAGATTGCGGTAAACAACGTGGGGAGTACAAACCGCCGAAAGAAACCAAGAAGACGACACCGAAACACGAAGACGCCATTATTGAAAAGGTTTTGTTAAGTACACATTAAGCAACTTTGCAACGGTTCACATCGGTTCACAATGGTTCACATAATGTGGATAAAATATATTGTTTCTTTTCTTTTATTGGGAATGTGAACCATTGTGAACCGTTGAAATCAAACATTTGATAATGTGAACCGTCGCAAATCACTTAAAAATAATGTAAACCGTTTAAAAAGAACTTTCCAAATGCAATACATTTGAATAGTCAAGCAAGGTGCTGCCAGTTAAGTCACGTGTGCAACAGTTTCGACCACAACCATATACGCTCACTTGCAAATCTAAAAGGTCTTGCAATTTTGCAGTTATTTCTTTGTTTTTGTTTGGCATGATTTTTGGGTTCGTTTGTTTGTTTGTTTTTCATTTGCCATTTTTTCTCTTTTTCTGGTTATTTTTTGGTTCCCCCTTCCCTTCTCCCTAACAAAGAGATGCCACATCAACAGAGGCGAAAGAAAAACAAGTGAATAAGAGAGAGGCTGGAAATGAGTACAAAAAATTCATTGAACTCTACGTGTATATGATTAGATTTATGGAACCCTCTTTTTCGAGGGAGGTACTTTGCCAAAATATGCCACGCATTTTCTGTTGGTTCATTACAAATTTTAATCCATTCTGTTGCATAAGATGGAAAACTTGTTTACAATTTGTAGGGTAGTTTAAATGTCACGCACGTTTCCAATGCTGTACCGTAGTGTCACAATACAAATGCTAATAATTTGGAGTGTAACAAACATTATGTAATAAACAAAAGCAGTTTTAAACAGTTCAGCAAAATAGCTTGAAATAAAATGATCAGTATTTAGATTTCCCGCCTTTCTTGTTTATGATGGAATCCATTGTTTTGTTCATACTTTCGATAATTTTATCAATTACAGCCTTATCCATACTCAATATTGTCTCTTTAACGTGTATAGAAAAGTCCGGAAAACTTTCCCAAGTTATGTTGTTTGCGATGGCGTCCTTTGCCAAGTGATCTTTTACGAGCTTAAAAAAGTTCTCGATTGGATTTATATCTGGGCTCCTTGGAGGGAACGAACCATGTTGTTGCATTATTCCTACTGCGTTACACATCAGGGAATTAGTCCACTTTGGGACTTCTGGCTCAAAATATTTAATTCCCTTTTCGCCAAGAGGGCGCGGATGTTATTGTTAGATAATCAAGTATCAATAGCATGCATATTTGCTATATATCGCATGATTTTTCAGTTGCATTGTAGTTAGTCTGGTTAAAGGATAAAAGCATTATCTGCTGTAGTATAACCAAAATTTTCATTTACCCAGCCCACCCTCCCGTGGGTCAGACAGGTTTATTTGTTAGTTATATTGTACATGTAGGTTTTATTCAAATAAACTTCTCTCATGCCAAAAACGAACTGTGTTGTTGCGCTATTCATATCGTGTTACACATCGGGGAATTAAGTGGTGGAACATTTTAAGGACAAACAAACTTTAATCTTTTCTGTTACACTTCCCATTGATAGTGTAAAACACAACTTTGATATTTCCTGTTACAGTTCCCATCAAGTGTCTCTCACCAGTAAAATTAAAATGTTCATTGCTGTTTGTGTTCAAAACAACTACAAAAGACCAATCACATTTTAAAGACAAGAAAACTTTGATCTTTACTGTTACAGTTTGATTGATTGAATACCAAAATTGACATTAACATAATTATAAAGTGCATATATAAAGGAGGATCAAGTACGTTCAAGGGACAAACAAACTTTATTCTGTCCTGTTTTCATTGATACCTCAAAGTACAATAGCATGTAGGCACCAGCATTCAATTGTGCAGTATAGTTGCATTTATGAAGAAATGTACCTTTACAGACATTGTTAATAAACTGTTACTTGCTATTGCAGTATTGAATAAACTACTCTTCTACTTTAGTGCTTTCTGAACTCCTGTTCATATAAATTATTATTCAATGAACAACAGTCAAGATAAAACAACTACAAGACATGAATGAAATCATGCAACAGAAAAATGTATTACACTGCATTTCAACCACTCTATAGGCTTGATAATCCACTATATCAGCTCCCTAACTTATCTTACTTACTCCACGAGCTTACCTCATGATGTCTTTGATACTGAACATTGAAACTGCGAAATGCAGTTTGCTCCTCATTATATATTTGTTTTGTTAAAGAAATGTGTAAAGCATGTCTTGATGCAGCAATTGACAACAGTAGAGACAACTGAGACTGCAAAGGTTCCACATATATTACGTGTTTTGTTACAACACAATTGATTATGTAAAACATGTTTTCATGGAGTTAACAATTGCCACTGAAGAATTGACACTGCAATAGTCATGATAGTTTCTAATAGAAAATATTGATTATCTCCTGTTACATATGGTACAGTTGTTCACTACAAATAGCAAATGTCTTTTTAAAACACTCTCAACCTTTTTCAGAAACTCTTCACGAATGTGAATGGTCTTTGGTAGGATCCAATATAGTACAATTCCAATAAAATTTTTCAGTTATTTATTTGCTCGTTGGCGCTTAGCGGTAACTACTAGTATGTGGATGAGTATCATTGCTATTAAAATTGTCATTATATCAACTGTATAATACTGTATATTATGGGGGCACTTGTGCATTTGCTTTTGACCTCGTGCATCCCCCAAATGATCCCATGCCTTCTCTTGCCCAGGCTTCCACTATTTTTGATAGTGGGTTATGTAATTGTGCAATCCACTATAATGAATTTCGGAAATGATGTTTGCAAATGCTCGACCATCAGAAGGGTCATTTTCTTGGAAAAATCTTCAGAAGTCACCAGCTTTGACCAGAACTACAGTTGAAGCTCTGGTTGTGACCACCTCTTGTAAGCATCCACCTCTCCTCAGCCACCACCAAAACTTTCCCATTCAAATTTGGAACCTCTTGTAAGTGACAACCTCTCGAAAGAAAGCATTTGTTGTCCTAGTTACGAAATGAATGCGGGCTCCTGGGTTTTAATAACATGATGCATGCAATGCATGAATATCGAGCAAAACAATACATTATTATAAATGGGAAGCACTTATTAACTTCTTGAGGGAAAAAAAAAAAGGAAAAACACGTCGGAGGGAAAGAAGAAAATAAAAAAAAAGGTCGTGTGTTTGCCCGCCTGATTCTTGAACTCTCGCCCTTCATCCTTTCAAATACAGTATACCAACGCATTGAGCTAAGTTAACACATAGGTCCACAAAACGTGTATGTGTCTAGAGCGTTATGCATTATTGTATTGCGGAGTCAGGGCCGTGATTAAAGTGTCATTTTAAGAGAGCAAGGGACAGGATAAGGGACAGAAGAAAGAAATTTATTTTTGGAACAAAGCCAAAATATTTTCATCTTTTCTGCTTATAATGATGCATGTACTTCATCATGCAAAATAGTCATAGCCTCAAAGAGGCCTTTGATTTAATCAAAATCGCATACCTAATGTCCAACACAGACACTGAAAGACTCAGTGTAGGAGGAGACTGGAATATCACTTTGCAGTCAAGAAGGGAGGCACTTCATGGAAATCCACCTCCGCCAGAGACAAACTCCTGACGATGAATGGATTCGCACTAGTCGACATTTTCAGAGAATGAAATCAGCATAAAATGAGCTATTCATATGAATCCAAAGCACTTAAAATGAGTTCGTGGACTGACTTGTTTTAAATTCCTTGACTTCTCACAAAATGGGTTGAACGGGATGAAACAAAGGCATCAAATGCTCTGGACCATCAAGCAGTCAGACTTACTATATTAATAGCTTAAGCTTCTCCAGGCCCGGGACTATGGAAGTTCAATAACTCCGTTCTGGAAGATGAAAAGTACGTAGAATTAATATGAGAAAACTACATCGTCATAAGTGAAAAGTACACAGGCCTAGAGAAAAAGTCTTAAATGGGAATTAATTAAATTGGAATTATGGGGTTTAACAATCCTGTATTCTAAAAACAAGGCAAAAAAGCCAGAGAAAAGGAAATTGGACAAGTTTATCTCTAACCCTGCTAATACTGATCACTTAACCCGCCAATGGAAAACTGAATATATAATGTTAAAGGACAAGCTTTGTCTTCTTTATGAAAATAAAGCTAAGGGAGCAATTATCTGCTCCAAAACAAAATGGATGGAACAAGGCAAAAAGCCAAAGAAATATTTTTTTAATTTGGAAAAAAAGGAATTATAACTGTAAGGTCATCAAATCTTAAAGAAGACCAGGTGGAAAACTGATTTGTGATGAATTGGAATTGTTAAAGGGAATTGAAATGTATTATAGAAATATATATTCATCTGTTATAGACAGAAGAAATGATTTGTTGGAGGAGTTCACTGAAAATCTTGAAACACCAAAACTTGAAAATACAGTTAGAGATGAACTCAAAGGAGAAATAACTCTTAAGGAATGTCAGGACATTCTCCGCACTTTTAAAAGGGAAAAATCTCCAGGAGACGATGGTTTCACTTGGGAATTCTATAACTGCTTCTTTAATTTGCTCAGATGCGACCTTCCAAACAATTTTACTTGAACAAAATTTACTTGAAACAAAAATGGAGATCCTGGTCCTAGCGCATGAATGCCTTGACGATAAATTCAAGACATGGGAGTGCGAACACTAAGAAACATTGAAAAGGTTTCAATTATCACCGAACTTAGACAAGAAAAGGCAAGTTCACAAACCACTGTAACGAGATTGACAAGCCACGGTCGCAGATCGTCGCGTGATTCAAATTTAACAAAATCATCAATGCTGGAAACGAAGGTTAAGTCCGCTGCAAAGGTCGCGGAATTAAAAACAAACCTGTTGTTTGTTGACGCCGAAGTCAAGTGCATAGCGGCTTTAAAGGAGCAAAAGGATGAGCTCGCAAGCTCCAACTTGCTAAATAGTTGACCCTTGCTGAAGCTGAAATGAAGTGTTAATAAATATAGAAGACAGCAAGTCCACCATCAGTGATCTGATGGAAAATATTTTACCGTTAGATCTCATAGATAGAAGAGACCTTCTTAACATATACTGATTTTAGAATCTTCTTTGATAACAGGATCAAGTCAGTCAACAATGGAAACGCGCCTCGATTTATCGCCTTAACTGCCTGCATCTGACTCAAAGGACAAATCACCTTTCGATCAGAAGATGATGCAAGAAATTGCTAACAATTCCTCCGCTGCTGTACCATGTTACCCCTTGGCACTTAACCCTTTCACATCTGATTATGCGACTTTTTCAACGCCAAAGAATGTGGTGACACTCTCTAATGTTTCACTGACTTATCAGTTGAACTGGAGATCTTCTGAGGTGATATGATACATTACCCCACATGGAAGAAGTCCTTCGAGACCATAATTGAGAGACAAAGCAACAGTGCTCCTCAGCGATTGTAGTATCTGACTTCTGGACAACAGAGACTATGGGTGTGGCCATGAAACCCTGTGTCTGCAATGTAGACAAACTGTCTCAAACAGAAAGATAAGAAGCTAAGATCATAGAGGAAACATGTATCAAAGTTCGAAGTCAATGGATGATTCCATACCCCTGGAGAAAAGACCCCACTTTGCTCCCAGACAACAAAATAATATTTGGCAATTGGCAATGAAACACCTAGAGTCAACAGAACGACGCCTGAAAAGAAATCCTGCACAAGTCGAAGTCTACTGCAAACAGATGGAAGAAATGGAAAGCATGAAATTTGCATGAAAGCTGTCCTAGAAAGAACAAAACATGCATCAAGGACCATTCGGGGCATGCGCCTACGTATACCAAAGAAAGGATGACATCACTTACTCATTCCAGTTCATCGCAGTGAAGTCCCGAGTAGCACCACTGAGATCTGCTCACCATATCGCGTTTGGAACTACAGACAACCATTCTCACAACCCACCTAGCCAAATCCATTCAGAAGGAAACTAGGATACAGTTTCAAGATGTTAAGTTCTTCACCGACAGCACTATCACCTTGGCCTGGATTCAAACTCCGTCTTGCAGCTTCAAACCGTTCATATCCTCTAGAGTGGTAGAAATTCAGAGTAACTCAGATCCAAGCCAGTGAAAGCACATCCCCAGTGAGGATAATGTAACTGACGACCTGTCACAAGGAATCTCTGTTGATGAACTGCAGGGCAGATGGATGAATGGCCCAGGCTTCTTAAACTTACCAGAGAGTCAGTGGCCAATTAAGATCGCTTTGCCAAGCTCAGATGAAGAGACGGAGTGTCGACAAGTATAGATACTGACCACAGCTGCAACATAGAAAGCTAAAGATGCTACCGATCCATGTGACAGCACGAATACGCAGACTAGCAGTGAAAATACGACTGAGAAAATACGATCTAAACAAAAAGGGAGGACTGCTAGCCTCCGAAGAGCTCCAGTAAGCAGAGATTTACTGGACAAAGTAAGCACAGTCAACCCTGCACAGCCGCCTAGAAAGAGGTGATTTCAAATCTTTCAGCCCATTCAAAGTCATAGTCACTGATTTTTTTTGGACACTGTTTAAGGGGAAGAAGCTGCAATGAGGCTAGCCCTATATTAAGCAGAAAACCCGAACAACAAGATCAGACTACAATACAGGGAACTACGTTCCCTACTCTTTGCGAAAGGTGTGTGGGTTCTTTAACATCCCCTTCTATAACCATATAACACTGAAGATGCAGGAGACTGGGCCTACGATTTTTAGTCCTTGTTAGAACCAATCCCTTACGGCCATGAACTCGGCCCATATTTTCTTATTTATGTCCTAGAAACCACCGGTAATTGTGTAATTTGAATTTACGTCGTCGTTAAGAATAAACATCGCCCAGAATTCAGCGACACATCCGGGGCTTTTAGTGAGACGCTGGCGCTAAATTTGAAAGCTAATTAGAAAACGATTGTCAAACAATTGAGAAAAAGGGCCGAGAATGTCGAGGAGGGCTTACACTCTACTCGTTTACGGATAAACTACTTTTCCAAAGCTACTTTTACCATATGGCTTTTAAAGAAGAAAGGTCAATTGAACAGTGTATCATCGTCGCTTTGCTTTTGCGCTTCCAAAAGAGCTCGCAAATTTGCCGTGGATATTGACTATTTCAGCATCCTTCTTGTATGAGAAGTCGCTCTCAGCGCACTTTGAGGCGTAATTTATCTTCACTTAATTGCTATATTCTGTTTTACCATATGGATATTTCTATTTGACATTCTAGAAAACATCATAAAAATTTTCAAGGGCTTTCAAACTTTGGAAGTACTCGCAAAACGCGAATTTCGAAAATGCCTGCTCAGCATCGTACTGTCCTCTCCAAATTTGTCCTTTGGAGACTCCCACGGGAATACAAGTGATCCATTTCAAACTTCCCGAACACTAATATATGCAAAGCTCCGCCTCCGCAGATAATCGCGCACACACACGCCGGCAAATTAGTATTGAAATCGAGGTGGAAACCAGACAATGCTTCAAAAACTATAAAAGCTTTTTAGATATGATCGCTGTGATCGCTGCAAAAATGTT
>OMLO01002046.1_pt1 | contig 16018 bp, 9 predicted proteins | sample 1674811 | NCBI WGS metagenome assembly OMLO01 (sample SAMN06265003, study PRJEB25207) | coral metagenome | isolation source: Coral host | place: Mexico:La Bocana,Puerto Morelos, Mexico | collected 2008-11-13 | reverse complement strand
TGTTGTTCGGACAGTAAATAATGTTTCAATTGTTTTGAGAAGTTGAAGACATTGAGTTCCTTAAGGTGAATGGGGATGTTATCCCAGAGAACAGTAGCTGTATAGGTTATTGATTGTTTACCAGAATTGGTTCGCACTTTTGATATATAAATTTTTTCTAGCTGCATATCTGGTGTTGTATCCGTGTACATTACCGGCGTATTGGAAAAAGTTCTGAAATAAGATACTGTTATTGTAGTATCACTCGTTAAACAGTGGTAGTATTCATCCTTCAAAATGTAGCTGTTAGAAACATGCTTCCATAAAAAGAGAACTAACTAGAAACTTAATTTATGAGTTTTGTGAATCATGCCAACAGCATTACTTTGTAATGTTTTCTGTGTTTTGCTCCCAAAATTGCATAATTTCTGTAGCTGGGGGGGGAGGGGCTGCAGTCCCCTTTGCCCCCTCTCCCAGCTCAGATGCCTATGCTCCAATCATGTAGCGTAGTTGCTGCGAAACCAATTTTTGACACTCCAATGAAAACTGCACCATGTGCCTTTCACGTTGAAATGTTATTACAATAGTTGAATCTCTCAGTGTAACAAGTAGGGCACTGGATATATCCCATGATTACTGTACAACAATTGCAATATTTACCCAGTGCTTGCATTATGAGAGAAAAATTATATTTTACAGGGAGCCAGATCTGTTAGAAGGTTTCATGCTTGTCCTCTGAGAGTCCCTGAAGGTCTTGGAGATTTGACCAAGAAAATACCGAAAGGTGATGTTTTATTTCCAACAAATTGAGTGTCTGATTTCTGTGTTCTGGTTCAGGTTTTTTCCCTTGCCTTGTATAGGTCCCTGCTGATTTGTGTACAAGTCAGCTTATCTTTGTTGTCTTTGCAAAGGGATGGGTTCACAGCTTTGCGAAATACACAAGTTTTAACTTAAACACATTCAATCCTGCTGTTTTTTGAACAAGCAAAAGCAAGCTCGTGACTATGGTTGTAACTTCCCCTTTGAACTATGTTTGCAGATTTCAAATCTCATGCACCAATCAATTTGTTTGTAGATAACCATTAGATGTGAGGAATAGCTAGTGCATTTGCTTTCAGAATAGGGCCCTCTGGCCAAAGAATAAACTCAATGTTTAGTGCTTAATTCAACATTTTCTGTGTAAATCCATTGACATCGTCTGTGAAATTTGTGCATCAGTCATTCTACTTGCAATAGTTATAGTCACTGTACACTGAAACGCTCCCTCTACAGGTAAGTTACTTTGTTCCTTTCGCAGGTGCTCAAAATAGCATTGTTTACCAAATGCATGTCAACCATGTTTTGCTATTTGTTATCAATGTCAGAATTAAAGATGTACTACAACAGCAGTTCAATGCCGTTCATCACAAGTCAACCTTCTTCCCGTCAAGATGTACCAGCATCTGTGCTGGAGGCTAATGCTATAGCTGTTACCCTGGCTAATGAGTGGGAAAATGAGTGGAATCAGAGTGGACTAGCATCACGACTATCAAGAGAGGTGAGTGTGGTAATCAACCTCATTTGTGAGAGAAGTCCGCAAATAAATTCATACCTGGTCCAGCAGATTTGATGACAAGATTTGTTAGAAAGATGAGCTGAGGCTGTGGCCCAGGTTCTGCTTGTTTTAAAGGGAGAATTATTATATTATGGGCAAATTGCTATGTAGTGTATATAGATGTTACTATCCCCTGGACAGCAAATTTTCCTAATATAGATGCATTTATCTGATATCCGAGCTTTAAAAAACTGAGCCCTAATTCTGGAAAACCTCAATTTGGTCTCAGAAAATATCAAATAAGCTTTGCATACTCCCAACTAGCAGATTTTGTTTAGTTTCGAGGCAGATCAAAACCATGGATTGGAAGGGTTATGCACATGTTGTAGCTTGGTTTTAAGTCTGATGAGTTTGCAAAACCTTTGCTCTCATCAGTTAGCCAAAAATGAACTACTACAAAATAATGTTACAAACACTGCATGCTGAGATTATAACCTTGTAGGAATACCTTGCTCAGAAGAGGGAACGTCTGGAGAAAAAAATCAAACAGCACTTGCAGAGTGAGCTGCAGAGAGCCAATCAAAATGCTGCTGCGAATGCCGACCTCAGTGACATTGTGTCATCTCTGTCAGGTACCTATGTTAGGCTAAGTGCTTTGACTCACAAAACTACATTAGTGTTAATAAGACATCAAATCAAGAGTTAAAGTGTTATTTGTTTGGTAATTTAATCATTCATTCATTGGCAGGAAAATGTTATCTTTATAGTATTTGAAGGAGCACATGGAAAAAACCCTAAATGACTCTTGATCTTATGTCAAATTCTCCTTTTTGCAAAGAAGGTAGCAAGAAGCAGTTTGCTAGAAGAATTTTGCTGTCTGTCAGATGTCGCGTGGGGTCTTTTTCCATCAATCCTTCATTTATTTTTTCAAGGCAAAGTATTGAAAATACATGAAAAGCAGTAAGGGTATTTTCTATGTTGATGTCGGAGTCTGAAGCAAAGTCGCCAAAATCGCTGTATTGGATTGGTTAGAATGACGATCATTAAGTATATCAGCTGCTCTTGGTGCAGAATTAGTGTTGCTTTGTTTGTATTTGTCATCACATGGCCCTGTGACAGAATTTGGTGCATAAATTGACTCAAGTTTAAACTTAGATATAATAGGCCTTTTGCAACAAATGGTAATGGTTACACGGTACATGTACAAAATCCTTCATGCTTAGTGGAAGGCAAACAGAATGCGACAGCCTCCAAAACAATGTGATTTTAACTAGTAAAGCATGACTTTTCTTTGCATTTTTATGTCCCAAGGCATAGCTTGCCCTCCAACATGCAGATTCTGTACCTTGTGACCATCTGTTGCAAAAAGTCCTATTGGTTGCAAAATTGTACATTTTTGGTTTTGTTGCATTTTTTCTATCACAGACAGAGCGTCAGGAACTACTGCACCATCTAAGGGATCAAGGTTTACTCGCACTGAACAACTTCAGTTTGCACAGGTAAGATTTCTATCAAACTTGGACATATTTTTAACCTTTACATCTCTAGAAGTGGTAAAGTGAAATAATTGACCATATTAAAATGGATCAAGAAGTTTTTTTTGTTGAATTAAAGCCATCATGTCCAATAATGGCAAAATGATATTAGTAAGTCTAAAAAAACGCCGTATGACAGGTCTGATCAATGAAAGACAATATTCAGCCAGTTTTGGACTATAGTCTGTAAATGAAAGAGTGGTTTTCAGTTGTATGTTAGTAGTAATTAGATAATTACTTTGGTTTTGGTTTTACTACTGTTTGAGTTGTCCAATTGGTAAGTAAGTTAAGTTATTTGTTTGGTTCTGGATTTACGACACTCAGTTGAAAATGATTGATTGATTAATTGATTAACTGATTAATTGAGCTGCAGCAAAGAGTCGACTATTTTGAACAAAAGAATGACAGCAAATGTTACCTAATGAGCTTGATTTCATGTAGTTTTTCTCTTTGTCAGGATGAGCAAAAGGCGGCTGCCATGGTGGGCCTCAGTAAGGAAGGACCTCCTAAAGTGGACACGGAAGAGGTGAAACATATTGGTGCCTAATTGCACAACTGCTTTTTTATTTCTGGCTTAAAATATAGAGCCCCTGTTGGTGAGAGGGTCCTTAATGAGATGGCTCCTAATAGAAGAGGGTCCCTACATCACTACCATATGCACCCCTTTTCACACACCCTTGTTCACTTCTCTTTTGAACTTTTCATATAGCACTGATCATAGCCGGCCTAGTTGATGCTTAATAGAAGAGTGATCACTGTTTATTGAAATGCTAAGATAATCACTATCTAGAGTATCAGAGTACTAAAAGAAATGCAGTTCACTTCAATTAGAAACATAAAATGTAATTCGTGAAAAATGCAGGAAAAACTGCTTAGCCAAAAAAACTTTCAGGGGGGGGTGCAGTTAGTGAGCTTGTCTATGAACAAAGTGGTCCGGGCAAACAAATTTTTATGCGGGGGGGGGGTACCCCTGTGATGGACTAGCGTCCCATGCAGGGGGGAGCAGAAATACTCTAAGTCGCTGCATGCTGCAGAAACAGGGATAAGCTCCGGCACTGATGTTTCATGTGCAGACTTGACCTTTACCTACCAAGCAAACTTCGGTTTGATCTTGGTCCTGTAATGCGGAAGAAATAATACCGGCGGAAATTGCTGAGTCAAAGTTCCTGGCTGTTTTCAATCTAAATTACTTTAAACCCTATTTAGCTAAGAATCAACAGACTTTTCAACTATGTATTTTTACATATTTTTACATCATATTCTGTTATATTTCATATTATTTACTTATTGATTTTTTATAATTAAGTTTAGTTAGTGCGGTGTCTTAATAATTCTACCAACTTAAAAAAAATCAGATGTAGCTGTAGACGTACTCTTGTTGTGACTGGTTGAGACTTTTGGACACAAGCTATATAGTTAATACACTGGGCATTTTGTCTGCGCAGGAGATGAGGAAGAAGAGAGAAGAAAAACTGGAAGCGCTTCAGTCTAAACTGAGCGAACTAAACGCCTCCATTGAACAAGGTGAAGTGGAAATCAAAAAATCACAGGCTGGTATTCAACAGGTCAGTGGCTGATTGATTAAAGTGACTGTTTGCACAGGTCCTCTCCTCAGCTGAAGCGTCTTACATAAAGCCAACCCTATCAGTTGAGATTTTCACAAACTTATTCCGCATCAAATGCCGTTTAAGTCACGGCGGACTGGTCTGAATTCTGGACGAAACGTTTTTGGTTATTTGTACCATCTTCCCAATAACTTAATACTAATACTATTGCTATGCCAACACCAACACCCCAATTAGCAGCAAATTGGAGACATCTAAAATGAGTTACAATTACTAGGACTATTTACGAATTAAATTTTGAACTTTTATAATTATTTACAAGAGAAAAGCCTATTTCTCAAAATAAAGTTTCAAATTAAATTAACTTAGAATGAAGAAAGCTGTCAGAAACATGAAATTTGCACCCAATGCTCTCATTAATTTCTCATGCATCAGCTTACCGTTTCGTTTAGTCATATGGTAGATGAACCTTAATAGAATTTGGAAATTGGAAGTAACATTAACTTTACCGAAGGCTTGTTCGCGTTGTAAGTGTCCGCATTTCCACTTTCCCCAGGACCTCTCGTTTATCAAATTCAGAATATTTGGTCTAAGAAAACTGTCAACAAGAAAATAAAAGAAATCTGCGGTGAAAAGCGTGACCAGGTCTTCTCGTTCTTCAATACATATGTTTTTAAGAATTTTAACCGGCAAAATGGCTCGGTTTTCTGCATGTGTGATATATACTGCTGCAAAAGAGTTTCCGCAGTATCTCGTTGGTATTAATTACACTAACTGTCAGACAAACGTGTTGTTTTCAGACAAACGAGCAGATATCCAGCCAAAAGGCCAAGAACTCAGAGCAGGAAGAGGTGTACAAAGTAAAGAAGAAAACCATGGACTTGCTTCCTGACGCAGAGAATAATATTGCTAAATTGCAGGTGATAGTAAAATACTCTTAGTGAAATACAACTCTTCTCCATTTGATCTGCCCAGTTTAAACTTCTAGTTTCGTTCTCAGGGCTTGGGGTATTGTCTGGAGCGTGACCTTGTGGCTAGTTGGACTTGTAATCCACAGGTCCCGTGTTCAAGTCCTCAACGCTTTGTATATGTAGGTCAGCATCCAACCAGTTGGGACTTAGGAAGTTTCTGTTTATTTGCAATACCTGATTCGTGATTAAAGGGCCACAGTGTAAACTACTGGGACATCAGTTATAAAATTAATATCTTTTAAGTCTATTGCTTCGCTTGCCAGTTATAAAAAACTATGTAAATGGTGCAGACCTTTCCTCTTGTCTCAATTTTGCTTTCGCATTTCATGAAAAAGTAGTGTAATGATAAATTCCAAGTCACCTGATTTGTAGCATAAACCGTGGATATGAATTCTTATTGCAGAGTGTTGTGGATGCGAGTGCACAGCGACTTGTGAACTTGGCTCAGCAGTGGGAGAAACACAGAGCTCCTCTGATTGATCAGTACAGGGAGCTCAAACAGCTCAATGCCAACAGAGTGGTAAGTGCCTCTTCGTTTGCTTCATGGTATTTTTACGATATTTGAAAATGCAAGACTTAATTGAGAACAAAATGTGAATTTTACAGCCGGCCTACCCTGAAAGCTCTTCTGTCCATGCATAGTGGCGTTTTCCGTCAAACTACCATGAAATTTCCCCATGATTTTACCATGATTTTTGGTTTTACCAAGTGCAAGCCAAGTTGTCACTTCAGAATTAAGAATATATTGATACACCAGTCCTATAGGCCAAAAAGAATGAAGGTTAAGATTGGGGAGATGGGGACGGCATACTAACGATAAAACTTGAAAAGTGGGAGTACGTCTGTTGTTATTTTGTTTGATGTTTTTTGTTGTCGTTTGCTTTCAGTCCGAGGCTCAGAAGCAACTGGAGGAGATTAAAGCTCTGAGAGAAAAAATGAAGGAAGTTGCAGATGAAGCGAGAGGGAAAGAAGACATCTATAAACAACTGGTAATGCGTTTGACGACATCTGAATGTTGGATTATTTACTTGTACGCATTTTCTGTCCCTAATGGTATAAAAGATTATTTGTACTAGCACTAGTACTATTTGTATTACCATCAATCTCATATTTCCATTGGTCTTTTTCCAGGTTGTTGAATATGAGACTGTGAGCAAAGATGTAAACCGGTCAGCATACACTCGACGTATCCTGGAAATCGTCGGAAACATCAAAAAACAGAAAGAGGAAATCAACAAGGTGGGTTGTTGTTTTCAACACAGTCCGTATCAATTGCAAAGTGTCACTGTGTTTTTACAGAATGAGCCTGTGGCCTATTTAGTCCGTGGTTTATTGTCAAAGTGCCTCCTCTTCTCATCTCGTCTTTTGTTTTCTTGCGGTAGATTCTTATCGACACGAAAGATGTTCAAAAGGAAATTAACCAGTTATCAGGGAAGCTGGATCGAACCTTCGCAGTCACTGATGAGCTTATATTTAGGGTTTGTACAGATTCTAGATTTAAAATGCAACTAACCCCAAACTGAAATGTTTTTTTATTGCTTATATAAGTAACCTTGTTTTTTTTTCTGATTATCACTGCGAAATAGCTATCGTTAAGGCTATTCTCGTTGATTTTCTATGAATTTTCAAAGCTCCTTGGCCTTTTCCACGGCCACGACAGAGCAATACTGAAGGCTACAATGAATAAATGAACGTTTTTTAAGTGTCTGAGTATTTAGCTTAAATATCTAATTGTGAACACTGAAATAATAAAATAAAATTAATAATGATAATAATTTAGCCCGTGCCGTCATCGGGGGAATAACACTACTGTTTTGCTTCTGAGTAGAATATATTCGAACATGCGATTAGTGTGATTCAAAATCGTTGCAAAATGAAAGGAAGATGTATTGTGGGAGGGAATAACAATACAGCCTACGAGAGAGCAATCCTCCTCATTCAATACCTCTATATCGATGGCACTCATTCAGAGGCGTAGTCGTGACGTCCACAGTTTTTGTGACTAATTCGTGCTTTGCTTTTATTGCTGTTAACTTGAAGAACATACCATATCAAATAAATCGAGATAACAACATTAGGCAGCTTCTTTGGGCTAGAATGACAACTGGAAAGTGGCTTAAGATAGTTTAATGTTGCCATGCTAAGTCAGTTCAGGCTTTTGAATACAGAGGTCTCTGCTATGTTATTGCAGATTAGTTGTTGTAACAGTTCTGTATTTTTTCATTCTTGTTACAGGATGCGAAGAAGGATGAGTCGTGTCGAAAAGCTTATAAATACCTGGCAAGTCTTCACCAGGTACGAACAGATACCGACATCAGCAATTGTCTCAAAAACACGAACTAAATCACTAGAATTCAACAAAAATAGTTTAATTTTGTAGAAACGTGCTCAGCAACCGACAGAACACTATTAGCAAGTGAGCAGGAATAAAAAATAAACAAACAAATAATAAAAACAAACAAATAATAAAAAATATCAATTAAACAAAACTAGGCCAGTAAAATAGCGTTAAGAAAACGATATTAGCTTTTTTAGATCTGGCTCAAGACTTTTAGAAATCTCTCTGTCTCTGGATAAAATTTGCAGGATGAGATGAGATTTCTATTGAATAGTTATTTGAGGTAGCGGTTGTGTCATATGTCGTCTTCAGTCGATTTTGTCATGTGCTGTGTTATGTCGTCTTTCTTAATAATTTTGCCGTGTTTCAGAACTGTAAAGATCTGATTGCCTCAGTGGAAGAGACGGGATTGATAGTGAGAGAGATAAGAGATTTGGAAGATCAGGTATGACAATACTTTGTCATCTTAGAAAACATTTTTCCCGACACCGTCTCGAATTTAAATGCTTTTGTAACACTTCTTTATAGAGTACATGGGTGTCGTTAGATTTGCTGTTTCTTCTTTAAGCTGTCTGTTGCATGACTGTCAACACCAGGTTGCACAGTCTATGAAAATACAATTTTGATCCGAAAAGTAATCGCTATATAGTAATATTTGCATGTTTTCTACGTTTCCATAAGCTTGGATTCGGCTTAAGATTCGCCCCAGTCCTCATTTTCCTACGTTTGACCAATTGTTCTACGTTACTGTCCTTACAGATTGAAATGGAAAGCCAGAAGAACACGGCTACTAACCTGGAACGAATCTCAGGGGATTACAAACAGATGAAAGAGGAGAATAACGTGTTGGCAAAGAAACTGAAAGCAGCCAAATGAGTGAACAGAAGATTATTTTATACAAATAGATATTTTTTAATGAATAATGCATCTCGGAATAAAGAATTTGATTGAAGTGACATCTTCTGTTCTTTATTGTCGTTACTGTTCTTGTTCGAGTCACTTATGAATCAATTGTTGCGGACCAATTGCCAGACATGTTCAGAATTTGGAAGTGCGTGCAACTCGAAAATCATCCAATATTACCGTGTACGTTGTCATACCGGTTACCGCGTTATTTTGGGTGTTTTGGCCGATTATAAAATCACCCGATGTTGTTATAGGAGGCTAAAGTGATCCCTCCCCCTTGACCAAGAATACCTAAGCGAACTTACCCACAAACTAATGTTTCTTATAGAAGCGAGACCGTGATGTTTCACCTTCTTCGCCAAAAGACACTCTCCGCACAAAAAAGGGTCTCTGTAATTCTGATTGTTTATTGTTTAATATTTTAATGTTTAGCACATGTACCTCAACCCGCTCTGTACTAAGGAATTTACTTGTTAACGACTCTGTCTCATAAATATCATTTCATTTTATTTCATAATTGACAGTTGTTTCACTGTGTTATCAGTTCTGTATTCCACGTCCATGAGGTTGAAAGTTCGACTTTCAGGTGAAATTTGTCCATACTGCTCAGTCTCTAGCTCAAACCGAACCTTCCGAGAATTCTCTGCAATTCAACCCGAAGTGCGAAGATTCCACGATCGTCATCAGCCTGCTTATGTTCCGATCGGTTTTTTGTGCAGGGTTGTTTTATTCATTTGATCACAGTTATTGATTCAAGAATTAATTTTCTCCCGTTTGATATCGTTCAATGATACGTACCAGCGAGGTGTACGTGCCAAACATGAACATAAACACACCCAAGACCATGATAACACCGTCTTTAAAGAAAATGAACAGAGGGACGCGACCGTCACCCTCTGACGTCAGAGTAAGGATATGAATAAAAATTGGAAAGATAATAGCGAGAGCTGTGCAGCTGATAGAGCCGACCAGAGAAATGAAGTTATCCAGCTGAGGTATACTGACCGCCAAGATGCCTGCAATGAAATAAAACACAAATCACAGATTTGTAAACACTAGTATGTAGGACGCAGGCGGAGTGGTTACGGCGCTGGACAAATTGGGAGGTTACGGGCTCAAGTCCCGCTCTGATCAACTGTAGTTGTTTTTTTTACGGTAGACCCTAGTTCAACTTCTTAGTCATACTTGTAAATATTCAACTGGTCTGCCTCCCGCCAGTGGGAATTTTTAAGCCTAACTGTGTTCAGTTGATATATCTGTTTCTTTCAGTTTAATGGGCGTGTCTTTGAACTAGGCAGGCGTAGTGAAGCACATTGCCAGCCATAAACAATATTTGAACATTTTTTGGTGATTTTTAGATAATTTGCCACAAACGTGAAGCGATCTGAAAGGAGGGGAATATTTTCGGTTTCCGATATAACCGCCTTGTAATTCCCAGAAAAATATCAATCATGTGCTTATGGTCACTGGCCTGCGTCCGATAAAAGATTTCATAGGCCGGACTCGGCTCTAGAGACAGTAATTAGGAGGGGGCATCCCTCATCCCGTTCTCCGGCGTAGTGTGCCCGGGACCTAATTCTGGGATAATTCATTGCATTCTGGGATTGAGTTAGATCAGCCGATGATCCAAACAAGAGGCTAAAAATGAGGTTTAAATCATAACTGAGAACTGGCCAAAATATTTACGGAACGATTTGGGAGGAAGGCCAAACAGCTCTTGCCATTGCTTGGGATATCTTATCGTATGTTGTCACCATTCAGTTGCAAACAAAAGTCGTGCTTACACGTTAAAATAACAGTGGCTGCCCTGATCCCGTAATCAGCCCAGATGTGATATTCCTGAGGTACGTGTTTGAGGATTGGTGGCTGGATTATAAGCATAGGAACGTAAAACTGAAGGAAATACGTCAAAAATACGCAGGTAGAAAATAACAGCTTTACTCCGGAGTAGATCCTGAGGGAAACAAAAGACACAAGTTATTGCTGGTCTCCAACACATGCACAATGTACCATTAAAGCATGAATTCTCATTACTAACAGCATTACATTTTTTTAATGTCAGTTCTGAGAATTTGGTAGTAAGTACATCAAGAGAGTATCGCTTGGTTGATGGTTTTCTTTATTCTCAATACTGCTTGCTCAACAATGCGTGAATACTGTAACATCTAATTACATTCTGATCACTGGTATACAGTAATTACTGTTCTGTGTTATCCGACATCGGGAACAAACCAACAGTTAATCTGGGAACAGGGAGCGACAACACATGAAGGGTGCACCTTTTTCTAACACAGATGTCAATAAAATTTGACTCACCCTTCATCGGGAAGATTCAGTGTTATACTGCCCTTACATTCGTCTTGACAAAACAGGTATCCCAGAATTCCTAGCAGCGCGAACAGAATTGTGACAACTCCCATACCAAAGCTTATAACTAAGCGATAATCCTGTGGGTTGGCCATTTTATTTTCAATCGGTAAAACCTCAGGGAAGGAAAACATGATCAGACATCAGTAATTTTGATTTATCGCAGCTTGGCAGCAGTCATTTAATTAGTAAATATGTGCGGACAGGACGACTGCTTGTGCGTCTGTCTGTCTATGATCTCTTTTAACTTTCAATCATCTCAACTTTAACTATTACAGTACAGTACATTAAGTATCTGTCTGGAATCCTGTCCGCTTTCCTGTCTGTCTTTCTGTCGGTGTGACTGTCTATATGCCTTGTCTCTGTCTGTCCGTCCGTCTCTCTGTCTATCTGTCTGTCTGTCTGTCTATCTGTCTGTCTGTCTATCTGTCTATCTGTCTGCAAGTATGTATGCCTGGCTGTCGGTCTACGGTATCTTTCAATTTTCAATTATCTCTCCTTGTAGGGCGTGCGTTTCCATAGCAATACCACGCCTTTCCATCGTCAGTCTTTCAGAAAGCTAGTGACTTCATACATACCACTCCAATTCCTTCAAAAGCATACATGGTGATTCCAAAGAACACAGCAAAGTTCGACCATCCCGAAAAGGCGGGAAGATCTTCCGTGTGGTTAATGTTTCTGACCACGTACTGAAAAATGATAATCAGCGAGATAGCACAACAGATGTTAGCCGCAATGGAGAATGGGACCAGTGTACGAAGATCCCGAATGAACGACAAGAGGATTATGGGAAGAAGCAGAATTGCCATCCACGTTTGAACATCTAGGGCATTTGAGACCTACAGAAAGGGAAAAGAAAGTACATTCGAACTTCTCTACAATGGCTGCCTAATTAGGGACAGAGGAAAGTGGTCGTTTTAGCGAGGTGGCCGACGGGGAGGTACAGGTGCAACATTTTTGTAAAAAAAATTGTTTCATGAATTAGCATATAAACTATCTGAACTGTACGTAGCACAATCAAAATTTAACAGAAAGTAAAACAGACACAGAGATCAATGACCAAGAAAAAGGAGGTTTTGAATGCCCCGCTTGTCAGTCGCTGATTAACTGACCGTTTTCTTTAGGCTGTGTTTGCAGTTTGGACGCATTTTAGTGGCTGTTGCTGTTGTGGGTAGGTGGCCGATGTTGAGAGGTTGAAATAAGAATGAATGAATGATTGGATATCAAGTGTCAAGAACGTGGAAAAAAAGAACAAATCTGATAACTATGAAACTTCTTTAGCTTTACCTGTTGTAGGTTGCTGGAAATAAACACAAAATAGACGCTGCAGAAACCCAGCTGAGAAACACACAGGAAGATGTTGACGAGGTGCCTGGAGTAGATGGAAAAAGAGACCTCAAAACTTGTCTCTAGCTTGGAAAATGCTCGTAAATCCACCATGACTGTTATAAACCCTTTATAAACATTTATTTTAACGTTTCTTTCGATAAATTATACGCTGGATAATTATGTAAGCTGCAGTTTCAGTTTCTAATTGGTACGGGCGCGGGCCCTCCATGTCACGCAATTTTTACTTTCAATTCGTTTTATTGACGTCATCGTTCCTCATTATTACCTTCCGATGTGTGCTCTTCTGGGATAGTAACGTCTAATGGACTCCTCCGCAACTTCTCCATAACCCAACGCAATCTCTCCAGTTCTTAAATAGAAAAAATATGGAAAGAAAAGGTTATGGGTTCCAGCCTTGGGAAGGTCGGTGTATTGTTTCATATATCGAACACGAAAGACTGTGTTTAACCACTGGGCACGAAGGCAGGCTGAATGGCTCTATCAATTCCAAGTCTCCCCGGGCATTTGTCGGGTATTTGACAGCCCTCCCTGCCCAGGGTGGGCCCGAAGGTGTTTGCTATAACAGGACAAACTAAGGCAATTTTATCTTGTAAATTTCCTGATCGTCTTCAATACAAAACGTGTAAGACGGTGTTGATGGATCCCAGTGGACGCGAACATTTAGAATGCCAAACTAGGGTGGCGGAAAGAAGCCCGACAGCTTTGCTTCCAACAAACATGGCTACAAGTATTTATCGTGAAAACTTGCTTGCATCATTAATAAGAAATATAGAATTTTGACCTTGTTCTTGAGCCATAACCTGATATTTGCTTTTTTCCTGTCAGGCTTTCTCCCGGGACTTCGCGGTAAATTTATTTCGGTGACGTGTCCGAGAAGAACTGGCCGAGTGCCGCGCGGACCACGTGACCCAAAAACAATTGACCGCGGCCTAGGAATTGGGTAAGTGGTGGTAAAATTCTGCTTTGAAACGCTTTCTTACCTTTGACAAAGGATGGTACTGCATTGCACCAACAGATGCATACAGTGAATCGTAACAGCTGCAACGAGCAGCAGCGCCAGGGGACCCACCTGAAAAACACGACCATAACTAAAACCAAACGAATTGTCTAATTACGTTAAGTGGGTAACTGTTCAAATCATCACTGGATACATAGCTTAATTAGAAAACGACTAGCTAATACAGGCCAACGACTTGAACCTGCTAAACCACCAGGCTTGGTGTTCCTTTCAACATAAATGCAACAATAAAACTTCGCTGCAATCTTGTTTAAAGTGTTTTACATTGATCTATTACTGCCGCTATTACTTGACAAAGCTGGTTTGTTTAATTCTCGACGTCTTTTTGAAAAAAATTATGTTTGAGGTGTTGTGCTTCTTTAGCTCTTTAGTAGTGTTGATCCGGAGCTCTAAACACATTTTCACCAAATCAAACAGAACAAGCTCACTTATTAAAAGTTTTGAAAAAGAGAAGCGGTTAGTTGATAGTTGTAGCAATTTGGAAAGCGGACATATCACGTGATAGCTCTTTGGAGAGCCCTTGAAGAATCTTACCACTATCCCGGCATGCATCATAGCCTCAGGTAATCCCAGCATGCCTGTGCCAACGTTTCCTCGCCACAGATGCATCAATGTCTGCAGATTACTATGTACGGAGACAACGGATAAGTACGTTATTAAATGAAAAATTATCATATGTATTTTCTTGGAAATTCACAGCGATCAAACATACGACAAGAAAGCGTTATTTTTTTATGCACAATGCATGAATTGTGTTGAGTTTCACCATCAGTCCTGCGATATCGTTTGACTAAGAAATAAATCATTTCACTGTCGGGTTCTCTGCGGGACGAGACGAATGCGAAGAAGACAAACTTGCATTCAAGCACTGTGAGTACCCCTAAGCTGCTTATTAGCTGAGCTATTTAAAATGGTAGATTTAATTTTACTCTTTAAAAATGAGTAGTATACGAAGACGCCACAGAGGCTGTGCTTAGAGATCGATGCAAAAACTAGGCTCGATTTCCGCTGCTCTCTCGCGTCTGGTCTCAGCGGCTGATGATCGAGCCCATGCAAAAACAAGAGTAGAAAATATAAAAATGATAAAAATGTTCTTTGACTCTTGATTATGTTCGTTCAGCATGTTGTTAAATTGATTTAGGCTTGTCTTAGCCCCAGGGTTCTCTCAAAAAGTGGGTCGATTTTCAAGGTTGAGCCAATTTACTATGAAAAAAAACAACAAGACAAAAGCGAAACAAAGACAATAGGATTATTTGAACATGTCTTATTCACTCACAAAACTGTCGACCACACTGAAAGATCTTGAATTTCGGTTTTAGGAGAAACATGTTATATTATCATAGCAAATGACCGCAGTTACTCGAGTAGTAGATGTAGACGTAAACCTACGTTGTAGTGTTTTCGAGATGTTGCCTTTTCTCTGCGGTAGATTCCGAAGAACTGGCGCCATCTGCTCCGCTTGCGATAGATCTGTAACTTTTGTTTTGATCTTCTTGACTGGCGAGAAGAAAACTCTCATTTTCATCCTTCGATTCTGTCTTGGTCGATGCCATAGTATGGTCGGTATGAGCGCCTTGACCAATGGATGAATCGTCACTTGGTGCTTCTTGATGCTAAGAGAGAGAAATTGTCATTTGTGTTCAAACGATGATTGATTCGAATAAGGAATGTTTATGTTATGATGTGCCTTCTATACAGATACCGTTAAATAGAATAAACAGAATGTACCTCAAGATAACGATTAACTGTCACCCTGTCCACATTAGTTACATAGGTTTTTTTAGATCCACACTCTAAGAGATAAATCTGATTTGGAAATACTATAGTATCGAGCGTGGTATTATCAAAATCACTGCTAAGGGGCATTTATTATCATAACAAAGGTCTCTTTATCCTCCCATGATAATTATTCAACTCCTTCCACTTATTCCACATTATGTAAAAGCAGTGAGCCATGCAACATGATACCGGCGAATTACAATATGGTCATACTCACTTCAACAATCAGTTTCTTCACCTATCCCTTCCCACTGAAATCTCACAAGCGAAGTACCCTCCGATACCGTAACTCCCAACCTGAAACTCCCCAGATTATATTAAGGAGCCCAAGGACGCAGCCCTGATATTGACGATATTTTTTCTTATACAGACCATGCTTGCCTCCCTCCTATGTTGCAATTTCTAAAGGTCCTAATGCATAAAGTCTAGTTCACCCAATCATTAAAATACCAAATCATTGGTAAATAAGTTTCGTCATCCCATTTACAAAACAGGCTATCATAGCAACAACATGACCTGAAAACACCCTTAATTTTAGCTTTAAGTGCTTATAACTCAAAAACGAGCTCGGTGACCCCCATTTTTTATTATAACATAATATCAAATTCAGTATACGTAAGCGTGCTCCAAATCCCGATAGTGCACGCTCATAGCGTGAGCAAATCGCTTCGCCAGA
>OMLO01002045.1_pt1 | contig 16019 bp, 12 predicted proteins | sample 1674811 | NCBI WGS metagenome assembly OMLO01 (sample SAMN06265003, study PRJEB25207) | coral metagenome | isolation source: Coral host | place: Mexico:La Bocana,Puerto Morelos, Mexico | collected 2008-11-13 | reverse complement strand
AAGTTGGTTCTTTTTCGTGAAAACTTATGTGGATGTACATGCCAAACTATGGGTACAAATTGTAAAACTACATATAATTATAGAGACCTTCATATCATATTAATAAAGATTTACAAAAATGAAAAGGCATATCATGTTGGGAACCTCCACCAACACCCCTTCAGATACCCAAATTTCACAAGTACCACAGCTTGATGCCGGCAAGGTGCACTGCCTCATGAAGGTGCTTCGGAGAACGTACCGGGGATGATGGCCTGAGCAATGATGGACTAATTTTATTGTTTTTATCTTTCGCCTTGCAGAAACAGTCTTCTCAAGTTAAAGCTGAATGAAGATATGCAACCAAGCCACCTTCCTCAATCAACTGCCGTTCCTTTGCTCCAATAAGATCAGGGTTCTCTTCATTTTGACCTTAGAAAAAGGGTGCATGCATGGCAGACAGACCCCAGAAATAAGAGCACATGCTCACAGTTATATGATATGCATGGAGGGAAACATCACATGAACTATCATATGTATGTCTTTCCAGATATAGATGATATAGTCCAAAAAGAACAAAATTCAAAACCCGGACACTGTAACGACTTGGCAATGGTCCGAGCCCATCAATATCCAGATCAGTGATCAGCCACGAATCCCCACTCCTGCGACCTTACCAGAAATTCTGTTGGAATTATTTGTTTCAAGAAGAAAAATTTCTTGTATCCAATGCGATTTTTGAGCAAAGAATAAAACAAATCCAAGGTACGGGGCCCAGCAGGCATTGGAAGCTCCAAACCCCGGATTGTGTACCTGTAAGCTTCTGGCAGCAACTCTTGTCGCCAGTTGCTTGGCATCTTTGGGACGGCTGCAGGCTGCTCAGGCTCGGGAGTCTCGGGAGCTTTGCGTTTCTTGGAATGGCTCAAGATCTTGGGCTTCGGTTGAACAAACCCAGGTGGTCCTTCCTCAGATTCACTGCAGACTTTCAAAAGATAAAACAGACATCCTCATGCATTTTGATTTTATGGGTATGCGCCCGCATCACACAAGAAAATCTGCATTTTATAGAAATGGTACGGGTCGAGACACCTTTCCCAGTGGATTGCGTGGCCCGTCTGCAGGTGAGGCCTCATCTCAAGTCCGCAGATACATGCTAAATTTGAAAAATGCTTCAACAATAGTTTTCACAGAAGGCAGAATCATAACAAGCTTGAGAATACCAAGCCACCTTGAGCTGTCTTATGGCATCAGAATCGTATTCCATGGCCACGGCACCCGCAGGATCGAAAAAATGGTGGATTTCTGAGCCCTAAAGGGGCACCGTCGCGGTGACTTCCAATGATCTTTTGAAAAAACATTGTCAAATCTCTTTTGGCGCTTAGTTGATATATGAATTTCATATATTGGTAACATCAACAACCCCTGCTATACATATAATATATAGTATACATATGATAAATATATACATACACTGTCTGTTGAAGCTGGCATTTTTGCAGGCCCTGCCTTCGATGAACCCGTGACATCACCCAGCGGGCCCGGTGCAAATGATTAGCCCCAGCAAAAAATTGAAAATGTTTTTTCAAGAAGGACCAATGACTTTCAAACGTTTTCATGTTTTGTTTTGTGGTTCTTAAAGGATGATAATTTGAAAGGATTTTGCGCACAGATTCTTGCAACACTGCCCTGTGGCATCCACAATGCTGATAAAAACTCGGGAAAAAAGTGCGGCAAGGCCGGCAGGATTAAGCTGCGACAACTTCAGAAACGACTTTTGTTTCCCCATTCACCGCCACAAAACCCATGTAGGAAGGGGATACAGGAGTTTCATCAACACATATATGTTCATTGATAAATGTAGAACACATATTTATATTCTATATATACCATGGCTTCCAAACAAAACAGGTTTAAGGTGTTTCAAAAAATGAAATGAAAAGTGGTACCCCTTGACCATCTAGTCTTTGCAGCTCAAAGACCTGAAAAATTTATGTCAACATAGCAAGACTTCACAAAATATGTTTCCAAAGCTTACATTTCTGCAAAGATCTTTCACATGAAAAAATCACGGTTTTTCACGCTCATTGGGCCCAAGAGTGTTTTCAGGTGCATTTGGCCAAACGACCCATGTACTAGATCATCTGGTACATAGGAAGGTCTAGGTTCACATGCCACCCGACGTCGCGAAGGAGCTAAAGGCACGCTCTTCAAAGTCCTCCTCACCATCATCGCCGCCGCCTTCGGCAAAGGCTCAGCCAGCAGCGGCTCTGTTCTGGGCAACACCCAAGCTGCCGAGTCCTCCGACGAGGAGCCAGCAGGAGCACATGGAGATGAACTATGGCGGCCAATGGCAGATGCAGCAGAGTCATCATCCAGTTTGGGGAGACCTCTACGGTCAGATGCACCAGGGCAGCTCCCAGGTGGACATGCAATCCTTGGAGGAAGGAAGTCTTTACAGCTGGGTGGCCGACGGCATGGAGGACGAGTTTTGAGTGGAAGCGCTGATGAACCCCTCACGTGGGAGGACAGAGGGAGCTTCACTCTCAAGGCTGGGACACAGAAGAGTTTGCTTTCCAATGTTCGGAAGATGCAAGAGCTTTGGAAGGCAGAAGCACAGGTGTTGGTCAACACCGTTAATGCTAGCAGGAAAATGCGCAAGTGCAAAGCCGATCTGGTTGAAATTTATGCTGGAGCGGCTCATATCACGGAAGTTGCTTCAAAGGCTGGTTTGAGGACGATCGAACCTATCGACCAAGTGTATGGGATACACGTGGCGAAGTCAAACAAACAACACCTTGTGGATTTGGTTGAGGCCCGATCACCTTTCCTCACTGTCTACGAGATTGAGTGTCGACTTTGGGGACCCTTGACGAACCTCAACTACCACTACAGACCTGAGGTACTTGAGGCTTTGCGGAAGGCTGAGAGGAGTGCGGTTTTGAGTATGAGCCGTCATTGTGAGAAGATTCATGGTGAAGGACGTCTTTTCTTGATTGAGAACCCAGCACACTCAAGGCTTTGGATGGAGAGATGCGTGCAACGCCTCAGGAACTTGCCAGGAGTGAGTGACGTGGTTTGCGACATGTGTTGCTTCAATCTTCGAGGGCGACATGGTGGACTGATGAAGAAACCCACAAGGTGGCTAAGCAACTGTCCTGAGATACTTGCGATGCTGGACGTGAAATGTTCTGGAGATCATGAACACGAAGAATGCATGGGGCCCAACACGGGGCTTGGTCAAGTCTATACCTATGAGTTGGCGCATGCAGTGGTTCGTGGTTTGCAGTTGGCCTTACAAGGCCGCTTCGACGAAAGGATGATTCTTGGTGGTGAGCTTTCCTATGACGTACCGGTTCTCTTCACCAACGAGGAGCACTACAACCCTGTGGAGACCTACGAGATCTTCTATGTGGATGTGGACAAGGACGTCGAGCATTGGAGGCCTTTGCTCAAGGAGGCTCAGGAGAGACTGGAAGGGAAGGTCTCTACTTCGGCCGAGGTGAAGAAGGGCACGGCTTTCTACGAGCAAATCTCTCGGTTAGCTCCTGGATGGGTGTTGGCCTATGTTCAGATCTACCGTGCTCCAAAGTGTCGAAGGTTACCTACCAAGAGGATTCTTGAAGGAGAAGCACCTATTACCCACAGAGCAGCGGCACTGCTCAACAATGACAACATGATTGAGGTCGAGAGTGAATCGGTGGCATCTTTGTCTGCTTCGGGCACGGGTGCTAGGTTCACCAAACCTTGCAGCTATGCAATCTTCATCTATGGTGAGGCTCCGGCAACTGAGTTTGGAGAAAGGAATGAACGGGCTCAAGCGTCGGCTTCAAGGACACCAAGGCGAGCTCCAGCGCCTTCGACACCAGGTCTTCCAGCACTTGAAGAGATGGAACAAGTTCCTGATCGGGACATCACTTTCGAGATCGACGAGGGCACGGTTCCTAAATGGGTTCAAGGAGTTCTTCGACGGCTACATGTGAATCTGGGGCATCCTACGAATGCAACTTTAGTCCGACAGCTTGCTCAGGTGAATGCAAGTCAACAGGCTTTGATTGGTGCCAAGGCTTTACGCTGCACAGTATGCAAACAGATGCAGAACATCAAGCCTTCAGCTCCGAGTCGATTGCCTGCTGGACGTTCTTTCAACGAGCAGGTGGCTATGGACTTCATTTATATCTATGACATTGCCGGGGAGACTCACACTATTCTTTCTATTGTGGACGATGCCTCTCACTACCATGTCTTGCAGAGGATGGCTGGGAGGACAACAGAGCACGTGATCAGTGCCTTGGTGAATGGCTGGTTTCGATTCTTCGGTCCACCGGAGAACATTCTGTTGGATGCTGAAGGAGCTATGAAGTCTCTTGATTTTCAGGAGATGGCTGCACAAGCTGGGTGCACTATGCGGTTTGTTCCTGCTGATGCCCATTGGCAACTTGGCCGTGCAGAACGACATGGAGCGGTGGCAAAGGAGATAGCAAATCGCATCATTGTGCAGCACGGCGTTCAGACTGCTGAAGAGATGGAGATGGTGGTGACCATGGCGGGCTTTGCGAAGAATCAACTGATTCGAAGGGCCGGTGTGGCACCCAGTCAGTGGGTGTTTGGAAGATCACCTCGAATACCAGGTGTCTTGATCAGTGAAGGAGCTCGGGTGGAGGACAAGCAGATGTTGTCCAACAGCAAGAAGCTTCAGAGAACAGAGCTGATGAGGTTGGACGCCATGAAGACCTTCTTGGAGATCGACATGTCCAATAGGCTGAGAACTGCGATGCTCCGCAAATCACGACCATTCAGAGGAGGTTTCGAGATTGGCCAGAGGCTTGCTTACTGGCGGGTTCGCAACACTTTGGATGGCGAGGGACCTTTTGCAGGATATCGCCAAGGAGTTCTGATTGGTATGGATCCAGGACCCCGAGGTTCACTTTGGATCCGGAATGATCGTGATCGGCTTGTTCAAGTTGCACGAGAACAAGCAAGGGCTTTGGAGGCTGAGGAAGCGTGGATGCCTGCGTCCTCCGTCGCCACCAGGTAGACCTTCGTCATTGCCCTGCCACGGATCACCGCCGTGGTCTCCATCATGCCATGGATCACCGCCACGGCCACCATTGTCATAGTTGTTCGCGCCACCACTGCCATCATGATGTCCTCGCGAACCTTCTCCTGCGCCAACATCACTCCAAGAAGCCATACCGTCGCAAGAGGCGCTGCGCGCTGAACTTGTAGTCCTGCAGCACGCTACCAATACTGGTTTCGGAGCCTGGAAGGCCAAACCAACAAATCCCTGGATCTCCTACAAGTCACAGAGCACAGCCAGTTGTTTTACCACCATCCATGGTCCGTACCGGCGGTCAGCCGGGGTTGCATGCTTATCCCTCCCTTGAGAGGTAAGTAGCGAAGTGAAACACTGTACATGCAAGGCTCAACATGTCAAGGGGTAAGACCAACTGCAAGTTTTACACTGGTCAAATCTTCTGTTGACTGTTGACCTTGCTTCTGACGCCACTGGTCATTGGTGCTCCCAGCACTGGCATCTTTGGACTGCTGCAGCGAAACCTCAGGGTTGCTCATCCATCGTCTAAAGGCATCTCGGAGCTGTGAGGATCTCTTCGTGAGGCAATCGGCGATCATAGCCTCACTTGGAACCCACTGAGATTCCGGCAGTTCTCACGCAAAGCCGCCACATCGATCTCAACTCGCCGCTCCATGAAGGTCGTAGAGATGCGGTGGATCGCATCAAACAAAGACCTTGCATCCGTCACCGGGTAGACTGGAATCGGTGATCTCCCTGAGCCAGCTGCAGTAAAGTTGGAATCCATCGTCTCAGCCAACATGCTCCCGAAGTAGTTGGCTGCATCCTCCGACCGATCCAAAGACGCTGCTTCCGCCGCCAAAGTAGACCGTAGCATCCTCTGATGTCTATAGGACTTCCACTCAAGCACTGAGCATGGAGTAGACGTCCTCAAAGCATCTGAAGTTGTGGCCACAATCACAAGTCCTCCTTGTGATTTGTTGTTGGGGGCATTTCCAAACCCTGAGTCACCATAGGCAATCAAGATCAAGTCCATAGGATCCACTGGCCTGATGCAAATGCCCGAGTCTGCTGTCGCCTTCACATACTTGATGACCTTGTTGATCTCGTTGAGGTCATCGCTTGTCAAATCTTCCAGACCCTTTTGTAGAAGCGAAACATCAGCCGCAATGTCCGGACGAGTAGTCCCGGCAAGCCACTGCAAAGATCCAATACCGGACCTGAACTCTGACATCAAGGAAGGATTTCCTTTCAAAGGCACTGTCTCCTTCTGGCCCTTTGTCGCCGAAACCTCCTTGACATAGTGCTGTTGGTCCAACATGTAGCCACCGTCGGAAAGCTTTGTGATCTTCCGACCCGTGAAGACAAAATTGTCTTTCTCCCAAGCTCCACCCCACTCGAAAGCCGTCCTGAGTGGGTCCACAGCCTCCTTCTCCCAATCCGGTAGAGCTGTCACCATGATGTCATCCACGTGGACACCAAGCAAAGCCACCACCTGCGAAGCATCTTGACCGTCTTTGTCCTTCCAAGTAGCCACCCATAGAAAAAGACAAGGATCCAAACTATGGACCTTCCACTTCATAGACTCGACCACTCCTCTGAAGCGTCCGTACCATCGTCGGGGTGCGTTAGCTGCACCATAGACTGGAGCAATCAGCTCATAGAGGATGTCCAAGTTCCAGTCAGGGATTCCAAGCAATGAAATCTTGTCCTTGGGCGGTCTCATGTAGATCTTTGCCGGTCGTTCGTCATCAGGTAGTCCTTGAAGAAATGCTGACTTGGCGTCCGCATTGTAGAGTGTTGTACCGTAGCTCGCACTCCACTGCAAGATAGTCATCAGCCCATTTCGAGAAAGGACTGGTGCATCTCGGGTCAACAGAGGTAGGTGTGGATCTCTGAAGCCTTGGATAACAATTCTCGCCTTCGCTTTGTAACCCCCAGTGTTGGGAGTTGGTTTCCACCTGTAGCAAACTCGAGATGGAAGTATCAACTCCTTGGGTACCTTGGCACCTGCAACTGCTTTGCAAGAACTCCACTTGCACCATTCATTCCACTCACTCTGAATGGCCGTCACAAAGGCGGGGATGTCTGCCTCCGGAATGGTTCGCCAGGGCAACTCACGCTTCATAGCCTGACGTTGAGTTCTGGGAACATCTTCTTCGTCATCCTCGCTAGAGTTCTCGGCCGTCTCGTCAGTAAGCCACGCTGCATAGCATTGTTGATGGTCTTCTGAGTTGTAGGCGTCCAAGAGATATGCTTGAAGATACAGATTACCGTTGGTGTAGAGGCTCTGCATCTCCTGCGGTGATCCGTCCCATCCAACTTTGCGAATGAGATCTCTGCCATGTCGTTGTAGCCAAACCATCTCACATGGTCTGTCTCGGTAGATGCTGCCATGTGCCCTCGTTCCAACTGGGTCAACCTTAAAAGGGGTCGACTTCTGCAGAAAGACCACGTAGTGCTCCGGATTGACCTCCTTCTCTTCGTCGAAAAAGACATCTGAATAGCCACCTTCAGTTGGAGAGTTGTGTACCATTTCCCAAAGCCACAAGTCATCGGCTCCATACCAAGCCGCATAGCTCATCACGGGATAGTCCTTCTCAGAGGTATGCCTCTCCAAAGGAACCTGATCCAATCGGTCGACCACCAGGACCTCTGAAGTTAGCCACTGCCTCGACGCTGCAACATCACGTAGCGCATCACAACCTGGTAGTCCTTCTTGTACATGGAAGGTGTTTCGGGTCATCCTCTTGCACACACCGTCGAATTTCTCATCCTCATCAAACCAGTTGAGCACATCGTCAACATCATCTGTAAAAGTCGAATTCATACATCTGCCGCATCTCGTAACTCCTGCTTCCACGAGCTTGTTGACAGAGCCACAAAGTCGGCAGTATGCCTTTGCATGCACATAGAAGATCTGTTCAGCCTGTACGGTTGCTGAATCCATCTTCTCGTCTGATTGACCAGGCTGGTCAAATCTTCTGTTGGCTGAAGATCCTGAGCCAACTGAATCCTCAGGCACTGGCACCATGTGTGCTGAGCCAGCTGCCACAGAGCCTTCTGCAATTGAAGTAGGATCCACCAAGGTAGCATCGGAACTCGCCACCCTTGATGGAGGTTGAGATGGATGTTGAGTCTTAACCCGTTTGGGCACCTCGCCGGCTGAAGCAAGTGAGCCTACACCCTCCTCCGGCGCGCTCTTCTTGGTCCCGTCCGCAAGGGTACCCTCCATAAGCTGTTGGTTGTCCTTGAGCATCCAACGGAGATCTTGCCTCGGGTAGTGCCAGAAGTGGTGGTTGATCGGCATCCTCAATGGCTGCCTGCCTCTGGTCTTGACCTACCGCGTGCTTCTCTGACAGATCTTGCTCAGCGTCTCGAAGTAGCCTGAAATCGGAGTTTCACAACCACGGTGGCGATCAGGACAGGTCCCATTTCCCCCGGAGTTCAACGGTGACGTGGAGACGGACCCTTTCTGCCTTCGGCACTATCGGCGGGCTTTGCGTCGATGGGTGCGGATCACCGAAGAGTTTCTTCCTCCGAATGAGCAAGCACTTCGAGCTTTGGATGCCATGAAAGGATCGGCTGCCTTGGAGTTTGAGGAGGTGGACGACGATCGCTACGACGTGGAGAATGGCATCGAGGTCTTGTTGGCGGACTTGGAGAAGAACTTTGGTGAGAAAGAGATCTTCCGTCGTGGTGGTGTGATCCGTGAGTATGAGACACTCACGAGGGTTCAAGGAGAGAGCATCACTGCTTTCATCAGGCGGTTCCGTTTGGTGGAGAGGAAGCTTCAGGATGCTCAGGTGGCTGCCTACCCAGATGAGTCGAGGGCCATCAAGTTTCTTGACGGTTTGAGGCTGGATGAGAAGACTACCAGCCATATCCTTCTTGCTGCCGGCAACAAGTACAACTTCCAGGCGATCTTGGATGCGGTGAGGATGCAGTTCCCGGCAGGTTTGACGCTGACGGGTATGGCAAGGCCTGGCGCTACTTTGTCTTCAAGCAGTTCGGCTCCGATGGTGAAGCGAGGCCGTGGAGGACGAGGTAAGGGACGTGGTTGGAAGATGTCCTACAAGGCTTGGCATGCAACCGAAGCTGATGACGGTGAAGAAGGATATGTCGAACATGGTGACGATGGTGACTACGAGGCTTGGGAGACGGCAGAGCACTTGGAGGATGAAGCGTACTATGACACCTATGAGAATGAGGCGGAACATGACAACGGCGAGCTCGACGTGATCTATGAGCATGACGATGCAGAGGTCACCAACAACGCCGAGGAGATCCAGCCCGAGAACACCCAGGAGATCTTGACGGCGACCTCGAAGCAGATGGCCAACCAAAAGGCAGCTCGGGGCTACTATGATGTCAGCAACAAAGGCAAAGGGAAGAAGTCCTCCAAAGATGGAAAAGGCAAAGGTCGCGGTGGCAGTGCAGGCACTGGCAACTACGGCTACTCCCAGACCAAGGGCAAGGACTTCAACAAGAGCAAGAACAAGGCTGGCAATGATCACAAGGGCAAGGGCTTTGGTGGAGATGGCAAATCTCAGAGACAAATCAGGTTTGCGAACTCTCAGTGCTTGGGTTGTGGATCCACCAAGCATTTCCTACGTGATTGCCCGAACGTGACGACCTACCAGGCGCACCTTGCTTCAGCGTTGGCTCCAGGCTCCCTTACCGAACATGGTGATTTCCAGAGTTGGATGGTCGGTGCAGGTCCAGGCGGCGCTGATGGAGGTGGTCGCGGCATGAGAGAACGGTCTAGGTCGAGAGATGATTCCCCTGGGGCAGCAGGCGATGTCTACGAAGAGGAGGTCGAAGAAGAAGAGGTTGGAGAGGCGGATGATGCATCCGGCTCTACCGCACCCTATGTCGACCGGTTGCCCTACGTGTTCTCGGAGAATGACCTTTTTGCGACGGACTTTCAGTACAGGAACATGTTGCATGACGTGGCCTTCAGGAGGATCATCCGGGACTTTGATCGAGCCGTTCAACCGCGTCAAGGACAGTGCACTCCGGACCGACCTCATGGACATTGGGTATGCCCGGCCAATCTGATTCAGTGGAAGTTTGATCCAGAGATGGTGGTCAATCTGACGAGGCCTTCGGATGATTGGCTAAGCTCCACCTTCAATGTCTTTGCGGCTATAGACGATGATGAAGAAGGGCTTCAACGACAACGTGAAGCAATCGACCGATTCCAAGATGATGCTTGGAAAGGAGGTTGGTATACTTGGGAGGTGAATGGTATGTCTGTGGTGTGCTGCTGGAATTGGCACCCCGAGAGATACATTCCTCTTCCTTGTGGACTCACGAGGTCACAGGTCTGCCGATACAGGAGCACTTGGTTGGTGAGACGTGATGGTGATCTACGGTGGACTCACTATGAATGGAACAGGTGCACAACAACTATTGGATGGGCCGATGACGAGAACTTCCGTGGCACCTTTGACACAACCAGGTACAAGGCGGCGATCCACTTCTTCACCACGGAGTCTTTGGGAATGTTCACGGTTCCTCATCTTAGAGATCAATTCAGCTACATGATCAACTTTGCCCTCTACAGCAAGAAGCAGTTCCTTCAGACCTTGATCTACCATGGTGAGGCACCTCAGACTGTGAACAGACAATGTCCGCGTGCTGCCGCCAGCAACAGTGACGTTGAACCGGAGGCTGAAGAGGAGGTCCTTATGGTTTCTGAGATTTCGTTGCCTATGTACAAACAACCAAGTCTTACCAATCTGCTCTCCAATGTGGATGAACCTTGCTGCATGATCCTGGATACCGGTTGTCAAAGACAAGTTGCAGGCAAAGAATGGCACAAGGTTCACCAAAGGCGCTTGGATCAGCTACTTCCTCTTGAATATCCAGAGAGAGCTAGCTTCAGGTTTGGACCCGAACCGGCAAAGGAGTCCAAAAGAAGATGGGCCTACCACTGTGGAGTTTCGGGGCACTTTTGTGTGTTGTGGATTTCAGAAGTGGATGTTCCAGCGCCTGCACTTTGCAGTCGACACACCATGTCTACTTTGGGAGCAGTGGTTGATGTGGCAAGGGGTGAGATTTTCTTTCGAGGGTTCAACTCAGCAAGTCAGTTGTATCTCACTTCATGTGGACACCTTGCCATTCGGATTGATGAGTTTCCTACTACCATGCCTTCATGGCCTCTGACACCACCAGTGAGCAGCGAGTATCCGCCGGATTGTTGGGCTCCAGCAGTTCAGCTTGTTAGCAATCGTGCTCTCGATCGTGCTGCTCACGCTCCCCAAGTACCCGATGCCAGCTCCACCGCAATGGCTTCGGCGCTGGCGTGCTCTTCTGATCCATCTCAACTTGTTCATCGACCAGGTGACCATGATGGCGAGGCTTTACAGCTCCACAGCGATCAAGGCAAACCTTCGAGACAGGATTTTGACAACCCATGTCCTCCAAGGTCCAGCGTCAGTGATGTTGACGAGCTACGCAGCAGGCGTGATGAAGAAGGAGATGGGCATGAACAGCTACGAGAAGGATCCAGCAGTTTGCGATCATCCCAGGGGTTTCAGGAACTACGGGGCAGGAGGAGTGTCGGTGAAGATTTGCGATGTGTGCGGGTTCCGAGGTGTGGTGATGCCCAATCACTCATCACAAGCAGGAAGAATGGTGGCTCTTACACCAAAGGCGACCCCAACTTCCAAGACACCTCTTCCTAGACCTTCCTTCGTACCAGTTAATCAGGTACATGAGGTCTTTCGTACCTTATACAACCCTGAGTGGGTCATTCGTGTTTTTTCAAAAAAATCACGATTTTTCACGCTCCTGGGCGGGGTTGGGTGGGCCAAAAAATCAAACATGTGGAACATGTGCTACTTGGAAGGCCATGGCACAGCCAAAGCTCAAGTCTAAGTATGTATGACTCTGCAAAATTAGCTAATCTTGCACACTCCTGTTTAGAGCCAAAATCAAACCATGAGGCTGCAAAAGCAAGGCAGTCTCACACACATGGTATTCTATCATTTCTTGAAGTTTTGTTTGGGAGCTAGTAATTTGCTGAAGCCAACGCTTATTATTTTTATGTATGTGATAAAAATTTCAGGCCATATATATAAATATCAAAACTATATTGACATACGATATATAAATATATATCTGTATGCATTTCATAATCCCCAAAAACCACCCCAAAACTGCAAAAGCAAAGGCTGAATTTTTTCACCTGCGGTCAAGTTTGTCCAGTGCCTCAGCCAGCTTGTCTGGCAAGGCCAAGATCCACCTCCTAAGAGAATTAACGGTCGCTTTTCTTTTATGGGTCATTTTTTTGACCTTCATAGTCCTTTTAATCCAATCTTCATCCATCCACGTGGCTGTTGCCACAGGGTTCAACCGACTGGGACGGTTTTCGATCACCCGATGGTGGAAGAGGTGAAATTTGGGTCTTACTCTCCACATTTTTTTCTTCTCAGCTAGCGCTTGCCCTGCTAAGCCAATGTACAAATTGACATAGTGGGATCCAATCACTGTTTTATGCTCTTGTTGATGTTCCGTCAAGAACATCCCGGCGTTGGAGCAACTTGACATCCACGAGTTTGCACACCAAATAGTTGCACAAATTCTATCCAAGTAATCCTGTTCAAGAGCAGTTGTACCCAAAGGCCGGTTTGAAGATGTCTCTTCAGCCAACCATGCCAGAACCACATAGCAGTCATAGCCTTTAGCTCGTAGCTCAGGGTAGAGTTGATCCCAGCCAATGTTTGACTTTGTCAAGCTTTTGCATGCCAGTGTCAAGCGCTGCTGCTTCGCCCACCTCCTCAAGGAAAGTGTCGCCTGTGCAAGGCTTTTTTCAATTGAAGATCCAGGCCAGTATCGTAGACGAACCAATGTTTTCACAGCACTTCCAATTAGGTCTCGGCCTATGCCGAGATGGAAGCAATGGAGCATATCGATTGCCACCATTTTCAAGTCAAAGCCCCGCAACTCGACAAAAGCAGGTGTTTCATTGACAGGCCATGGGGCCGTAGACCATATAGTAGCCCTCCATGCTGCAGCTTCATCAACATTGGTGTAGGCATAGCTCAAATCATCACTGCCTTTTGTGGACTCACACATCCAGCACACCTGCATATGCCAGGAAAACATGGAACAAACACAAAACATTCCTTATCATGTTTTGACTCAGCCCGTTTCAGCCATGCCAACATATGCACAACAAGAAGCTCTATTTCAGGCTGGCGCCCGTTTTCCCCGCCTTTTCTCGCGACGCATCCTTCGTGAGCAGAAACATTTGTTTGATGTATTTCCAATCTCCCTTGAAGTTCATCACATAGAAGTAGAGTTTGTGATTGTGTTCCTTATGGTCATCATCAAGGGCGACTTGTGATTGGTTCTCAGAAAAAACATCGGGAAATACATGTCGATCCTGGACTATGCAAGTTTGGAAAAATTCACCAAGGCACTGCATGACCAGGAGCTGAGGGGACTGAAATACCATAATCAGCCAGTTCATTGAAGGATTGAACAATGACGGTGGCAATGGCTTGTAAGGTGATATTCGTAGAGCCATTCATTACCTTACTCCAAATTCACGCAAGGCAGTGCAATACTATATGATTTGTTTTCAATGAATCATGGTTGTGGGGGAAAAAGCAGAAAACATATCAAATATTGACAGCACTAGGAACATAAAAAGATGAAGGCATAGTCGTGATGATGTACCTGCTTGCACCTGCATTCGTTCGGCATGGCGACAGGTCAGGTTGCCAATTGAAGGCCATGTACGACACTCTGAAGGCATTTCCCTCATCACCTGGGATTGGTTCAGTTGATTTGAGGCATGGGTTGTATCAGATCAAGACAGCAGCAAGAACACTTAATTTAAGACAAGTTGCCATACAAGCTGATAGGTACGGCACTTTTTTTTCTTCCAGTGGCTACAGGGTGATCAGGGTATTCACGAAGCATGTGATCCCAATAATCTTCCACACGGTCAGGGTCCAACAGTAATCGGAGCAAGCCCTTCTCCAGCAGTGATTGCACCTTCAGTTAAGTGTGTTTGACATATATGGTCATATATATGGAAGCGCGAATATTCATCAGTCAATTTTTTTGCAAAAGATAATGGCCATAATGCGGCCCAGAATCAAAAGCTTTCGGCAAGATGAACGGCCAATCCACCACTTCTACAATGGGATCCAGGTTGTCATCATGCCCAGTACAAATTGGAATTTGCCTGTATTCAATCTGGCATGCAAGGCCACCCTGGCGAAGAGCATGCTGATGGAGCCGATGTTCACCCTGTCCATCCCTCAGACGCATGGTTTCTTTAACTTTAACTTCCTGGTTGCAAAAAAATGTTAACTTCACTGCAACAGATGCAGGCAAGGTGCCCTACATTGAAAGTATCCTTAGATCAAAGCAAAAGTTCTCTTCACACCAGTTGTAGGACAGTTGTATCAGACGCAACTTTGACTTTATTGCATTCCAAGTGACTGATCCCAAAATGCGACCGATCTTGCAAGCATGATCAACGGTAGAATTCCCAGAGCCCACACCAGCGGCCAACCTAGGATATGTAAGCCGCAGCCAAAATGTAAACATTAAAGCCAGTACTTACAGCTTTTGTTTCACCAAGAAACACTTCCTCAACTTGTCGCACCCTCTCCTGCCACAAAGCTGAAGGTGTTGACTTCGAAGCACCTGCGGTGGAAGCCAAACGGGATGGATCAAATGGGAAGTGAAACTGTGAAAGACATCAGAAACACATCCATTAAGGCAAGCGTTTGGCAATGTTATTTTTTTGAACTCGGGTGAAAGCTGATGTTTGTCCAAAATGTGGTTCAAGATTTGATTGGCGTACCAATCTGCCTGCCCTGCCATGATGCCCTTGATTCATTTGCAAATGAAATTCACAACTACTTATGACCAATTCATTTGCGGATGGTTGGGCCTACTAGTGGCAAGGATGATAGGCCTAGCCCCATAACAAATCAGTAGGTGTTTCCCTGAAGCCCTGATATGATCAAGATCTTTTTTATCTGTTTTCATTAATTACTTGTCTATAGAGTTTCAGGTTTGAACATAGATATGGATACGATCAAAAGGGGTCTCAATCTAGGCTTAAGGGCAACACCTACTCAGCCCCATGAGCCTTTTGCTCACATCAAAAGCTGTAGATTGCGGCACCCTAGGCGTCACTTTTGCCCTGCTTTTTCATCTCGGAGAGCACGGCCTTGGCCTGGGCCTTGCTTTGACCTGCAGGACATAAGGGAGACATAAACTACATCAAGTGAGAAACATACAGTTGATTTTGCAAAGTGCCTCATCTTCAATCTCGCTTTTCAAATCCATGCAGTTGGCCAGCGTGGTCACCTTCTTCAACCTGAGAGTTGTTAAAGGGATTCCAAAAACTGATAGCTGAGATCGTGAAAATGCACGGTAAGTATTTACAGCTTGCAACTGTGCAACTCAAGGATGGAATCTTCAAACTTCTTTTTGTAATTCTCAAGGCTTGTCCGCAAAACATTCTTTGGCAATTCCAAGATCACATTGTTGAGTTGCGAGACTTCCTTCTTCAGGGTTGTACCTTAGACCACATGATGAAAGAACCAAGTACGATATCCGATACGCACTCTGAAACACATTGATTAAGCTGAGCTTTGGGCTGATCTCAGCTCGGACATCTTCCACCGTTTTTTGACCTTGCTCTTGGACCTGTCCAGGTGCTTGCGCCTGCGCCTTCGCTTTCGCCTTCGCTTTCGCCCTGGCCTTGCCTTTGGCCTGCGGAGTCGTGGCCCCAGCAGCAGGTCCTTCCAAAGCAGGCGAACGAAAGTAAGAAGGTAAAGGGTGAGAACATCAAAAAGCAGATTGACCAGCCATCAACTTAAATTGTCATACTTGACTATATGTAGGGTAAAAAAGCTCTTGTACATGTCAATATTTGTACAATATATATTTAAAGCTCCATATGTCTACATATCTCAATCTTCTATTTTTAACTCTAAATAAAGGGAAAAATACCTTTCTAAATAGATTT
>OMLO01002044.1_pt1 | contig 16019 bp, 6 predicted proteins | sample 1674811 | NCBI WGS metagenome assembly OMLO01 (sample SAMN06265003, study PRJEB25207) | coral metagenome | isolation source: Coral host | place: Mexico:La Bocana,Puerto Morelos, Mexico | collected 2008-11-13 | reverse complement strand
AAACACAGAGCCGGAGTTTTCAAGTTTCTCTGGTTTGAAGAGCGTCGTCGAAAAGCTCCGTTTTCGTGACGGATTAGCGTGACGGATTAGTGTGGAAGCCGGTAGCCCTCATCGTAGAAATAAAGCTGCGTTTTCTAATTTTTCCGGCCTAGTGTTGGTCTCCTCCGCAGCCGTTATTTGGGTCGTCACGCAACGCTTCTCCCCCAGTTAGTGGGGGAGAAGCGTTGCGTGACGACCCAAATAACGGCTGCGGAGGAGACTAGCCTAGTGTGAACAGGACTTGTAACTCTTACTGCGACAGCTGGTTTGCACTTCATGCTACGGTAGAATCTCAATTTTTCGAACCACCAATGAAACTGGAGACTAGTTAGAAAAATTGAGAGGTTCGAGAAATTTGAGAAACTCTAACTGCTTAGCGAAAATTGCTTCCAAGTTGGAGAGGCTTGAAAAATCGGCATTCCACTGTGATCTTCAATGAGGGTTGATGTAGGAGACGCCAGGCAAAAAAGGCTGAATTTACTCAGACCCTGTGCAGACTGGGCAGCTCTATTTTTAAGGTAAGCCTACCGTCCACATTAATCCGTCACGAGAGAGAGCTTTTCGAAAACGTTTTTCGATCCGGAGGAATTCGAAAACGTTTTTCGATCCGGTGGAATTCGAAAACGCCGGCTTCAGTGCAGACTGAAAATATTTTGGAAAATAGATGACATCACGATTAGCATGTGCTTGTCCCCAAACACAAAAATAAACGGTGATTGTCGCGTTTTTAAATTTCCCCGCCGTAGTGTGGATGGAAACTGAAACATCTGATGCGTTTTTAGAGTCAGTGGGGACGATCGGCGGGCGACTTTCCTTTTTCTCTACCAGACCCCGCTCGTCGCCCACCCGCTACGATCGTTCCCACTGATCGAGATCCTCGAACAGGCATTTTTAAAATTTCTCTGGCGTAGGACGGGGCCTAAACTCGGCGCCTGTAATACTACATGCACAGGCCGAAGATTCATAGAAGATGTAGGCCATATTGTTAGAGTGGCCAGTCGGCCAGTCTGTTATTTTTAATTTAGTTGAAGAAAATAGACCAAACCAGAAGTTTATCGAACCTTTACGTCAAATTCCCGATCTCTCGATAGCTCTTGTCATTGTCATTTTCAGTGTTATTTGTTATTTAGTATTGAGAGTAGGAAATGAATCGTTCAATTCTTTCCGTTACGCCCGCCCCCGCATCTTGCCTGCTTTTTAATTAAGGGCGTATTTAAACACGACCTGGTGAAGTGTCACTACGGTTAGACTAGTAGCGCTCAGGTTAGCTTGAATATCACTGGACTCTAAATGGTTAGCTCGTACTCCACGTTGACTCTTCGTAGTGCGATCTCATCATTTCACTTCTTCGTGTTTTTTTTTTTCCAAAATACGTTCGCTGCTTCATGAATTCCCGCCCGTTTGACAATGTTTCTTTCCTGCCAGTCTCGGTCGTTCTCAGTGGCAAGTGATAACATGATTCAGAATTTCCAGTTTGGAGAATTATCTCTCTCTAAAGCCGTGTCAAACCGTACAGCAAAACTTGGCGATATGCCTGCTTGGGTGCATTTGTGGAAAAACGCAACCCAGTTCGCATACGAAAAAAGCTCTTAAAAATGCTCTAAACACTCGATTTCCGTTTTCAAGCGCACGTGCGCGGCCTTTGCATTGGGACAGTCGTGATTAGTGTTATAACACCTGAAAAGGCTTCAAGTCATTTGTATTAACGAACAGAAAAAGTAACGCCTGTTTAACGGCCTAACAAAGGAAGCTATTACTGGTAACCAAAAGCGGAGCCGCCAAAAAAATATCACACAGTATGATTGTCCGTTAACTATAAACCATAGTTGATCTTCAATAACTGAGAACCTTTTTGATTAAATAAAAATACGGCTAAGCCGTATTATACTGCGAGCAGTCTCGATCTCTTTTCTTCGAGAATCCGTGGGGAAGAACGCAAACAAAGTGAGCGTATAAGCTTGACTGACGCGCTGTTTCGCATGTCACGTTCGCGCGCGCACGACTGCTAGCTTGGTTTCGTTCTGCATTGCGTCCTTTCAAGCGGAGTTTCAAGCAAAAGAGAGACTACCCAAAGTATAATTTAGGAAAGGGAGGTAAAATGACGCCGAATTAAATCGTGCTGTTTTTAAAGAAAATTCAGTACCTGAAAAGGAAGTGATGAAACGGTCTAAGAATCACGAGGGCGGAGTCCAGATAGATTTCCCATGGGTGGAGCACAACGCCAAATTTCACACATAATAGGTGAGAAAAGATTTTACGTTGAGTTTTTTTCACTTCTTTTTAAAACCATTTTAACTGTTTGAAGCAAAAACTGCAATGAATTATTGACTCGTGCGAGATGTATGATCGAAAATTTCGTAATTTCGGCGCGAGATGTCGCCGTTTGATATTTTTTTATTTCACTTCATATAGGCTACCGAAAACCAAGCCGGATAATTCATCTATTTTCAAAGAGTCAGCATTAGAACTAGAGAGTCTCTTGATGTGAAAGTCTTTTGAGATGTATTTTTCAAAGAAACGCCTCAAATAAAAAGAGCACTCTGAGAATATAGGCAATGACACACGATTTAAACTTGAAGATGGATATACGCGCGTTCTCAAATGAATTTGTCGTTCAGCATGCAAGACTCCAAAGTTGGTAGAAGTATTCAGGTCCTTTTTCATCAAGAATTTTAAAAACTTCCAACCTGAACAAAGATCTTTTGAGAACATGCCGTCACAAGACATTTTTGCAATGATTTTGTAATGATTACTTCCAACTGTAAAGCATAATAGTGATTACTCATTATAATGGCAACAAAATCAATAAACAATCACGCTTCCGGTTTGATTACCTAACTGATTTACTTAGAAATCGGAAGTTTTCAGCCAACTTAGTCAATTTAACCAGAGCTTTTTTTCATTATATTGATTTACTTTGACGGTAGACCGGGGTTAAACTATCGGGGTTAATTGTAATCGCTTTTGATGCTTTTTACAACGAATTCACAAACAAAAGGTGAAAACACGAAAGAAAATTCACAGACTGAAGGGGTAATCCGTCACAAAAGACTTTGCTTACTTGACTAATTAGTTGATCCAAGGTGAGATATTTGGAAGGACGCGTCCAAATAAAAATCAATTAAAGTAAAACATCTCTATTGTCTTAGCCCACGCTATTTAAGTTTGGTGATCATAGTCTAGATTCAGTTCATTGATGCTCCGGCAAAGCCTCCACGTCCTGGCCAAAGTTTAAACGTTTTCTGTGAAGAGTTTTTTACTAGTCGCACAGTTTCTCAAGAATGGATGAGTCGATTTCCCACTCTGTTTGTAAACAAGACGAGGGTGAGATTCCGATATCCACGCTCCGCTCAGACACGTGCTGCAAAGCTGATGTACCTGAAACACATTCTTCACGGGTCCAAGTTTCAAAGCCGAACCATGCAGTTGCGCAGGATCAGAATTCCAAATCCAGACCTTACAAAGGCCCAAGGAAGAAAGCCTCGGCAGCCAACAGAACGGCCATGGAGGGCGAAGGCAGGACGATTTCAGCGCGTCTCCGAAATCAAGAACTTTGGATGACGTTTCATCGTGAGGAAACAGAAATGATTATCACGAAGGCTGGGAGGTTAGTGTTCATAATTGTTCAATTTTTACGTTTTAAGGGTAGAAATTAAATGGGTATCAAATAACATCCCGATAGCTTTCGTTGTTTGTTGGAGACATGACCGGGCCTGGGAGGGATAACTTAATTTTGTTTCCGTGACTGGCTTCAACATTTTTCCCTGTGTCCTGGTGAAGGCAAAAATGTGACCATCAAGATTTGGGACATTGCAAACCCTGATTTAGACCTTGTGAAGGATAATAGTTCGATTTTAACATTGCACAAACAATTTCCAGCGCAAAACAACAATTATTTGCATACGAGACTGAATGAAATAATTTTTCGTTGGTTTTCAATCATCGTAGGTCAACTTAAACCGCACCGCACTACTTAGGAAACATTCATAACTCTGGATGTCTGAAAGGGAGATAAAACGAATTATGATTTTTTTTAAAGTCCTTTGCCAACCAGATAACTAAAAAAACAATCTCTTATTTTTTTACCCATCAAAGAAGAATTTATGCAAATAGTTTTCTGTTTACTTAAAAAGTTTCTTTACTTTGGTCGTGCTCGTTTGGACTCAAACATCCCCTGGGAGTGGCCGCGGGGCTGTAATTGGGCGAAACGCAGATTTCAAAAAGCATGTCCTGCATATAAAATTTTGTGAACAAACCTTCGTAAAAAAAAGTGTTTTATTGTTTTGTTCGGTGAAACAGCGAGTAAATAAGAGCAGAAATAATGGTTGATTCAAATGCCTTCATTTGGAATTTAAAACTTTGCAAAGAGTCTCCTCCAAAAGTGATTAATAAGTTTTTTTAAAAACGGAAATCCCGGAAGCTTGTTAAGTCGCCGGCTTGTGCATTTTTAAATAAGCATTTGGGTGGAGTTTCAGTGTTTTTATTCCGAGTTTCCAGTACACCAGAAAAAAATTGGGCGGGACGATTAGTAAACCCTTCATTGCCCAAAATTTAAAGTGGTCACTAAAATTGCGTTTTCACTTTTCATAGTGCAAATAACCGGACAAAGCTTGCCAGCAACCAGGTTTTTCTCTCCTTCTTTTGCCTGCTGCGTTTAATTTTTTTACTTTTGCGCCTAGACGAGACCTAAAATTTTACCATTTTGCTAAGATTTTGCCGATATCCTTTTTTAAAATTCCTTACTAACGCCTTTACCGTTTATTTAACGTTTTTAGGCGAATGTTCCCCGTCCCAGACTTCTGTCTCGCCGGACTCGAGCCAGACCAGTACTATGGGTGCTCGGTGGAAGTCGTTGCTGTCGATCCTAATCGCTACCGCCACAAGCCGGACCAAGGATGGGTCTCTGCTGGGAAAGGAATCCAGTTGGACCAAGCCCACAGCAAGTACCTGCATGTCAATTCAGCAAGCTTAGGACAATATTGGATGGCGCAAGGGGCAACGTTTGACAAACTGAAGCTATCCAACCACATTCTTCCAAACAGCGATAACGTAAGTGACCTGTGACTTACGTACAACGTTCGTATACACCCTTTCTTTTTATAAGAATTATATTTTATGAGAATATCGAGGTTCAAATTCTCGAATTTTAAACTGGAGAATTTTTTTAAGTTAAATAATAAATCCTCTCTCTAAACGGCAAAAAAACCCAACAAATTCAGCACCAGCCGTACGCTCCATGCTTATGATATTTCTGTAAGAAGTTATGTGAGTTAATCTATGCCCCGTAGTCGGGCTCCAAGCTTACTGCAATGCCATGAAACGAAAACTTGACTTGGAAGGCTTTTTTAATAAATGGACACCATGCCTGGATATTGTTTGGAACTCCCTTAAAGTTATTTTGTTTTCCTCTCGATTTTCTGCTCGATTTTGTAGAATAATCGTCTATCAGCTCGCCCATTTTTGTCTCGTGTTTTGTCGCACGAGAATCGAGAGTACATGCGGCGAGAGAGAATTTAACCCATTGTCTCTTGTGCAAGTGAGGTCTACTTCGCGCACTTAATCCAGACTCTCGGTTAGCGGGAACGATAGAGAAATCGGGCGGGCAACGAGCGGGATCAATCAGCGCCCGCCCGCTTTTTCGATCGTCACCAATGACCGAGGACCTGAAACAGGGTACGCGCACTTCGATGTAAGAAAGACCGGCGGTGGAATTGAGAATACTCTTTTCTGTAACAATTTATTCAATTTTCCTACCTAATTTGACCCCAAATGTATTTCTTTGTAGGTGGTCGTCAGCTCCATGCAAAAGTACCGGCTGAAACTTGTTGTTACTAAGCTGGGTATGCGCCATTGTGACAGATGGGTATTCAATTTTCCCGAGACCCAGTTCATCACGGTCACTAGTTACCAGAACCCTCGCATGACTCAACTAAAAATTGACAACAATCCGTTCGCCAAGGCCTTTAGAGAAGGAAAGAGGTAGGTTTCTCATAACTGATCTTTAGGTAGTAAGTGAAATTTATATGTTAACAAATTTTCGATCAAGTGCGAATCTGCATGTGACGATAATGGAGCAATGAAACTTTCTGTTCCGAATGATAACTTTAAAGATTACCATATCGGAAGAACACAAACAAAAAAAATATGTTTCATAATCATCAGTTGACCTATAGCACAAATCAAACACGAAGGGTTCATAATATAAAGCGCCAGTAAAAGACTCTTAGGAAAGGAAAGAGAAAAAAATGTGTTTGGAGGAATTTATTTGGTAGAGGTAGACAAGGAAATGCGAATAGAGGGTTGTAGAACAAAGTTAAGGAACGGCTTATTTATCAGGAAAACTGGAAAGGACATAAAGGTCTATTTCAGATCTACCCGAGCCAAAGTTTCTCTCTTTGTTTTTAAAATCTGTAAACGTAAAATTGAACAGTCCTTTCGACGCAACCAAATTTGCACCTGATCTCGAGCAGGAGATCAACATTAGGGGCGGGCAACTGGCCCCGTATTTCTGTCACGGCATTTTCACAGACCGATCTATTCTTTGTTTTGTTTTAGGTCAAGCAGACAGGACAGCGTAGGATCAAAATCCAAGAAAAGGCGCACTCGCTTTCCTTCTCCGCCGCCTATCACTCGTTACCAGACCCCCTTCATCAATTTTCTCCGCAGTCAAGACCAGCCGCTGGTAAACTCAGCTTTACCGCCTCCTCCTCCGCCACCCTTGTCACATGACTGGCCCGAGGAGCCGTGTGCGACGAGAAGCCTTCTAGTCCAGAACGATATGCCGTTTTCTTGGGAACGCAACGATTTGATTTCAAACCAGATGCCCTCGTTGCCATCGGCCAGCTCGAGTTTCAAACTCGAGCTCAACAGAACCTTTCATTGGCGTGAGAGCTTCGGGTTTCCGCCTTCGGAGCTTCCGCTGGAAGATTTGCAGCAACCTCAGTTTCCCGCGCAATGTTGGTCAGCGCCGTCGTCCGGATTTAGCTTGTTTGAAGATGCGCAGACGCAGATGCAGCACTTTACTTCACGTGATCAGTTTTGGAGAGAAAGTTAGATGCACAACTGTGATTGGAAGTGAACGAACTCTCTTTTACATTTGCCAGTCTGATAATACCTCAAGCGTTTCAGCTTAACAGAACACGCCATCGATGTACTCTACCGCGTTGCGGATGAATCGTGACCCATGCTTGTATTAACTTTCACAAGGTGACAAAGAGCGTTGATGAACATGACATTTATAGAAACAATTCTGTTAAATTAGGCGGAGTACACAATCATATATTGCTTTAATTGTTAACTCTATAGCTTTTAAGACACCGGGTCAGATATGTTATTTTAGTTGTCAGGAAATTTGATAAAACCATTCAGTAAGTTAAGTACACGTCTCAGCAAGTCGAGTTGCGAGTTCAAAAGTCAATTCCACAGGAATTTCTGAAATGCCAGTGTTCTTGGAACATTAAACTGGTGAGCAAATATTATTATCGGCCGAGCTTGATAACTCGTTATTTTTCGGTACATATTAGCGACCCAGTTACGAAATCTTCACAGATTACGAATGAAAATAAGCATTCAGTACGAATAAAAACTAAAGAATACCAACAGAAAATGTCTTCACTTGATAGCTCTTACTAAATTTGTATTACCTCTTAAATGAAATGGTGATAGTTTTAGTTATATATAGAATTTGTTAGTATTTGTCGTCAGTCGATAGCCCTTATTTATCATGCCATCGATCTCTAAGGTCTCTTTTGAATTTCCGTTCACTTAATTAGATCTTCTGGCACACACTTGCTATTAACATTCTTAGATTGCGACTGGTCGGAAAAGACATTCCAGTGCTTTTCGTGTGACTTCGCTCAGGAACACCAGAAAAGTTATACACGTGTTCCTACTAGTAGATTCAGTTGATAGAATTCCCTCTGCGCACAGGCTGGCTGTTTTGATTGCAGTTGTTCTTTTGTTTTCGACAATTTCTGGAAAATGTTTTGATTTTCTGATCGTAAATTACGCACTTTTTCACTTTCCTAAATGCTATAGACCCCTTGTATGTGATATCGGTGCGGTATATTTGTTTTGGCAGAAGAAAAAGTGCACGTCACTATGTACGTGCGGGATGCCTCTACTCCAAGAGTTGTGTTGTTCTGACATGCCTTCAGTTTGGAGGTAACTCTTGTTGCTAAGCAACATAAGTCGCTCAAGACGTCAGAAAGAGAAGTTCTCCTGTCAAAACAAAGAGAATTTTGTTGGAACTTAAGACGATAGTTTTTCTGCGTTACATCCCATAGTTAACATAAAATAAGTAAATAGTTCTGAGACTACTGCATGAAGATGCGAAATGCAAGGAGAGACAGTCAAGCATTCAAACCCAGTGCTGAAACAGCCAGAAAATAAAAAACTTGAAACTAGCAAATTTTGTGCACGTCGCTCGGCCTCATTAACCACTGAAATAGTCGTATTGTGCACGTGAGTGAAGTTGTGTCTTGTAGTTCATACTTCAAAAATCAGAGTACTATAACAGCCGCCGGGTTAAAATTACCGAAGCTATTCTGAGATTTACTGAAGGTGGCGGGGTGTCGGCTTTTCTTAGACTTCCTACTTAAAATTATCACCGATTGAATTAATTATCAGTGACTGAGTGCACTAGGTGTTCAGTTCTCTTAAGCTTTCAGTCTATTGGCCGATCATGATGTGAGCAGATAAACAAACCAAAAGAAATAACTGGATTACCGGTGGTTGCCTTTTCAATCACACCACGTTTTGACCTTGACTTTGTTCGTCATGCCCGGCGAATTATACTGAAACATCGCAACACAACGATTTTAAAAACGATATTTGTCGGCTATCAAATTTCAGATGCGATTAAAAGTATATGTTCGAGCCAGCATAGTCGGTAGTTCGTAAGTTAGAGTTTGTTTTTATTTGCGATATTATGATCAGAATCAGATATTGTGGAACAGGTCAAATCCTTCGAAGCTAGAGCATTCGAATTCAAGAATATTCTGAAATTAGGAAACGTGATCAGTACGTCGGCTAGGTCAAATCAGCATGCATGTTCAAAGAGTACCAAGAAATCCTTCTTGTTAAAATAATTGCAGTTCACTTCCAGAAAGCGGGTCCTGTGCTTCTAAATCCTCGCAGTAAAGCAGTTTTGAGCACGAAATTATTTGGAGTACTACTGCCAGCTTCAGAGTGCTTCTGTTTTATCGCCAAAAACGCCAGTTTTTATTAGTATCCTTCAGAAAAATGCATTAGGGCATAACAAAACTCTGTTGTTACTTCATTTCCGCCGCGGGTTTTCGCGGCGGGCCACCATGTTCAGTTTGTACTTCCGGTGAGTGTAGAATAACATTCACGTCACGTGGGCGGCCATTCACAAGTGTTGTCAATATGCAGGCCCACAGCGAAAATCACACAGACATAACCGAGTATTTGACCTCCACAAGCTGTGATATTATGGTAAAATTTTAGAATGATAAAAGTGGATCTTCTACCGTTTAAAAGTTAGCAGGGCGCGATTTTCGGCCTTTTGAGGCTCGGACATGATGCCCGCTCTGGATTTACCGCCTTCGCAGACTCCAAGTCAGGTCAGTTCAACTTCGAACACCTTCTATTACGCGTTCACACGTCTTAGCAAAATATTGGTTTATCTTATGGTCAAACCTTGTTAAGTATTCCCACAGGTTGAAATGGCGAAGAAGTGATGATTAAATTTATTCTACGGTGTATCATAATGCTTTTGGGCATTGTTTAGGGGGACTTTGTATAAACTTTGTATAAAGCGGCGACAAGTTCAATTTGGGGCCATTTGTGCTAACCGCTATAAGCTTAATTTGGTGGATAAGTTCACTGCATTGATTAGAAGTGATAGGGACTTACTTTTCTTAAATAGCGACAATATAATTTTATGAATGGTTTCCATGGTTTAGAAGGAGAGCAAGAATAAAAGATTCAGCCGAAATTTCCTGCCGGAAATTCTTGAAAAATAACTTTGGCCTTAACAATTTGGCTCTCCAATGTTGACTTCTGTAATTTCAAACTGTCTTGCGGGCTGTTTCGTAAACTTTCGCAATGGGATTGTACCGGTAAAATGTAATATTTCGATTGGCACTAACCTCTTGATACTCTATTTGTGCTTATAGAAAGTGTTCTGGAAAGAAGAACGCGAACAAGATGCCATTTATTCGGTGTCATTGAAGAAAGTTCGATATCACTCAAGTGACAAGATGCTACCTTCACCCGATGAAGACATTTCTCATCTTCTGTGGGAAACCATCCGTATAAGAACAATTAAAGCCGGTTCCTTGGCAAAACTTGTGGAGCACCTTGCACCCTCAACTGCTTCGTTAGAAGACCTCGATCCTGGATACCTCATAGCCTTCTTGAATACCTATAGGACTTTTGCCCAGGCCACGGAAATTGCAGATCTTTTGTTCGAGCGGTGAGTATAAGATTATAATATTTTTTTTACCAATTTGTTGTTGTTTGGTTTCTTTTCAACTGGTCTAGACAATTTCCTGCACGTAATCGTGTTCCCTCAATTGTTTTCATTCGGGATTATTTCTTTTGGTTTCAGTAAGTGAAATATTTCGATTTAGCGGCTTCAGCGCTTGTGAAATTTTAAACTACGCAAGAGACGTTTACTTCACCAGTTTACTTATGGGCTCGGGCTAGTCGATTTTCAATACACGAAACGATTAATTTTAATATATAACATATTTTTAAAGAACTGAACTTACAAACTCTCAAGTCGCGTCGATTGCGACAAAGTACTTTAAAAATGTTTTCTAACTGTTGACATAATTTTCCACATCATTTGTCCATGTACAATGAAATCACTCATCTTTGAAGTTTATAGGGCACATTGTCCAAAGTAGCGCGATATTTATGACATTAGTTCGTTAATTTCACCGGAAGATCAAAGATGAGTTCCTGAGATCTCGAAACATCAAGATAAAAAAAATATCACATTTACCTAGTTGGTTTGTACTATTGAATTGCACTATCTTGAACTTCCGAAATAAAATTAAAAAATTAATCAAGATAGCAGGGACTCCAGATAGCTGCTGAAATGTTTTCAAGAGAGAAAAACATTTGAGTTTGAGCTATCCGGGAGTTTGGGATGACAGAGTTCAAGGTGACAATCATGCCAGCTGTATTTATAAATACATTGTAGTCTCAAAAAAGGCTATAAAGAAAGCAAATGATGTACTAGCCCAAAACTCATTCTCCCTAGCCCCCCAAAACTTCATCTCTTACAGTATATTATAATTTGAATTTCCCCAAACGTTTTCCTAAACTTCCCTTGCCATTGTCATGAATCCACTAGCCTGAGCAGAAACTACACTTCTAGGCACACTGTCGCAGGATAAGGGGGAGGGGGGGTATGTTGTAACCGGAGTATGCAGATGGCAATTTTTATAAATTATTAAGGGTCTTGTTAAAGTAAACATCATATTTTTCTGTCCTCATCCCAAAATACTCCACTCTGAACTTCCTGTTTTGCCACTTCTTCCTTCTTGCCTCCCTACCATCTCACTACAGATTAAGGTTACTTCAAACCTTCGTGGGGGTATATCGGTCGATTTTTCTTTTTTTTCAATAAAATTTAAGTTCGTCATTTAAGGTATCATTTCCCAAAAAATGTAAGTAACATATAAAAATGCGCGAGTTATCAACAAAAAGAGATTTTTTAATAAAAGTTAATAAATCGCCAAGGTGTCATAATCCTCATAATTCATCGACTCCCCAGTGACTTTTCGCGGCAAAGACCCCATTTCAACTCGATAGCATTTTTTGTTTGCACTCAATAACTGTGGTCACGCTTTTGAAACCAATTGATTTCGTCGTCATGAAACGCTCTAGAACAGAGAAAAGTCCTTGGATAAAAAGAAAAACAAAGCCAGGACTAAACATGAAGAAAATCGATGAATTTCATAGGCAAAATCTCGCTGAAAGTGACAAGGGCTCGTGGTTCAATGAACTCTCAACTAGTGCTTCATCTCTGAATGTATCAGCAGGGTAAGAAAAAAATAATGGAAAGCAAAAGTAAGCAATGTTACGAGATAGAGACTTCCAAAAACGAGTCTGGATTATTCTTCGTTGTCAGATTCCTTGACACCTATGACTCCTTGCATTTTTGAAACTACGCTGCGGCACTTTCTCTGCGGTTTGTTTTTGTTTTGTGGAAGTACGTTTTTTTCCTTTCGTTTTGTCCTTTGTTGACCATGGCTATAACGTGTGCCTCCTTGAACCCGCGTTGCGGCACTTGCTCCTTGGTTTGTTTTTGTTCTGACGAAGGACGTCGCTTTCCTTTCGTTTTTCCCATAGTTGACCACGGTTAAATCGTGTGCGCCTGGAACATGACTGTAACACTATTGTTTTCCCGCGAAGCTCATGTTTGCACACTGGGAACGCCAGGGGTTCTGTTATTTCATTGGATCGCGGCTTTTTAAGTTGACACATTCCTCTGTGAAGGCATGATATGTTTATAAATCTTTGGAAGGCGAAAACTGGCACTCGTTTTTTGAGAGAATCTCTTCCCTTTAAATGAATTAATAGGGTATGTAGATTTGACGGTTTTCCATGAAATTGGTCAGAACATTCACTGGTAGATGTGGAACAAAACCGTGTCGGCAAATTCTTGTGGCGGCCTTTAACGCAACAGGTTACGCGAATTTTTCGATAGTCCAACTTGACAGATCTATAGAAAGATAACCAATAGATATAAAAGAAAATGCTGACACGGTTTTGGAGATTGAGGGTTTGTGATTGACACTGCACAGTTATTTTGCATGAACAAGCGCATTTGATACCCAATTAATTCGCTGGAACGTCAGTCGGTCATTTTAGAGTTGACGGCCTCTGCCGCGTTTGGAAAGCAAAATCCAAAACAAGACATAATTTTATCGAATTCTACATTTTATAACCTTTCCGTTGATATATAGTTTGTGGGGGTTTTCTTCAAGTAACCTTAACAAGGGAAGGCCACAAGTTTCCGATACATAGTTACCTTGTAATAATCAGTCACTGAAAGCTGGAAAGTACATTTGAATTGAAAGACTCCAAACCATTTAATTTTTTCTTTTTGCTTGATTATTAGGAGACCAGTGTATTATATGCAATTGAGGGGTTTTTGAATTTAAATATACTGCAACATTATGACAGACATGATTTTGAACTGTTTTTTACAAACATTTCACATGGTTTTCTCTTCATTCCATTTCAATCTTAGCTCTTGGAATGCCATCTAGGATATGCTTGCTTGTTGGGAGACCAGTGCATTACATGCAATTAAGGGGGTTTTAAATTATTTTGAAGACCCATACCATTATGACAGACATGATTTTGTACTGTGTTTGTACAAACATTCCACATGGTTTTCTCTTCACATTTCAAATTCAGCTCTTGGAATACCAACTAGGATTTGTATAAGTTATAAGAAGTGGTTACAAGTTCATTGTTTAAATTTATAGTGGTGCAATGAGGTGCCACATAGTTAGTGTGCAGGCAGGGCTGCAAATAACAGCCCGTCAACGGACAATATCCGGTCAAAATTGGGTATTGACCGGACAAATCTTTGGATGGCCAGGCATGTTGTCCGGTCACTTACCGACTCGTCAAGAGAAATTTTAGTTTTTAACTATTTGATAATTATGAGGGGCAGAATTCATGTTTCCGAAAGAAAGAAAAATGAATATAAAACTAGACAAACTAGTAATCGAGAAATTCCCGGTTGTCGCAATTTCCACGATATCATCAGTCCTGTCGCGTCCGCAAATCATCGTGTCTTCCACAATCTGGGTTAACTATCGCAATAGTTGCGATTTTTTCAATTTAACCGGCCAAAAACAGGTCGTGTCCGAGCAAAAACATCTTTGACCGGACAACATGACTGGCGGCTCCCCATTAGTTATTTGCAGCCCTGTGCAGGTCTTCAGACTGAACAGTCTGGGTTGGAGCCCTGGGTGTTGTGTTCTTGGGCAAGACACTTGACTGTCACAGGCCCTCTCTTTTTACAATACTATTACTATGTTTATTGGAAATTTCAGGTACCGACTTTACTTACGGAATGATTCTCAGGAAAAAGAGGAGGTTGTTGACAGAGTACTCAGGTAAAAACAGCAGACCAGAACTAACCAACTTAAAGGAGTTGTTAAAAATTTGTAGGCATGACAATTTGTAGAGTAATATAGGTGTTTCATTAGGGGCTGCGCACCAGGCATATTGAATGGCTGTGAGGACAATTTTCCCTGCCTAGTGTAACTGACCATCTACAGCAAACCTTTTTTTCTATAAAGAAGTTTAGTTCAAAAAGTTTTCCCCGTTTGTGAAAATCATTTGTACTCCTGCTCAAAACATTAATGAAAACCCTAGAGTAGAACTTTTATGGTTTTGTTGTAATCAACAAATAGCTCAGCTTAGTATTAGTATACTCTTTAAGACCAGAAATCATTTTATATGACCAATATAAAACATGCCATGGCAATATTATTAACTTATTTAAAACTTTCTCTATCATGTTAAGTGAAGTGGCAAACTAAAGTGTTCTTCATTTCTGAGAATTGATGTTGATTAAACCTCTTAGGAATCACAATTTTTATTCTGTCATTTGATGTATCTTCTTTGTTGAGCTACTAGTCCATTATGGATGTGTGCAGAAATTGGAATTTATTGCCAGTTCCAGTGGACCAAATGTACATCTTAGCAGACTTTAGACTTAAGTCTTTAGACATTATTACTTGACTGTGAAGTATCTCTTTTCTTTTTTTTAGGGGTGTTGCTTCAGTGTTTAACGTATGGTTGGAGAATTTTTCATTTGATTTCGATGATTCTCCCAAGTACACAACTCTAAACAGAATACTCCACTTTGTAACATCAGAAATGAAGAGCAGTCATGGAGAAGACCTTGCTAAGAAAATTAAACTTCGTCTGGATAAGTTTCAAATTACTCCATATGAAGATGAGGGTGAGGCATTTGATTTAGAATGCTAAAATTTCCTTTTGCTCTCTTATCAAACTCTGATCATGCTAAGATGCTCTTTTGCCCAGTGCTCGGTACATGTACCAACCGCCTCCTATTTCTAAATTGACCATTCTTGTTTAATTGATACTTTTGTTCAGATTTTGACATTGTTACCTGTCAGCTACCCATGTCACCTAAATTCAATCATGGTGTCTACAATGATATGTGTGCCATACCAGAAGAGTCTGGAATGGACTTACTCTCCATACCAGCCAATGAATGTGCTGCTCAGTTAACAGCGATGGATGCTGTAAGTGCCAAGTGAACTTATTTTTGGGGTCTAATCTAAAAGGTTGGCTGGGCAAGTCATGAATTTATGAAAAGGATACAGCGGCAAAAAATCTTATTCTTTATTTAACAAATGAAGAAGCCTAAGCCATGTATTACACTGTGATAAAACACAATGGGCATTCGAGAAGAAATGTTTGGAGTGTGTTATCACAGTGTAATACACGGCTTAGGCTTCTTCGTTTGCTTTATGATATAGAGATAATGTAGTAAAAAACAATAAAACAAGCTCTTTCTATGTTTTATTTTCTGATAAAACATGGGTTTTCAACTAATCAGTGCACAAGCAGGGACCTATCTATATTGTAGTGAGATTAAAACCTTCTAAAGCTTTGGGCAGGGGATATTATCTGGCAGATTGAGGGTCTTGAAAAGTTAAGAATCATTTTTGCAATCTTTGAATCTTGAATCTCTTGTGGTGAGGCTCAAAGTGCCATTTTTGTGTGCCTGAAATTGTTTAAATCTCATCATTGTATTTTCAAAAAAGTGTCTGGGCTCCACAGTAAGTCTCAGGTTTTACCATTCATCACCCCTTAAACTGAGTAAAAAACATTTAGCTTAAAATTTTTTTCCATGTTCTGTCTGATCTTATTTGGGAGGCGCGGTGGCCTCATGGTTAGTGAGCTCGACTCCGGATCGAGTGGTCCGGGTTCGAGCCCTGGCCGGGGAC
>OMLO01002043.1_pt1 | contig 16023 bp, 9 predicted proteins | sample 1674811 | NCBI WGS metagenome assembly OMLO01 (sample SAMN06265003, study PRJEB25207) | coral metagenome | isolation source: Coral host | place: Mexico:La Bocana,Puerto Morelos, Mexico | collected 2008-11-13 | reverse complement strand
TGCTTGTAAAATATAAATTCATTTTTTACTAGGCGTCGTCCTCGGCGGCGTCGTCGTCGTTGCTTAAGCTCCCTAATATGTATACTCGTACACAGGGAAAATTGACTAGTAAAAAGATTAGAGAAGCCACTTCAGACCAAGGAGATGTTTTTCTCGCTGCCACTTACATTCACACACATTTAACTAGTTCATAATATGACCAGAATTGCCTGGGGTGAATTTCCCCATAAAGGCGGGGAAGTTCATTTTTACGCTTCCAAAAAGATGTTTGCTTCACAAAGAGCTCTCGCTTGTCGTATCAGCTGGAACTGATTGTTTTGCAAACACAGAGTTTACTTGAAACATAATAAACCGGCTTCTTTACGATCTACATCATGACCAATGTAAACAAGTTCCGTTTACTGTCTGGCAGTCCTCTTGCATACGAATGGCTCCAAAGGGCGGATTCCACATCCTGCAACAAATACCTAGACATAACACGTCTGATGACGTCGTCTACAGAACATACCTGTCGAGATAACAGACACAGGAAATGAGTTGTTTACGACTTTAGTATCAAGTTTGGCCAAACAAACAAAAACACGGAGAAAAATTTGAGAACCCGATGTAAAGTTTTTGTTATTGGTCGAAGAATGAAATTAGACAGTGAACGTAATTTTCAAATTTTCGTAAGTAAGTAAGCTACTTCATCTAAATTAAGGGATAGATAACAGTGAACAAACTAGTGGCCTTCTATCCTAAAATTACAAGAGGTAATATATTAAAAGTATTAAAAACGCTCTAGAAAACGAGTTACCATATAAAAGGAGAAATTTACTCGTACTATTTCTTTTTGTATTGTGCAGAGAGTAGTTTAAACTATAAATTCTAACTTAAGAACATGTTCAACGGAGCAAGGAATCTTGATAACATGGCGATGCAAAGTCAAGACTATGACTCAGAGAATATTTTGTTTTGTATTGAAGGTTTATTGACTGGAAAAATCTTCTTCATTTTTCGGTTTACTTTTCTTGATATAACTGCAAACCCTTTTGTTTGAGTGTTGCAAGGTCAAAAACAACCTGGCGAAGAACAATAGCGAACTCGCAAAACATGGAAGGTTGGAGCAGCTGAAATAACAGCTGAGGATTGAAAAAACATTCTCAGCTGGCGTGGAAAGAGAGGATGATAATGACGCACAAATTACTCAGCTGAGAACATTTGAATAAAACTATTTTGTAAAACGTGTATTCCCATTCATTGTATGGGGAATTCAATTGCAACTAAATTATTTTCCAAGTTTTTAATGTTTGTAATATAAATTAATTATATAATTTATAAACATAAATAAATTATATATATTTTTTTAGTTTTTTTTGTAATTTTTTTATTTTCATTTACTATTTTTACATTACTAGTGCACCATTCCGAGACTACATTACAATGCGTCATCGTTTGAAGTAAAACAAAAGAAAAAATCATAATTACAAGTATATTACTTAGAAAGAAAACACTCCGTTACCTACAATACAATAATGAAAGCCTCATTTAAAATACTTATTATTGGCAAACACACACAGGCATACGCACACACACACACACACACACACACACCTTACATCACAACAAACAAAAACTGACCCCGATGTATTCAAAAACACAGCTAGAAATCACACTTAAATACACTTAATACACTTTGGGTACAGGTGGAATTAGTACAGTTTAGTTGTTCGCTTCCAAGAATTTAATCCATTTTTTCGTATAATCAGAAAATTTGTTATTAGACTTAGCTATCTCTCGTTCAAGGTTGTGAATATTTCTAAGCTTATTTATAAAAACCCTAAACAGAGGAAAAGTGTTATTACATCTGCATGAATACAAATATTGCTTAGCAATTAATAATACGTGGTTTACTTTTTTTTTGCTACTCTTCAATTCGAAAAAAAGATAGTTTATGTATGTATGTATGTGCCTCTAGGAATGTTATCTAAGCGGCACACGTTTAAAGCTCTAGCTCAAATTTCTAGCGGGTAAAGTTAAGTTTGGTATAAAGCGCTATGTTAGTGTAGCCATCAGTAAGCTAGGCAGAGTATCATAGTATGGAAGCAAGATACTGTTCGCACTAGATGGACTTTCAGGATGTCAACACCTATTTTATATTCGTAGATGGAAATAGGCACTGCAATTGTTGTCTAGAACACTAAGACTAAGGCCAGCAGGGCATCAAGTCTTGACCGTAGATGCATTCTCAAATAATCTATGAGAGTACCCCTGGGTTCTCAAAGGTAACGATCAGATCACAGAGCAGTCAATGTTGTGTATGAGAAGTGTATCAAGCTTTCTATATTTAATATATCATCACACCTTTGGAACTGGTTCTGTCAATATGGTGTCTAATAAGATCGTGACTAGCTTGGGGATTGTATCAGAAAACTCGTCCAATTTGAATTCATGAGGAAGTTATTGTGAATGCATTTGGCTTTAGTTCTGAGGCAGGGGTAGGTTTGCTAGCCTTGAGTTCAGATCGCCATTTATACCACTGCATTATGTTGCAGAAATTACTTTGTTTCTGCATCAGGTTCTTGTACAATGTGCATCTCCCATTCTCCCAAAAGCAACGAAGAAACTTATCTTATCACTAAAAAACTACTTTGCTTGCTGGATCTACTGCTGTTAACCTTTTTCTTATTAGGGTTTGATTAACTTTTGACGATAATAACTTGTTTCCTGGTGTTCTTGTGCCTTATACAATCAGAGCAAACCAACTATTTATGCAAAAAACGTGCTTACGCGCCTTTTCTCGGAGTGTAAATATTGCCTTGCTCTGTCTCCAGATCTGATTAGGTGGTCGTCCATTGGGCATTCGTGGGAGGCGCGTTGGCCTCATGGTTAGTGCGCTCTTCTCCTGATCAAGTGGTCCGGGTGCGAACCCTTGCCAGGGACATTGTGTTGTGTTCTTGGGAAAGACACTCTCCTCTCAATGAGCCTCTCTCCACCTAGGTGTATAAATGGGTCGATCGGCGAACTTAATGCTGGGGGGTACCCTTCGATGGACTGATGGGCCACTTAGCTCGTATGCCGGCGTTCCCCTGGTACCTGGAGGCCCCCAAAAAGCTCTTGGCACTCCCCAGGGACTTTGAACAGTTTTGCACTTTGTTTGGTTTGCATTGGAAACGGTTAAGGTCCTTGCCGCGAGTCTGCTGATGGAGTTTGGGTCGACACGAGCCGGTGTTCCCCTGGGACCTTGAAGCCTCTAAAAGCCCCAATTTTGTAATTAAATGGCTATCTACAATAGCCATTTTTACAAAACCGCTCGAGATCTCTTGTATTCGTTATTTAGCATTTCTTGGGTTGACAAGTTTCATTCTCATATGTAAAAAATCGGAACTTGACAGGATTGCATGGTGTTGTTCATACTCGCTTTTCATACAATGCAGAGAAAGTTGCGTGTTCATGTAAGCTGCATGTCGACTCCATGGCTTAAGCGAGTTGTTGCTTTGTTCCTGCTTGATAGATTACTATTCAAATACAGTCTTCCAAGTTTAACATGTAACGGTCATTTGGTTTGATGAAGAGTTCTCCAATATTCATTCTTGTGGGAAATAATTAAATGTCAACCCAACTGACCACAGCAGGAGGAACGGTGAGAAGGCTAAATTTATAAAGAAGAGCTGTTAAAAATTTAGATAGAAAGAGTGAACAAGGTTTCAGTACATTATTTTGCTTGACCTCTCGGTTGTCTGACAGTCCGTGATCACGAGGTTAGGCTAATAAATTCACTGATTCACTTGGTTAATTTTGAGCTCTGTTACTTGTGCGGTTATTACAGGTGTACCCTTTGTTCATCACTTAAGTTCTAGAATGTTCGGTTTACTGTATGAGAATAGAAGCCCTTTACAATGAAATAAGTGGTTCAAGCTTATTTCCTCTAGCAAGGTTATGTGTATCAATCTTGGGCCACAGGAAATCACAAACACAAGGGACTTGAGGGACGTCTTCACGCAACAAAGTTATTTAGTTAGCTAAAGGACGTATTCACTTAGTTTCGCCGTACGTAAAAATAGAATATATATCGACCATCCTGTAATGACCTTTCTCTTTAATTACATTTCAGTTAATAATAGCTTCATTAAGGCGACCAGCTGCTGCGGTGACCACGCGAGTGATACAACCAAATATATTACCCGTTGAATTATTACTATTATTAAATAAAATTATCGGGCTTTCGTGTTTGTATGTGGCGCCATGATAACCATGTGATTTCCTTGACCAAATTTTCCTCAAGCACAAATCCAAAAGGACGGACGATTGTCGCGTTTTTGAATTCCTCCGTAGTGTGGATGCAAAACATTTGATTCTTTTCAGAGTGAAACCTCCGTTTTCATGTTCTCAGGCGTAGTATGGATCGGGCCTAGAAGCTCTGCTAGAAGGTCTTTACTCCCGAGGAGCACCAACATGGTAGATAGTAACCGTTGTCAAGGAAAGAGTCACGTGGGTGAAACCCAACAATCAGTGTCAGCCAATGTCACTGCCAATGCGACTGCAATAGCAACTGACAAGCCTGTACTTTGAAGCTTAATAACAAAAACAACAACAACAACAATAATACATACACACATACACACACACGCACACACGCATACGGACCGACCTAGGCCGGCAAATAACGTGTTAATTTTTTTCTGTGGTAAATTACTTTATGAGAAAGATTTGTGTTGATTTTTTACTGAAGCAGTTTCACACCGAGCGCGTGCGTTTGACGTTTCGGACAAGCAATGTTCGCTACATGGCGAAATCACGGAAAACATTTCGCTATGATAGCTGTCATTATCCGAATCCATAATTGGTTAACCTTTTGTCTATTGTTTACATTTCATGTAGATTTTCAGTGCTACAAAAAGCTGCTGAAATAGCCGCAATCCTGGAAAACTCGGAGCGATCCGTACGCGGGGTCAGGATGGGAAAAAATCCGGACTGCTGGAGCGCGCGGAATTAGCCAATCAGATTCAAGGATTTGGGATTCCGGATCCCTGAGATGGTTCAGAAAAAAATAAAATATACACAGTAACGCTTGCTTGAGTGTTTTTCCGCGAGTTTTTTTTTCGTTTGAGAGCTTGGAAAAAATAAATAAGTTATTTACCGGCTTATGGTCGGTCCGTATAGTGAAAAACTGTTACTTGAAAATGAAGCATTTTGAAGACCTTGGTCACAGTTTTTCACTATACGGACCTCCCAGCCGGCAAATAACATATCTATAATCTTTATTAGCAAATTCTCAAACAATGTTAAATTTGGAATATAATCTATGAAAATGATAGAAATGATAAAAATATTGATAAAAATAATGATAATAATAATAATAATATTAATCTTAATAATACGGCTTATATTGCTGGCATAACGCAAGGGTCTATTCTGGATCTATACCAGCCAACAATTGACGCCGCAATATAATCTTTTGAGGGTCCCAATCTTCATTTGCATTTCGTAATCTTTATTTTATGTTATCTCCGAAAATTTGATAGTCAGTGTGACCAGAAGATACGTTATCTCTTTGATAATGTACACATACAAGAGGAGGTCCTTCTTCAAGAAGAAATCAAGTGCGTATTTCCGTTTTTATGAGATAAGAAATAAGCGTTTTTGTGCGTTAGTCCTTCACCAAGAACTACTCGTTACTGATTTCAAAAGAATAAAGAGCTTCAACAAGTAGCACTCTCTATAGCTACTGGGTCAGCGCATAGTGTGAAGTGAATCACAGCTACGAAAAACACAGCGAACAAGCCAAACAATCTCAATAGCTCTTTAGCACAAATGAGACACTTTAAAAACAGTTGTTAAATGTTTCAGTATTATTCTACAGAACACGGAAATGAAGCCAATGAAATCATCGTAACAGGAAAAACTAACGTGACCCACTATAAACGCATTAGTGAGATCGTCAAAGTAGGATGCAAGACCCCAAACATTATTTCTATTTTTCTTGGTAAGATATTCGCGTGCGCTGCATAAATCGAACCACCATATAGCCGAAGCAAATCGTTACTACGAGGTACTTCATTCACAAGACTTAGAAAAGATCTTTGTATAGATAATGTTTTTAGACTCGCAGAACAAACTTCGGAAAATAATACAGAGCAGATAACATCTCAAAAAGTGCTAATTATTAGTTGATGGTGTGTCGTTTTAAATTAATATTTCTAGAAATGAAAGTACTTAAGTCGTATAAAAGGGCAGCGTAAAATTTTCACAAATTTTGATAAGATAGTGGCTCAACTCAACCTCCGCGGAAATCAAATACTTATATTTTAACGACACACTTGGCAGCATATTACTAATAACTTGGACAACGTTAGCGAAGACAAATAATAACGTTGGGTGAAGTGTGAATGATAAATGACAGAAAAACCCTTTGCATGACTAAAATGTACGATAATTACATGCAGGAAAACCTTCATTGTTTACTGGTGGCCCACATGCATCACGATGAAGCGTGGTTATACAATGCGCAAGGGCGTATCTGTAACCGTGCCAAGTTTTTTCGGTGTTGAACAGTATTGAGCGTGTAACATTCTTTTGATAGCTTGTTAAAGTTCTCTTCTGACCAGGTGTACTCATCATTGTTGTGTTATTACGCCCCCGCCACGTGTCGCTCAACACTCAACATAATAAAACCCATCACGGACAGCGCACTTCAGCCGTACTTTGCGGTCGTTACCACGCGTTCAGTCGGCTCAAAACATTTACCTTGCCAATCAAAAAGGACTTTTTCGTAGCAAATCTCTGCGTCTTTGACGTCAACTACTCTAATCGCTTGTTAGTTGGCTCGGAAACGCGTAACAAGCTTTGGAAACAATATCAAGAATGAGGCGTTCAGAGACAACAAGTTCTAATCAAAGTTAACGAATTTTGCCTCAAGGCTGACTTAGCTGAACAGAAAAAAACTCACTCAGATGCTGTTGTTCAGATGGCTTAACATTCGCTCAAGCGAAAAGAAGCCATTGTTTCCATCTTCAAGGGGTTGTCGCTCATTATTTGGGCCAACCAATGAAACGAGAACGTGCGCTGATTTATTTGTCCAACGCGTGTATTGTCCTTGAACAATAAGCTGATATTATTGCTGTGAATAAAAAAGCCATGGAGATTCATGAAAGAGCCATTGTAATTCTCTAATAAACTTTATTTATATATTTCAATCTAGGAACTATCCAACTGAATTTTGGGCTGATATGTACAAACGGTCCCTCCTTACAGAGCCATCAACTCATATATGACAAAAAAAAAATTACGCAACTAACTGCTACGATTTCTATTTCCTCTTAGGAACGTGGGGCTTATTTACATCATTCTGTACTCAAGAGCCATGCTTAAACGCAACGCCGACCAGCTATCTTACTTCTTGTAATATAAATGTATATAAATTTTCTTTTATAAATCTGATTACATATTTGCACAGAATGAAACTTAGGACAGGCGGATGATAACGACGGACCGCCTTTCGCGAAGAAACGACAAACATTAAACTTCAATAACATGAACAATTCCTGGTCGAATATAACTACAAACCTCGGTCAACTCGATGTTAATGTGCATAATGCCAGTAGTTTTCCGTCCAATATGGTTGAGTATGGAACGCCATGCGGTAAACACGTGTGTTACAAAATTCGCTTCCAACACTGTGTGGATGAGTCAAAATCTATCATCCTACTAAAATTGTCATATTGTCAACTGCAGCTAAATCATCACGGGCAAGAAATCTATACAAAATGCGGACGCTACGCAACAGAAAGGTCTTCTCGTTCAACTGCTGTTCTGAGGCATTGGGCCAAGTTAATTTAATTTACAAACTCACTGAAACTTTGTACAAAGGTATGTTACAATTGTGAGCAGTACATTGAAGGAATGTTTTTATCTCCATCTGTGCGGGGATGTCTTTTGACATTTGTTCACCATTGTAGATTTTGTTCTTTATTGTTATGAGCAGAGCGCGTCTGTCAAGGGTCCGTTTCGTTCTGTTTGTGTGTGTATCTCTTACATTTGCAAGAGCGAATAACTCGCACTCGGTATTTCCTCTTGGTTCCATCGTTGCACATAACGGTCACCTTCTTATTTCTGACATCGTCCGCTACACAGCGCCACTCTCTCTTATGACGACTGATAATTTTGGAAAATTCCGGAAACCAGGGTAGTTCATCCATGGGCAAGCAATGTCCATCACAGATCATGTCGCGGATTGGCCTCCTACTCGTGCAACGGCCATTCGACACATATCTTCGAATCCGGATTCCTTCGCATCCGAGATTGAGAATGCCTACGAAGAAACAATACACAAAATGATCAACATGTGACTTGCCTTGCAGTTAACCCATGGCACAAGACACGCGTCATAACACGAGTGAATGAAAGTTTTTTTGCAAAGATCAATGGGTAAATAGCGCGTTGAACACATGCGACTAACACATTCGTTAATGGAGAGTATCATTTGTGCCGAAATTACCTGACGTCTTACGCGGCTGTTCTAATTCCAAGCCTTTATCTTCGGGTGTCGTTGGAGCCGGGGTTGTCGCATTAGCTGAAACACGCGGGGTGGATTCTATGGACGGTACGTTATGCTCGTTCTCTTGCTTCTTTTGGCGGGCAACACTTCCATTCCAACACATACAAACGAGAGCCAGCAAGATAAAATTCCGATGCCAGCACGTTCTTAAAAACATTGTAACGTATCTGGAATTTTTTTCCTGGCAGGAACGACTTTAACGACTTTAGGAAGGTTAGGAAACAAAACTTTCCGTGTGCAGTGGTTGGCTGTTGAACTACTGGGAAGCGAATGTCAATAACACGAGATCTGGCGCCGCCACTTGACATGAGTTGTGCATGACTGACCAATCGTAGAGCTTAATTCCATAATAGCGCGCTCCCGCGAATGAACACAAATGACGCTTAAAGTGAACTGAGCCGAAGACCAAACACAATGAATTGTATATTATTAAGGACATAAAACAAGGCAAAACACACGCTGAAAGTTCTCTTTGAGACAAAGATTAAAATCAATGTGAAAACAGTAGTGAAGGTTTGTTTAACGTACAGACACGCTCCTATTGGCCGTATGTAAATTAAGTACGAACCAATGTAAGCATCTTCCAGTACTCGTTTCCGGAGTTCTTTTACAATTTTTATTGCGTGCATGCTATTGACAAACAATAGCGAATAAACATCATCTTAATAAATGTGTACAAACGTGTTTCTATTTTCACGTTCTTTTGATGGCTTAGTTCCTGAGCATTTAGTGATCAAAATAATTCTACACAGAGTAAATATGAAAGACGAAGTCTAAGATTCTAGAGTCCCAAATTTTCGTATTTTAAAGCCCTGCGCAAGTGGCACAGTTTTAATTTCTTTGTTGGCGAAGATACTTTACAAATGAACTGTGTGTGCAATGGTCGTGTTGTCAACCAAACTCCCGCGAGACGTGTAGTACAGCATAAATTAACTCTGTTTTGCTTTTTTTGGATTACTCTCCTGTGATTTGTTGCAACTTAGTTCTTTCAAGGTGTGTTGCTGAAGATAAGGTACACAAAGCTGGACAAACCTGCTGGAAAGAGGCCACCCTACCGAGGCTGGTGATTCGACACCAATCCTCTTACAACCAGGTTCTTTCTGGAGAACACGGCCAAGATAGGTGTGCAGCAGCCATCGGTTTTTTGTTCCACGTTGATGCTTGTACTAGAAACAAGATAGTCCTGGCTGCTTTCTCTTCTTCTTTTTATCTTAAAAGTCTTTTGAAGACAAAAGCGCGTCGGTCCACATTTCTTTTCTAAAATCGGTGAGTTTTACTAATTTCCAATATTTGTTAGTTCATCGTGTTATCAAAGGTCTATATCACCTGTGTGTTGATCAGAGATGCTAATCACATGTTATAACACTTAACATCCATCATGACGCATTAGCTGAAGGATTTACAAGTCCTTGTATGCCGGAAGTGGTACCTTACAAGTTAAACTGACTGTCACGTTATGGCATAGTACAAAGCTGAACCTAAAGAATAAATCTTGTTTACTCCATATGGCTGTCCCTAAGGCCTTATCTGAATTCCTGTTTAGCGGGCAGAAGCCAGTTAGCTTTAGAAATCGGACTAACTTGTAATTTCATAATTTGTACAAGACGCAATAACACCACTCAGGAATATGAATACTTAAGTTTGCGGTCAAACACAAATGCAAGTCACTAGACTGTATTAGATAAACTAGCGAGATTCTGTCACGCAGTTTGAAGCCATTTTACACTTTGACAGTATACCTTTAAATTGTAAAATACTCAAAACAAAGCCTAAGTCTAGTTAAAAACTACAGTGAGATTTTAATACTGTACTGAGCTTCACAGTTGGTTTTATCAGATTCAAACCCACTTCCAACCCCCACGTGATATTCCTATCAGGGTTAGAAGGCACTGAACAGCTTACAACTCGTTCGTATAAAGACCGATATAGCAGGGTCTGATATAACGAACCACCGGTAATTTCCTTATAATCTTTTACCGATAAGTCCTGGTATTACTGTGTTAATTTTTGGTTTGAAATTGTCCAGAGCAGTGTGATATTTTTGTATTTTCACGTTTCATATTCATTACTTTAGGCTAAAAATGGAAAACAATAAACAACACAATGAAACTTCTTTATAAAAATTTCCAAAATGGCAAAAATAAGTTTAAACCGCAACATACTTAACGAGCACTGATATAACGAACTGTCACATACTGTCAAATGCTTGCTGGAATTTCATCCCACTGGAATTACCTTCAGTGACATACAATGTAGAAGTCATTTTAAATCTAGACACGATCAGATTTACATCTTTTTTACGGCAGGAGGGTTGGTATTCACTTTATTCTGAAGGTAAAACTGTGTAAAACTGGGTGGTAACGTTTCGTCGATACAATATCCTGGCCGAATCTACCAAATGCCATTATTAGACGTGCTGTTATGACTAATATCCCTGGGATTGTCTGTACTTATTAATGAAAACAAAAAGCCGGCAAGGCGGCAATAAATGCAAATTTTTCAAGTAACACACAGCACTCAGTCCTCCACACTCTATCCCGACTGGAGATGAACGCTGAAGACATGGGGCTACCTGAAGACATGACGATACCACGAAACATTTCTAGCCGATGTTAGGAAGGTGTCAGCCAAATTTGTCATCACTTCAGTATGCAAACTGCTGCGGAAGTGTTTTCAACGTCACAGAAGCGACATTACAGACCAAACAATACAATGAATGAAAAACTAACGAAATAAATGACAATATCATTGTTCTGCTGCGATCGAATACACATGGTGCACTGTTAAGACTGAACTGACAAGACAATCCACCAAACGATTTCTCCTTTCCAAGGGTTAAGTGGTCCTAAGTGTGTTTAAAAACGTCTTATTTCTTCCCATAAAATTAGTAGCTAAATCGGTGTACTTTGAAGTTTTTACGGGTCAATTCAATAGCAGCCACGATGATTTGTCCTTAGCAACCCAATGAGTGCTGCGAGGCATTCTTCGGTTTCCAAGCAGCTGTCAACCCACTTGAAGTCCTCTTTTTTAGGGGCAGTGTTAACTCCCTGTGGTACTTACAATGTTGAAAATATTTTATACATCTGCTCACTTTTGCCTTGAGTACACACTGGGGTTAATATTGTTCGAATATTCTTATGGGTTACGCACCATATCAAGATTATCCACCAAGTGTGACAGAGGAATACTGGCGAGTGAAAAAGGTTAACTCTGACCCTAATTTTCGCTTTTAATACGAAACAAAAGGAACTACTTTAGTATCAGCTTCAAAGGAAAGTACGGGGAGGTAAGCACTCCTCTACTGATCCAATCTGACGAGATAACAGTTGACCGGCCATGTTGATCACAAGCTTCCGGGCTTGCTGCCACGCGAAATGCTTTCCAGTGTATCAACTGATCGAGCGTGTCATCAGGCGTAAGTTAAGGTAGTATCTAACCACAAATCAAGCGATTGTAGTCCCGAAACTCTCGGACTTTCAACCGCATATTAAAAAAAAAACAATTGCTTTTAACCAAGCCGTATTAGGTTAGTCGTTTGGTAATTCAAGATGTGATCGCATATGTAAAGGCTTACTAATACCCGTGAGTTGTTTTCACGGAATACACGCAGTCCAAAAAAATCGCTTGTGTTTAGACAGTTACATGAAGATATGGTTGAAATAAAGGTGTAAGCTTCTTTTATTTGTAAAACTGACTTCCACTAAATAAACTCTTGGAGGGTACAAGTCAAAGGCTTATTTTCAGCGTACCTAACACCGCTCCTTGGCTCCCTTTCACATGGTTCAAAACTTATATTTTTGTTTCATATTGAGTGGTTTCCAGGTTATTAAATAAACAGCCCTATGCCAACATAAGCGACCAAACAAAGCACGCCAGACATTTGGTCAACATTTACTTCTTCAAGAATCCTAGAAATTAACAATTTCACGAGACTGTTTCTCTCGTTTGTAAAAACTAGCAAAATACATAAATATTACAAGTAGGCACCGCAATAAAGAATTAAGGTGTACTTCAAGTGTAACCTGAACTTGTCAAAAGCGATAAAGAATCGACGTCTCAGCACTGCACAAGGTCACCATACCATGGGGACATGAATCAACAGAATTAACCAGTTTCTTTTTTTTCATCAACTAATTAAAACTTCACTTTGCAATAATCATGTTGTTACTATGAGCTCTGTTCTGCCGGTGCTTTCCAGTGTGAAGTTTGTATTATAAAAAGAGGAAAATAATAATTTTGAATGGTTTGTTCTGCAGACCAGACTGATACATGAGGCAGCTAATGACTTGAAATCCCGACCCGGCCGGAGCAGTGTTGTCGGCTTCCTTTTGTTCTTACGCCAAATATGCGTAAGTATCTTTCTCTCCTTCAACTCTCTCAAGATATTCCTTTTCGATTAAGATATCAATACATTTCTGAAGACATAAATAACAACCACAATAAGTCTCTTACCAAATTGCACAAAACAGTGAAAGTATAGAACCGATGCGAAATTCGAGGAGATTTCATCCTCGAAGACCCAGGGTTGATCAGTGGAGGCTACAGCAAGTAAACAGAGGAGTATTATCAGCGAAAGGAAACTTTACAATAATAGCGTAACTGTTTTTGAAAATCCAGATCCGGTTTGCGATTTGACACTAAATTCATGGCATTGTATTTCTTGTACCTTCATGCCTTCTACTTGGAGTTATTTTTCCCAATGATCGCTCAAATGGTTTTCCAAAAAGGTCTTGTGGTGTAAAGTGCCGGAAAACGACGCCCCAGTAATCGAGAGATGCCGACAAAAACAACAAGCAAACAACAACAAAAACAAAAAAAACAGTGACGGAGATTTTCACGCTGTAAAATGATGGTAACTTTTAGCATATGGCCCGACGAGAGAGACTGCTTCTATGACTAAATCTGGCAAGGAAGAGAGGACCTTGTACATGGGGCACACTATCTGCATGTTTCTCCTTCTTGAAGCCCTCTTTGAAGACTACCGCACGTTTTTCACCAACGATGAAACTTTACGTTACTGTATGTCGCCTGGTAACTGAGGAGGAGTGTTTTTTTTGGCAAGTTGTACACGTCCACTTATTATTCCTGGGTCTCCGAAGATGAGGACAACTGAAAACTAGCGATAGCCTGGATAGCTGGTGCTCGAGTAATAAGACGGCGTGAGTTGGAGCGGAGCGACACCACCAGCGAACTCTGTTATTACCGTAGAATTCCGAAAGCAACGGCCGCTGTTACTTTCGAGTTTAGAGGGCAAAAGGGACCGCTACTTTCGGATGTTAAAAATTATTTTCGGGGAGCCGTCATTTTCGGGAAGACCGTTACTGTCAGAATTCCACTCGAGCACGAGCTGCACAGGCCACTGCTGTGATCGGAGCACATATTTTAAAAGTACATAGAATCTCACTGACACAGCTCAACACAGTAAACAAGTAAACTTTTGAAAGACAAACTGGAAGGCTGACATCTACACAGCGGCTAATAAAAGAGCTCACTCTTGGGACAAAACAATTTTCAAACACTAACAAGTGTCACAGCCGCCTTCACAGAAAGAGAAAATCAGAGAGACAGAGGCTAACTTAATTATAACTGCAAATGAATATATGAAAGATCATATATTTGAACTGCGGAGAACGACAGGAATTTATGATTGATCATCGCAGTTACACACACAACTTAAGCAGTTGTGAAATTTCGGCCTGAAAAAAAAAAATGCAGGCCTGAACGGGATTCGAACCCACGACCTCTGCGATACCGATGCAGTGCTCTACCGACTGAGCTATCAAGTCACTGGGAACTGGTCACTTTGAGTGACCAATGTGAGTTCGTAATATACTTCGCAGTTCAAATATATGATCTTTCCTATATTCATTTGCATATTTCACATTCTACGGGTATATTTCGAACTCATAAAGTATCTAGCACTGCACCGGTATGGCAGAGGTCATGGGTTCGAATCCCTTTCAGGCCTGAATTTTTTTCAGGCATTAATTTCACAACTGCTTAAGTTGTGTGTGTAACTGCGACGATCAATCAAAAATTCTTAATTATAACTGTATTACATAACTGAAAAATGAAATACAAGAAACAATACCTTGATGACTGGAACTCTAGGTTTGAATCTGCTCGACAGTTGTGATAACACCTCCGCCAGCAGAGGTTGATGTTTTAACATCTTGCGCATTTTCATGATCCGCACGATTGCCGCCTATAAACAAAATAAGAAGTTAACAACAACAAGCTGGTGTAAAGTTCTTTAGAGTGGTTCTCGTTAACTACTATTTACAAATTGACTTTTTTCAAAGTAGAAATGACATTAACCCCGAGAAAGTCCAAGCTACAGATGGGATTGGAAGTTCAAATCTCATCTAGAACTTGGATAATTTTACGAGTTAATGTCATTCTAAACTTTAAAGCTTGAAATATTTAAAATATACTGATTTACAGGAATGAAAGGATGAAAAATTAAAATCTACTAATTGATAAAAACATCAAAAAATTAATAAGTAAGAAATGTTCAAACTAAAAATGTTTTTAAATTTGTCTAGGCTATAGCTCCTGATATGTACAGGCAGTCTCCATTACGTACTCCTCTGTACTGGAACGATCTGCCTGGAGCGTCAAATGAAAAACGTGTATCCCTACTTGTGAAGTCCAATTCTTTATTTTTCCTTCAGAGTTTTCGAAGTCCTACACTGCGGCTGCGGTTAGAAACACTCTGAACTGACTTACTTCGCGTACTACGCGAACTAACTGACTAACTCTTTTCGGCGAAAACGATTTGGTAAATAAATGCCCTGATACAAAGGAAAAATCCCACGTGCGTGCAATATCACTAGGATTACATAACTATTACATCATTACCAAAAGTTCACACAAAAGACACGACACTACTCCTGTATAGTATAGTTACCTGTATAAGAAGTTTTCTGTCCTCTTCGATGTATTTGTGAGTTTGCTCTTGTTCTTGCCTCTGTTCTGTTTTCATCGGCACATTGATGTTAACTCTTAGCTTTTTACTGTGAACGAAAAACAATCATAACCGTCTTATACTTGATGGCAAAGATACTAGCGATATTATTATAAAGAAACTTGAGAGAAAGAAAAGCCAACCGCGCAGCGAAATCTATGTCATTCAATTAAGCTAATAATTCAACCTTTCTGTACAATAGAGGTTAGTGGTCGAAGTTTTGTGAGTAAGCTAAGGAGGAGCAGATTAGATTAGCAGATCATTGTAACTCCTGGCATACAGGAATCGAAAATTGCTTTGATTAGCGAGCAGTTTGACCAAGCTCAAAGACGGAGTGTTTTACTGTTTGGTCACCAACGCGCAACACGGGAGTCTCGCGTCGGCTGGCAGAGTTTCCACACGCGCACATAAGCTTAAGGTCATTCCACTGAAATAGAACCTGCACTGAGATTTTTGTCAAACCTCGCCTATTGATTGTTTATGTTATAGGAACTTAAATTTTGAAATAAAAATGAAGGGT
>OMLO01002042.1_pt1 | contig 16024 bp, 8 predicted proteins | sample 1674811 | NCBI WGS metagenome assembly OMLO01 (sample SAMN06265003, study PRJEB25207) | coral metagenome | isolation source: Coral host | place: Mexico:La Bocana,Puerto Morelos, Mexico | collected 2008-11-13 | reverse complement strand
AGTGTTCTATTTTGAATGATGTTTTTGCAATCCTTTTTCACAGTCCCCTCAAACTAAGCAATGATGTTGTAGGGATTAGTGAATAATGATGATGAATTTATAGTGATTTACTCTCCTCTCTGTTAAAATCATGAGAATGTCAGAAAATTTACTGTCAGTTTTCCTTTTTGGGGTCACGATGATATCACTAAATATCAAAAAAACAGTTGTCTTTCTTTGGGTGCATACTTTGTCCTAAACTAATGAAATTAATTTAATATATGCTGTAGTTAAAAATTTATTCAGGTAAAAATTAAATTCCTTTGTCTCTTAACCCTTATTAGGGTTAAAGGAAAAGGAAATTGAGAATCAAACTACATTAAAATTATTTTTACCCAAATTTAACTACAACATATACACAGGGAGATGTACATTGTACTTGGCATGATAAAAAAACTAGTAAGCTTTACCTTGCCATTTAAAGGTTGAACACACTTTAAACCTATGAAAGACAGGGAGCGCACGTGCAGGTACTTATGTTTGTTTATCTTGCAAAGAATTTGTTGCTAACGGCAACTAACACTTCAGATAACAACAATCTTTTACCATCATTCACAAAATTGATGCAAGAATGTGACTATCACCACAGGAAACAGTTAAAAAAAAGAAATCCAATGGAAGCGAGCAAAGCAAAATTAGGAAAATGCACTTTGAGTACATGGAGATTTGGTTAAAGCTGTCCAATTGATATCATGCCTGATCACACACTGATAGTGGACCAGGAGAGTCATTCTTGAGGATTGCACTTTTGCTATCCAATCATCATTCAAGGGTGAAATAACCACATTTAAGTACAAAAACATGTGCGCTCCTTAAAGGAAGTGACAAAATATTGAAAAAATCATCTAGGAGAAAAAAGACAAGTCAAGATTGCACATCATTACACAAACTTAAATTTCAAAAGGACTGGAAGTAAATAAGCTGAATTCATTGCTTTGAATTTCCACCAAAATGTGAATGCCTTATCATTCAGCCCAGTGGGGGTTAAGAAAATAGTAATGGTATGATCATTTTGGAACACAAGTAAAAGAAATCCATTTAAGAAATAAAATCATTCAGTTGCAATTGTTTTTAAAGAGCAGCTCTTACGAAAGTACTATAGTCTGAGAATGCAAAAAGAGTGCCGAACAATAGTGAAACAAATCAAGAGCTCTGTTGGCTTGTTGACCCCTTGGGAACAAAAACATCCTTCTTAAGATCAGTGGTCATGGTTCACTAACCGTGATGAAAGAAACAACTTTTTTGAGGGTACAAAAAACATTATGCTTTGAAAACAGTACAAGAAAAATTCTAGGTTTGACATGCTGGTAAAAAACAGCTATGGCAGGTTAGGGCAATTGAACAAATCTCCGCAATATTAGGCAACCGAGTACAGAAGCATACCCACTTTAACCATGGAAGGTCTGTGCATAATCAAAAGAGCTCTCTCTACAACTACATCTGACTTGATCATAGGTGATGCATCCTGTGAATATTTTGCCATTATTCCTTTGACAGCTTAGTAGGGAATGCTAATGCATGTTTGCACAGACTCAATTTGCCATTTAATGCTAAGCATTTATGACCAGAGCTTTCATCGTTACTCCCTTTCAAGTTGACAGAGGTATTCATATAGACGGAACCCAATCAAGTGCCATCAGTCGAATTGAAACGAAACCATTTTAAAACCACAACAGAAGTTTTGCACGAGAATATGTAATCACCTCGCCTAATCAGACTTCTTCAAGTTTCATTAACCCGATACTAGTTCTCGAGTGTCTTCGCGCGGCTGGAAGCACCAAGGAAAGAATTCACACCCTCTCCAAATTACAAGTACTTCTAACCAAATAATAGAATACACAAGTAACATGTTTACACGGCAAAATAAAAAAAAAAAACACTCCCAAAAGAGATTTGCAATTCAGTCATGAATTTCAGAATGCTGTGATTTTAAACTCGAACACCACTTGGCGCTACTCGAAAATTTGATAGATTTAACAGATCGTATGAATATTTGGGGTATCGAAAGACTTTCCTGAATTGAAAAATTCATTTTGTTGCACAAAACAAAGTATATCGAGTTGTACTCTGAAGTTTGTTGATCAATCATTTGCCTTGTATTTCAAACAGTGCAAATCACATGCCAGAACAAAAAAGAACATTGAACTCGGCAGAAATACAATAAGTTTCGATTCAAGAGAATGACAATTACTGTAGTCGTTCTGACGACTTCTAATTTTATCTGGGGTCAAACAACTTAAACATTATCACTGCAAATTTCAAAAGGCACCGTACAGCGCGGTTTTCTGCAGTGCAAACTCCCACCATGAAGGCCTTGAAAAAAATTCTTGCGCTAAACTGCCTCACATTCTGAGCAGTTCCGAAGACTTCCGATTCCTTGGAAATTAAAAACAGGTCTCAGTTAAGCGATGCGCTCAAGTACTGCAGACAGCTACTGTCCAAATATTCACAGCGAGAGAAGTTGACAAACTTCTTTTCTAAACTTAGCCTTTCAAAAACTAAATCAAATGCTTGACAAGAGAAGCAATATCCCATTCTATTAGCGATCTTGACGATTTTAGCCCTAATCTCTGCCGCGGCACCGAAAATAAAATCACTCGACTTGGCCGCTTTCATTAACTACAAAGTCGGTAAGATTATCGTTCGAAAACAACAAAAAGTAAATTGCAATAACATTGCTTAACAACCACCCAATCGCTTTCGGAAAACACTGAATGTAAATTGCCGCTGATAACTATACACTAGAGCTGTCAGGCAACTCAATGAGATATTTCGAGTGTAGAAATCCGGAAAAGCAATTGTAAGGCCGCCGAGAACAAAAAAGCGGTTTGTTATGGTAGGAATTGAGCGAGTAACTTACCGAGCATTGTGTTCATCGGAACCCGATCTCTTTCCACAATGTGACAATCCTTTCACGCTTTGGCGATGTTGTTCAAATTCAAATTGGTCTCCATCGTCTTCAATCTCGTCAAATCCCAAAACTTTCTCCTCAGGAAGCGTAGGTAAATATCCCCCGTGAAATCTGGCCGTGTGCGAATACCGTTCACATAGCCCTTTAGGACTCTCGCCGCCGCTTTGAATACACTCCTTATACAGTGTGGTGTTCATAAACCTCGGGTAATGATTATTTTTCATGTTCGCCATGACTTCTGATAAAGCATCCTCAAAAAGCCCACAATCCATAGGCTGGTCATTAACATGTTGCGCTATTTTCGTTCTTGTTGGGTCGCTGATTTCTAAAGCATCACAACTCCCAGAGAAAATAAACTTCTGGAAAATCGCTTTGGCGGTTGTCCGCATTTCATGTGAAATCGGCGCCATTCGCTTGAATGATTCGCATGCTCGCCAAAAATCTAGAAGAATTTCACTGTTCTCCTGCCGTAGAAAATGATAAAAAGAGTTAAATCCATGGCAGTCCATAAGCATATCGTTCAAACTAGTAGGCCATCGCTCGCATTGTGGAGTGGACGCTGCGCTACCCTCCGGTTCAAAGCCCAGCGGCGCGAGCTTCTCTTCCTCTGTTTCCAGTCCTGAACAACCACGCATAGCGATCGATTCCTTTTTCGAAAACCTTCTTGGTGTCATTCGAGGACTCGAAAGGAACGAATCTGGCCTCAAAGAAGCCAGCAAATTTCCTTTGGAGCGCTCAGTGTCGTTCGAATCTTCGCCGGTTGGAGGGGGTCGCATAGTTGTGGGGCAGTCGGCCGCTGATCCGGCCTGTAATATTTCACGTGTGGTAGATTTCTGTTGTGACTCTCTATGACCATAATAAACCTTTCGAGAACCTTTAAGAAGCGTTTGCTCCAAATCCATAGCTACGAATCGCTGAGAACTGCGGACCGCATTCAGTCGAGATAGGCTAACAACCTGCTTTACACTCGTTCGTCGGATCTCACTAAGAGAATGCCTCGCAGAGATCAAAAGTACGCCGCGGTGAGCCCCCAAAGCAAATATTCAAATACATATATCACTTGCGACGGTCCGATGAACTGCTCAAAATGTGCTATGAAGCCGATCACTAAAAAATCCCAAACGAAAATTGGCCACACGATCGAAGATCCAGAAGTCTGTGTATTGATCTTGAAAGGCTTCTAGCGCGAGAAAGGTTTCGCAGTGTTCGACAGCGCTCCGCATTTGCGTCTAAGTGTTTTCAAGTGCGGTAGGCTTGCAAGACTACTTCAAACGATGCCGCTTAGCAAAAGGCGGCGCACAAGCGATCAATCCCTCGGGAGAGAACGTCACAACGGCGTAAGACACCGCACCAATCAGGTGGCGCGGATCGGTGCCCCGGGTGATAGCACGTGCTTTATGCCAACTTCACACATGTTGACGGTGGGTTTAATTAAGTGCAGCTGGTTGAATTTTCTCTGATTGCTTTGCAATGAGAGGTACTGAAAACCCAACGACTTGGGACCGATCTGGGAATAAAGCGGCTCTTTTACGGCCTTCTCGATAACTGATTGGGCCGAATCTTCTCTCAAAGCTATTGTGTTCCGTGCTAAATGAGGATTTAGCGCGGCGAATCGTCTTAAACCACAAAATGAATTAAACGCTCTCATTACCAATCTTGGATAAGCAAAGAGCGGCGACTCAAAAGGATATCAATGTCAATCAAATTCGACAAGTGAGCTCTGGTGATTGTTTGGTTGGCGGGGAAATTTGTTTGTAATTTTTAATCAGCATTCATGCCATACTTTTCAAAATGGCTACATTGGAGAGTCACCTCGGAGCGAACGACAGCCCTCTTTCCGACCGCTTTTCATTGCTTCTTGACTCTTCGGAAAAAGAGCAGACATTTTTCAGTATCTCTCGCCATTTATTTTCACCGGCTGCCTTCTGAAATCTCCGGCATTCTTATTCAAAATATCTGCTAATGAAATTTTTTTTATTTGATGAAGTGTCGGGCCCATGCAATTCACTTAGCACTTTATTGGCTGTATTACAGAATAATATTTTTCTGCAATGGTCGTTCTTGCGAACGAAAGCGGCGCCCTTTTTCACTCGGCTTAGTTGAAATTAAGTTAAGGACCGAGAAAGATCTCAACTTAACGTTGGCAGCAATAATTATTTGTCCTTTCGGGTTCCTTTTTGTGTCGCTAGAGTGTGTTTGCCGGAGTAATTTACGAGTAAAAAGTTGATTATAACGGAGAGGTATACAAACACCGTTTAAAATTTGCTTGCCTTACTTTTCAGAAACTGAAAACCGCTCTTTGTGATAGAACTTATGTCGAGTAGCGGGGCCACAAATTTTAATATTCCACGGAACATAAGCGCTTCGGCGGTGCCTTTTATGTATGACCGGCTCTTTTGATGAGAAAAAGCTATGTTCCCTTATCATCCCTTTTCTTGCGTTTTTACACGTTTGACACCCTGGGTACTGGTGATAGGAGATTTTTTCGGCCGTTCGCAATCAAAACATTTGCGCCAAGTTAGCAGGGTCGTAAAGCTGGATTCTATGCGCTTAAAAATGATATTTTGTTGTTTGGAAATTCTGTAAAAGAAACCCGTCTTAAAATAACGACTTTCAAATGAGCATGCTGGGCATTTTTGATTGCCCCGTGATGTTTTGTGATATTGTAATACACTTGCTGGTCACGCAGCAAATAAAATTACGAAACCAAATGTATCTTGCTCCAGTGAAAAGACTTGGTCGCCGCTAAAAATAGTGCGATTTCGTGGCACGGAAACTGAATATACGGCAGAAAGTAAATGTGTTAGTTTTCCTGTCTGTTATGTTACCAACGCAAACTATTTAATTTCGCCAGGCGGCGCGGATGTAAGGTTCGTGTTAAAACATTTCAGAAACCAACCCAAAGGAAAATTAGTAGCCGAACTCTCGGCGCCTAATAGACTTTCGACGATGACTTTTGTTTCCGAATTATTAAAAGTCTCGAGCTATAAATCCACAATTAGCCACCTTCGTTTTTGCACGTTTATAACGAGAGCCAATTTTGGAATCGTTTGAAGTTGCCGCTTTTTATTGCCAAAGTGACAATTACTCACTGAATCGAAAAAAATTGAAGATGGCACTGCTTAGGCGGCGGCATGTCTTGAAGGTTCACAGTCTCAAAGGTTTGTCTGTTTCCGATTGTAATAGTAATTTAACAAAGGCAATCTCTACATTCAATGAAAATTAAAAACGGCCCGAAGTTTGGTGATCGCGCGATCGAGGAAAATATGTCGGAAATCAACCCAGCGTTCAAACCGGAAGTGCGTTGTTTCAAACCGGAAATAGAAATGCTATCACGCAAAACGTGCAGGCAAGCGGACTTCTTGTCTATTCGCTAATAACTATTTCGACAAATTACGCTGGCTTAGTGAGGCCAATTAAGGAAAGGAAAAAATGTTGTCGTTTTAATGGGAGCGTTTAGCACAAGCTGACGATCACTGGGAATTCTGTAGGATAACAAAATTGTTGATATCGTTGTTTAGAGGCTGGACTTCTGCGTAAAGCCTAGCGATCGAGTCTGGACTTAAGGGAATTCAAACCTTGAAAAATCGTATTTCGGGAAACGTAGGTTCTAGAGGCTAATCATAAAACTAATGAGTTCATGTGTCCTTCTCATGCCACAAAGAGGAGTCATTCATGTCAGGCGGGAAAAGATGATCAAAGATGGCTTTACTCTTTCTTACAAAAACAGATGGAAAATTCAATACTTAAAGAAATTTAATACGAAAATTTATAAAATGAAACCGGAGCTTGGTAAAAGTGGAGCACTCTAAATAAATATCGGCAACGGTCGGCTTGGCAAAAGAAGCGATATTTTTGGAATAATTCTACATTTTTACGGAATGTCGAAAAATCAACACTTTTATTTGCAATAATTATTTTGTTTTTTTTACTGGTTTCATAAAAACATGAAGAGGGAAAAATGTTTTTCTCAGAACGGTTTTAGCCATGATTTTTTTTTCACCACAAAAATGCAGAATTCACTTTCGGTGAAATATTTTAAGAAAAATACTTGGTTGAGGTAAAACAAGCAAGACAACTGGAAACCAAAAGCAGAATATGCAGGGAATTTTGGATCGCCAAGTGAAACTAAAATTTAAGAAAGGATTCTTGAAATCAACTCAATGTTGTTAATGAGTTTTTGAGCACATTTACAGATGAAGTAATAAAATATATCCAGTAAATTTTAACTCGGCAAACAAAACTTTGAAAAGCATCAGGTGATTGCTGGTTATCATATGCACTTTCTACCCTTCTTCACCTTTTCAACATTCATTACAAATACCGGATGATCAGACCTGGTAAGACGGCTAAAATCTCGCCAGAATATGCTTCTTTATTTCGATTTTCGGCAGTTGTGCCCAACTTATCTCCAGCAACAAACTCCATTACAGACTTGGTCTTAAACTGAAATCGATCAGGAGAATTTAATTGGCTGATTTGCAGTCCGACAAAGTTATCAAACCGCGATAAAACCAATTCTGACAGAAGATGATTACGAAATGGTTGTTTTAAAATCCCATTAGCCGATACGAAGAAGGGAAAGTTACCGAACGGCAACACAGACTTACCGTTAGTCTTAGCTCTGTCGCTGACTTCCAACAATACAATGCATTTTTCGCAATTATGGCAGTATCTTCTTGGAAATTTTCTTGCGCAATGTAGTCTCTTATTACTTACGTTTGCAATCCCTGTACTGAAAGGAAAAATTTATCTACTTGAGAGCTAAGAATCAAGACGATTAAAATTCACCGAGCAAAATATCATTACATTTCAATTTTAGGCGCAGAGTTTGAAAACCCTCTAGCGTACCTCAATGTTTATACAGATGGTTGAAGAGCTTGTTTTTTTTTAAAGAGTTGAACACTCACCAAAACTGCTATCTCGAAATGAGTATTTAATCCCTACCGGCAAGAACTTGGCTTTTGAAAAAGCCGGCTCATGAAAATAAATTGCATTTGTAGTCGTAAATGATTTGAGTCGGTGTATTTTGATGAGGCAAAACAAGCTCTGAACGATAATGGTCTAGACTCCTCCAATGAAAGTTGCACTCGGCGGACTACAAAGTTTGCGGCCTTTTATTTTTCATCTCAATTCAGCTCATTAACGAGAGAATTTTTCATGAATACGAGAAAGAAATCATTAATTTTAACCCGCCTTTGCTATATAATACACTATACTGAGGGAAAAACCAATTGAAGTTAAGGAAAACGATTAAAACATGTCGGCTGTTTTCGAACAATTCGAAATGTTGGTTACCGTCACAAAAATATTATAAAACTTCACTGCCCTGTAAACAAAAAGTCGAAAGTTTCAAGTACGAAATCCATTTAAAGGAGCTTAAGGCATACAAAAACAAATAACCCTATTTTAAGAAAGATAAAATGAGAAAAGCGACATAAAGTCTGTTAATCTGAAACGCAAAAACAATGACTGACAAGGCGGTGTAAAGCGGGTAGAACACAGAACAAGTTCAACAAAGCCTAAAACTAGCCTCATTTTGTATTTAATTATAAAATTGCCTTAAACAACCCTGAAAAACCTGGTGTTAATTTGACGGCTATTAACTGACACGAGAAAGAGAAAGAAATCAACACGAAAAATAAAATTTAAAACGCGCCACACAGCGCAGGGACAGAGGCATTCTTCAAAAATGTGCGCATTTAATCGTGGTGATGTTCAGGTCGCTCTAGGCGCCAAGCTCCATCACCCAACTTCAAAGCCAATGTGTACATCGTCTAAATATAATTCTTATTTTGCAATTCAAGCGGAGTAGAAGTGTGTGCCGCCGCAACCTCATTAAGATATGATAAACGACCACAAAAGCAAACTAGGCCACATTAAGTGCTTTCAGTTCAAAATTTATCTTTGACACACCGCCAAAGTTTAAACAGGCTTCGTTCATAACAAGACCTTCGATTCACAGCTTTTCTTTTCTGATCGGCCTCTCTTGAAATGCTGATAAGAAGATCTGTAATTATTATTATTGCAGTCCACCTGATCCTACAATAACATAATTATCATAATTAGGAAAAAGACTCGTTAACATCGAGGACATCAACACAGAGGACGCCAAATGCGGACATGCGCAAACGTGTGTGCTTTCTATTTGGTTTGTGTTTAAATATCGGGTTTAAGGCGAAAAAATTCCAACTTGTGGGACTTCCAAACTTTGATTTAAAACTTTCCATTGATATTTTCCTTTACAATATGTCGGTATTCTTCCTCAAGATAGACCATTTTATATCATTTATACCAGTGATAAAAATAAAATTTCTAGGTTTAATATTGTCCGAGCCCAAGTTCAACATCAAGTGACAGACAGTTCAGTGGTGAAAGCTATCGGTATTTTTTTCAGGGAAGTATAAACGACAAGACAAATTGCCCACACCTCAATTGATTCTTTATGGTAACACCCGAAAACACTGAAAATGTCGCAACGAATTACAATACTCGAGTTAAATGTTTAACTGTTTGAATTCGCTCAACATCACTTGCATGCACAAACTCACAGTTGTCTCACTTTTTGACTCTAAAGAAGGCGGATTAAGGGCTAGAACGATTTACTGCAAGTTATTCGTCTAGGCATTTTCACCAGGCTGTTAATTTTACTTTAGTAAGAGAGAAAGATGAAAAGGATTTTTACCACATTTGCACCATTGCTAGTTTAACCAAGCTTATAATATTGTAACTATGACCGTGAAAAGATATATCGGAAATAAAAAAATAGTTATAAATACCTTATGCTGAAAGTACTCTTTTCTAAACCAAAAACAGCCATGTTCTAGACCATTGGAAATTGAATAATTGCGGCGTCACTCTTAGCCGGTCACTAAAAAAGGCTCGTTCGACTTAAACCCAAGGATTCCTTCGTTTTTGACATTTCAAAATGCTAGTTTCATGTCAAGAATAGGGCTCTTTACAGTTCTCAATTTTTGATGACAATATTTTCAGTTCCTGTGTTGCGGTTTGTTTTGTGTTGTTAAAAGGTTCCTTTTATCTGAATCTCTTAGCTGTTTCAACGACATCACGATACTGATCGACTGGCGAAGTAGACTTAACAGAAACCAATGGCACAATTTCTTCGCCGGGTTTTTTAAGGCCTCTAGCGAATTTCCTTTCCTCGCCGGAGGAAGAGTGTTTTTGGAAATGAATAGCGGAAGATAAGAACTCTGTGCCAAAGCTCATCATTTGTACGCACGGATTCCTTCAGGGCGTATTTGGTAGCCTCACCTGTAAGTTGTCAGGAAACAGGCCAAGTCCGCACTGAAAAAATTACAAATAAAACGGGAAAATGTCTATTGACCTGAAGTGCAGAAAAAAGCGAGTAACACAGCGGCGAGTGAGCGGGTAGACCAAAGAAAAGATTTCATATCTCAGGAAACTAGGGGTGTATTTCATTCTATTATGAAATTAAGCCTGAAGGAGATTAACTCAAATACAAAAATTACTTCGTAGAAAACTTCAGAAATACATGTCGTTTATTGTTAAGTAATACATACCTACGTACAAAATATACACAAGCGTTATTCCCCATTTTATCACTATCAAAAGGGGTTGGAAAAACTCTTCTCGCTGAAAGTCATGTCGGTTTTGGGTTAACCTGCTGACGGTTTCCGCCTCGCAAGCTGAGTGGACACTGAAATTTCACTAAAAATCGCATAAAACCTGGTCTTCGCTTTCTCTTCGCCATTGCGCCTCGGGGGTTCCTCTTATGAGTTCATCTTTTGGTGAGTTCTTCAGTCCTTACTCAACCACCGGCCTCATAAGATTGTTCTTGACAGATTGCGCGCCAGAGCCAAGCGGATTAGGTCGATCTTGTCTCTCTCTTCGTCTTCTTGTGCCTGGGAAGAAATGGTTCATATGAGGTCTTAAGGAATGGAACAAAATAAAATGTAAGAACCCCAAGTTTTAATGGCCCATCAAGCCGACGTCTATTGCCAGCTTCTGTATCTGAAGAAGCAACTAGGTTTATTGTTTCGTCCCTTCCAGAATTTTGTTAACGTAACATTGGACTACCAGAATCCATTTGCACCTTAGCAGAGGGAGGTATTTGGAAACCAGAGCCTTGCCCAAGAACACGGGAAAATAACCTTTTCTATAACGCTCAAAGATCCAGATTCCGGCACGCTAACCACAAAACAGACACATCAAGAGTAAGCACGTCATGTAAGTATCACTGAATGGAACCCAGCAAAATAATACGGGAATTTTAGAATTGATGAAGGCCCGACACAAAACAAAGACAAGTTTATTGCATGTAAGTAAATTACAGAATCGACCTAAAAAACTCTACTCCCAATCAAACCATCTGCACTGTAGATGTTAGCAGCGTTTCGTGCAAACAGAACAAATTATCGTGACATTAACAAACGCCGCGCAAGTGGAACTCTTCAAAAACCTGGACCACGTTCAACGGTTTAAGTGCAGAGGGCGTCAAAGAATGATTTACTGGCGTGTTGTAGACGATTAACACTTTAAAACGACGTCAGAACAAAGTCGAACACGTCACACAGAAGAAAATCTTACAAGTGGCTCTCTAAAAATACTCTAACACCGATTTGTATGCATCTCTTTTCACGGTGCAACAAGTGTAGGTCACGGCCTCACAAGACAAGTCTGCCAGGCTTCCGTAGTCTGCCGAAATGTAAACACTTATCGAGAAGCCGGCGGTGCACGAAAGTGTCTTTCCAATAATCCTAAATCCTGAGGTACTCTACGATCGTGTTTGAGAAACAGGCAAGCGGGTCAACTATTTTTAGTACGACTACAAGAAGCCCACTGAAAACACGCATTAATCACTGGAATTCCATAAATAAGGGTTTGGTTTTGTAAAACAGTACTTGAAAAATGGCGAGAACCCATTAAAAACCAATGGAGGGCGAGAATCAAAATAGATTCCAATTTGTCGGGATGAAAGCTTGCCGCACATCATTTGACGTTAATTTAGCTTCCAAACTCCGCATCTTGTGCGGGATGTTATGCTTCGACCTTGCTGAACTAATATTTTGATCTAAAGGAGATTTTGTATGCTCCACTGTGATGACTTCACATTACATTCCTGTCGAACTGAAAGCAAGCGGAACACTCACCGTGTTCACACGGACACTAACCAGTAAAAGTCTGTTAAAGGTTGTGTAAGTATTGCCCTTTTCCACGCTCGCAGAGTGTGCGGAACTTACAAATGATTAACCTTCATATGATACAAGGAAAAAAGGAAAAAGTTAATCTGTAAATCAAGATTATCAAAAGAAAGCTTTGGGTACAAATCTGCCTGGGTAAATTGATAGCCTTTCTCTACCCTTTCCGCATTTCGTGTATTTCAAAAACGATGTCAGAAGGCGATTGTCGCATTCGGTTCCTATTGGCTTTGTCACCGGTCAGTTTGGAGTTTACTGAATCTCAACCCATTGTAAATGAACTTTCGACTGAGTAATTTCTGAGCGCTAAATTTTGAGCGAGTTTATTTCTGATCACTTTTCCGGCTGCCGAAATAGTCGCGTTAGTCTCTTAGTTATTTTTCAATTGGTTATTTCGAGCGAGGGAGGTGAATATTTTTAGGCTCACATAGTTCGAGTATTCTTTCCTCCGTTTGGTTTGCGAAAATGCGATTTGCAGTCAAGAGGGGTAAATAAAAGGTGCCGCAGACTATTTTTTACGTCTAAATTCGTGATCGAAAATATTCAAATCTGAAAGATAAATATTGAATTTGGCGCTGATAGTAATGATATTGATCGCTAACTGGTTAACCATCTACCCAGACGGTCTTTCGCGGTGCTCCCTGGTCGGCAGACTGCAGAAATAATACCTGATTGATACTCGATATTAGAAGGGCGGAAAAAAGTGGCTTAAATAATAAGGTAACTCGGTACAACCACTGAGAGAGTATGAATAACAAAAATTGAGACCTCTATTACAAGCTTAGTACTAATCCAGCCGCATACTTCCGGGTGGGAGGCAATTAACTTCAGACAACAGAGCAAAAATGATTTTCAAGCACGTGCAGGAAGAGACTCGCACAAAATAACCACTGAAGACTTCAGCCCACTTCAGTAAGTGGAAGGCTGACGACAATAACAGTGATGGTAAGACGAGAAGACAGGTTTCCCGCTCAGGTATTTTTACTAAAGGAGGAGAGTGTTTTTCCCAGGCCCTGGCGGAGTTTTCGAGTCTTGCGGATTCCCAAGGGAGCAACTCAACAGAAGAGGCACGCGATATGGCGGACGATTATATCAATGTGATCACGGGTCGGATTTTATCGGCCCTATCAAAACTTTGAAGATAAACAGGCCGCAGAACCTACCTTTGACAACACGAGATTCTCGCCGAGTTAATTTCAAGCCGATATCTAATCATTCAATTAGTTATTACCTATCAACATTTCTCCTGGTTTCGGTAGAACAAGAGAATATAAAACTAAGAAAAACTAAAGGCTAGAGGAATGTGCGACTGCACGTGCCCGCACAGCTGACCGGCTACCTTTGATCGGCTTAAAAGTGTTACTGATAATTCACCGTTGGCCTTTCGAAACGATAAGCCCAGACTAAAGCTTATGTCCGTTTCAAAACACACAACGAGCAACACAAACAAGGATAAAAAGAAAGTTCGCGAAAGAAAAACAAAGAGCCCGACGGACCTTCACACCACTGAGAGAGAAGAAGAGTGCTTCCGATTACTGCTTCAAGAACATTACTCGAAACTGAAAACACCACAAAGAAAACAAACTCTTCTCGTTCAAGCGTTACGAGACATCGAAAGCAAAAATTTAAAAACAACGTCGTACCGACGAGTCTACTCTTTAGTTAGTGTCAAAACTTTAACTGGCGGTTCCTTGCTTTTTAACAAGACTAAACACGAATCTTCAGTTTCAATATTTTTGTCTGATCACAAAGATTGAGACTAATTAAAAACATATTTCGGCAAGCGCGCACCGACAATGGGAATACAAAGACACCATATCGGTGTTAAATGTTGATATAAACAATTCGCGCCAAATTCAGCCCCCCGTCTTCACAACCATAAACTATGTAACTTCTAAGCAGTCTTAAATTATAAATTGTTTGCGACTATTTTCCCAGAATAAACGCATGAGTTTCGCCTCGACAGCACGTGCGAAAGAAACAGTCAGTGGGGTCTTCAGCGGGGAACCTAACTCAATAATTCATCAAAGAAAACTCCGACAAAACTTAACTTTAATTCCCAGAATTGGAACGGCACATGTGGCCTCGGGAAAATAATACAAGAATTAATTTTATTTTCTTGCGCGTCTACTGGACAATAAGTTTCTAAAGACTCCAAGGCAGGGCGCTTATTTTGGAACGCTGGGCGGCAGCAGTTTGTTTAGGTCGGTGACCGTTTACGGCCCAGCGCCTTGCATTGCAGAGAACAAAACAGCCTATCGACTTGGTGCGAAATAACTACATACACATGAAACATTTATTTCTATTTCAAGGATGGCGGCTTCTTTGAAGGGTATTCTTCAAAGCTGGTAATAAATTTAACATCTGACGCCAAGCGAATAAGGAAAAAAGATAAACAGGAATTTTACTTGAGTTCTCCAAGACTGCTGTCATCAAAAGACTTCAAAAATACTCCAAAAAGAGACGTTAAAAGGCCGGTTTATTTAAGCGAAGCCAGGTTTCCTTTAATAGAAAATGTCAGGCTTTAATGTCCTTTAAAGGTTTTCTCAAAGAATAGTACGACAGGTTTTCTTTGAAGGAAGTTACTTTAAATAGGTTTTATGAAGAGCTTTAAAATGGTTTCCTCACTCAAAAGTTCGTGAGGTTTTCGTTGAAGGAGTCTTTAAAAGGTTTGCCGCAGGCCCGCTGCAGCTGTTTTGAAATGGTTTCCTAATAAATGTTTTAGAAAGGTTCCTGAAAGACACTTCACAATGCAGAATGTTATGAAAACTTTTCTTGCAAAGTGTTTCCCACACCATTTTGGAAGTGTGGGCCCCAAAAACTCGGTCTATCAAATGTAGGAATAGCTTGCATTTACTCCCACGGTGCGGTGAATTGAAATAAAACCAGTCACCTGTAGACAGGGGCAGGTCTAGTGCGCCAAGCCGAAAAAAAAAACGTTTCAGTCCATTGTTTAAAAAAACTTCCATGATTTTCAATGGCCTGATCGAGGAAAAGAATATTTAGTGAGTAGCAACCAACAAAAAGATGACAAAAAATGAAGAGAAGTAAAGAAAAACGAAAGCGCCCAGTTTATTCCGTTTTTGAAACGCTTCCAATTCGCTCATTTAATTTCAGATTGAATTTTCATAAGACGTGCCATACTTCGTTTCAATCTGCACTGCTACGGCGCGTCCTCTTGTTATCCTAAGCTCTAACAAGCGTTTTCCACTACAATGTATACTCTAAGCACGCACATCAAGTCTAGAAGCGTTTCAAAAGGATCTGTCAAATTAAGGTTTTACAAACTCATTTAAACAGGTATTACAGAGTTCCTGGTAAGCTAAATTGACAAAAGAAAAAGAAAACGTGATCGGAAAAGTACATGAAACCTTTACTCCTCCGTGCTATCTTTCTACACTTTTTTTACATGGCGTAATATTCTCTTGCCGGCTCAATTGAAGCGACACAGCTGAGGAAAAGTGATCGCCCGAGGCAACAGTTAGGGAACGCACGCACGAGCCAATATCATGACAACATATCGACACGAAGCACGTGCGACAATGCTAAATACAAGGAAGTTGGATTTCATCCAGTTATGGTACAGTAGCAGAGAAGCCACACACAGCCAGGCCGGAGAGCGATACGCGAATTAATAACTGCATACTGCGACTCCCCAACCACGGAGCATTAAGAGACTAGGCATTCGTCAGGCGCTCTTCAACGCAGAATTTACTAGACAAGTTAAAAACATCTGTATTGAAAACATGGAACTGGAACCAAGGAACCGATAACCCTGCCCAAGATAGCATTTCAGCATTCACCCATTTAGAGGACAATGAAATGTATAGAGACCACTGAGGCCCCGTCAGTGTTTCTGTCAGAATTTGTGTTTGAGGAGACGTCAATCATGCAA